>Ga0180435_10000991_pt1 | contig 30023 bp, 25 predicted proteins | sample SS_ome_3_FD_132467 | JGI IMG/M metagenome (GOLD analysis project Ga0180435, IMG submission 132467) | Hypersaline lake sediment archaeal communities from the Salton Sea, California, USA - SS_3_S_1 metaG | ecosystem: Environmental > Aquatic > Non-marine Saline and Alkaline > Hypersaline >... | reverse complement strand
TGGAAATACCGGTTTTCGCAATTCTTCTGATTATTCCTGTCGGCAGCTCGATGCTCTTTATTCAATTTATGAGAAGGACCGGAAAATTCATTGCCGGATTCATCATCGAAATGCGTCATTCAAGATATTGACATAAACCGAAAGGGCGTTCTCAATGGAATGGTGGGCGACACTTATCCTTATCTTTATCTGCCTGATGTTTTTGTTTTTGATAGGCGTGCCGGTAGCCTTTGCATTCTTATTTATTAACATCATAGGCGTTTACATTTTCTGGGGGGGCGAAGCAGGTCTTTCCCAGCTTATTAGAAGTATTTACAGATCGGTAGCCACGTTTGCCCTACTTCCGGTTCCATTGTTTGTGCTGATGGGAGAAATTATGTTCCGCTCGGGAATTGCGCCCAAGATGATGGATACACTTGACAAATGGCTGGGGCGGATACCGGGTCGTTTGAGTCTGCTGGCCGTTGGCGGCGGGACGGTATTCTCCACCTTGTCAGGTTCTGCCATGGCTGGCTGTGCCATGCTTGGTTCAGTACTGGTACCGGAGATGGAGAAAAGAGGCTATAAAAAACCGATGAGTATAGGACCCATTTTGGGTAGCGGGGGACTTGCCATTATGATCCCCCCAAGCGCTCTGGGGGTTCTATTGGCTTCCTTGAGCAGAATCTCTGTGGGAGGGATGCTGGTGGCGATTATCTTGCCGGGCATTATGATGGCCATACTCTATGCGGCTTACATTGTCATCAGGGCCTGGTTGCAGCCTGAACTGGCCCCCTCTTATGATGTGATTCCCACACCATTTTCAGAAAAAATCATTTTAACGTGCAAGTATGTCCTTCCGTTGGGGTCTATCATTTTTCTGGTTATTGGTCTGATGTTCTTGGGTATTGCCACGCCAACAGAATCAGCCGCTTTGGGGGCGCTTGGCTGTTTTGTCCTTCTCTTTATATATAAAGGGTGGGATTTGGAGACGATGGTTAGCTCTGTATCTCACACCCTCAAGATTACTATCATGATGTTCATGATTATGACGGGGGCAATGGCTTTTTCACAGATTTTGGCTTTTAGCGGGGCAAGCTCCGGTTTGGTCCAATTGGCTGGAACGCTGAATTTGCCCCCCGTGTTCATTCTGATTTTTATGCAGATTGTTCTTCTTTTTATGGGCGTTTTTATGGAACCCTTGACCATCATGATGGTTACCTTGCCCATTTATATGCCAATCGTCAAAAGTCTGGGGTTCGACCCCCTCTGGTTTGGCACCATCATGCTGATCAACATGGAGATGGCCACGACGACACCCCCTTTCGGTTTAGTGCTCTTTGTGATGAAGGGGGTTGCCCCTCCGGATACGACAATGGCAGATATATATAAGGCCGGTCTTCCCTTTTTGGTCTGCGATGGCATTGCCATGGGGCTGGTCATGGTTTTTCCCTGGCTGGCTTTATATCTTCCAAGCTTGATGTAAAAACATAGGCCATGAATTCTGAAAAAACGATTCTATATGAATCAATGTCATTAACTTAAGACCAACGGTTAAGATAGGGTGAAAAATTTGGGAGTTCTTGAAGTGACTCTGTCAATGAGAGTAATTAGCGAAATCTGTTAGTGACCCAATATTTGCGGTTTGTTGCGCCCAAACGACTGGCATTTGGCTCCGCTATTTCCTAAAATCCCAAATACTGGGTCACATTCCCAGTCAGGTTTACAGAGTGCCTTCAAGAACCCCCAAATTCGAAACCAGTTTTTTATATGAGATTTCTTAAGTTAATGACATTGAATATATGAATACCAAACACACAAATGGAGTAAATGTGATCAAGTCTATGAATACCGCCTGGTGGGTTGAGCGGTGGAGCGAATTGCAACCGGATAAACCCGCTATCCTTTTTGAAAGGGAAAAAATCAGTTACAGGGCGCTCCACCGGCGGGCAAACCGGACCAGTTGCTGGCTCCAATCCCTGGGAATAGAGAAAGGGGACAGGGTGGCAGTTATGTTAAACAACTGCCCTGAATTCATTGAGCTCTACCTGGCATGCTCGCGTTTGGGCGCCATTTTTGTCCCTGTCAACTTCCGCCTGGCGATACCGGAACTGGCGTATACCCTTAAGAATTCAAGCCCCCGTCTTTTCGTGTTTGGAAATGCGTATGCTGACGATATAAAAAAACTCAACCCGAGCAATTTCCTGCCTTTGATACAGCTGGCTTTTGTGGGCAAACCACCCGGCTTTCCTGGACCCTTGAATTACACTACTGGGACGGCCGCCTTTCAGGATCAAAAACCCGGTTTTGAAGGGTCCCCAGGGCCGACTGATCCTGAAGAGCCGCATGTCATCATGTACACATCCGGAACCACCGGTCAGCCCAAGGGCGCGGTATTGTCTCACCGCAAGACCTTTTTTAACTGTCTGAACGCTGACATTTTCTTTAAGCTTCAATTTGATGACATCATGCTCATTGTTTTGCCCCTATTTCATTCCGGGGGACTTTTCATACAGGCATCGCCCATCCTCTACAAGGGGGCGACCATGATCATCCATCCCAAATTCAATCCATCCAACACCTATCGGGATATCAAACGATTCAAAGTAACAAAGTTTCTGGGGGTCCCAACGGTTTACAAGGCCCTTTTGAATGCGGATTCGGAAAAAGGAAGAGATTTATCCTCATTGAAAGTCTGCGCCATCGGGGGAGAAAAGACAACACCCGAATTAATGGACCGGTGTAAAAGCGCAGGCTTTTCACTTCGCCAGATCATGGGCCAGACCGAGACATCCATTCTTTTGTGGGCATCGGAAGAGGAATCGCTTCGAAAACCGGGCACCGTGGGCAGACCCGTCTTTCATGCTGAAGTGACCCTCGTTGACGGGGACGGAAATCAGGTGCAGCCGGGTGAAGTGGGTGAAATCCTTGTAAAGGGCTCCATCATGATGAAGGAATACTGGCAGGATCCTGTCAGAACCAAAGAAACCCTTAAAAACGGTTGGCTCCACACCGGCGACCTGGCCCGCATGGATGAAGAAGGGTACTTCTATCTGGTTGACAGGGCCAAGGACATGTACATCTCAGGCGGTGAAAATGTTTACCCGGTAGAGATTGAGCGGGTTTTGAGGGGGCACCCGGACATTGATGATGTGGCTGTGGTGGGTGTTCCGGACGATAGCTGGGGGGAGACGGGACACGCATTCATTATTTCCAAACCCGGATCATCCCTTTGTACCGAAGATGTGACCCAATTTTGTAACGGTAAATTGGCACGTTATAAATGGCCCAAAAAAATAACGTTCTGCAGTGAATTTCCCTGCACCGCTTTGGGGAAAGTTCGAAAGGTCTTACTATGCCGTGAGACTGTTGAAAATCACTGAGCCCTGCCAAAATAAATGACCATCGCCTCCAATGGAAACCAAAATGGGGTGAATTCACGTCTTGGCGGACATTGATATCAGAAAGGAACACGACACCATGGGTCTTGAAAAGCTAATAGAACTGGACATCGGTTTCAAAACGGGTTCCGAGCAATTTAGCAAAAAAAAACCGACACTTGTCATGATACACGGTGCCGGGGGCCGTTCGCAGACATGGCAGGGCCAGATCCATCCCTTGAAGGGGTCCTTAAATACCCTGGCCATGGATCTACCCGGCCATGGAAAAACCGCTGGTCAAAGTAAAAATCGGGTGGATGAATACGCCCAATGGTTGGGCGAAATGCTTGATGTCCTGTTTGAGGCGCCTGTTTTCTTAATGGGGCACTCTATGGGTGGGGCCATCGTCCAGGAGACAGCCCTTTGGTATCCAAAACGTCTAGAAGGGATACTCCTTGCGGGCACCGGGCCCAGACTCCCGGTTGCGCCCATGTTTCTGGATGGTTTTTTAAACAATTTTGAGAAAACCGTCGATTTAATCATGAGTTACGCATACGCCCCCGGAGCCGAGAAATCAATGCTCAGAGAAGGGGCCAAAATCATGAAAGGGGCTGGGGCAACGGTCGTTCATAATGATTTTGTGGCCTGTGATCATTTTGACAGACGTAAAGAAATTGGGGACATTACCCTGCCCTGTCTGATTATCTGCGGGGAGAAAGACAAACTGACACCACCCGCCGTTTCAAGGACACTTCATGAATCCATTAGGGGCAGCACGCTTCAGGTATTACCCCTGGCAGGACACTATGTTATGATAGAAAGGTATAAGGCGTTTAACCAATGTGTCAGGCATTTTATCCTGGATATTTGCGGATAAAACCGACATTTCTGTCCCTGTTTCGGAAAACCAGGTTCTCCTTGGCTCGGCAGGATTAGGGGGAATAAACCGGCATGGTGGTCAACATTCTCATCATCCTTTTAGGGGCGATTCTCCTCCCATTCCTTCTTTACTTTGAATCCAGGGGAAATCCCAAGGCTATTCTGCCAATCAAGACAGCCCTTTCCGCACTGTTTGTCATCACGGTCCTCATCCAGCCCCATCCCAATTTAACATACTACCACCTGCTGCTGCCCGGGCTTTTGTTCTGCTTGGTCGGGGACATCTTTCTTGCCTTACCCCAGAGCAACATGTTCCTTTTGGGGCTCATCTCTTTCCTGGTCGGCCACATCTTTTACGTCATCGGTTTCTTTAATGTCGCCCATATAAACACCTGGACCTGGATGGGAACGTCTCTTGTCCTCATCTTCAGTGGGACCGTTTACTTCTGGCTCAAACCCCATCTGGGGACCCTGAAGGGGGCGGTCCTTGCCTACATAATCGTCATCACGCTTATGCTTTCAGGGGCCTGGTCGATTTTAGGCGAATCTGATCTGGCTGGGTTGGGGCGGGCGTTTATTTTCTCAGGGGCCGTTTTTTTCTATATCTCCGATCTGTTTGTGGCCCGGGACCGGTTTGTGAAAAAAGCACCCATCAACCGGTTTCTGGGTCTACCCCTTTACTACACCGGGCAATTTCTTTTGGCCTTCTCTGTGGGACACCTGTAAGCCATCATTTAACCGTGACGCATCCCTGACTTTTTGCGAGGCTATTAACCGTGAACCTTGGAACTTTGAACCTGAGGTCACCTATTTCTTATAATGCTTATGATATTTAAACACTTTTTTTATATAGTGTTGTGTGGCCTTAAAGGGAGGAATGCCTTTATATTCCCTGACCCTTCGGCTCCCGGCATTATAGGCGGCAAGGGCCAGCTTGACGTCTCCATTGAATTGGCCCAGGAGTTCCTTGAAATACCTGACCCCGGCATCGACATTGTGCTCCGGGTCAAAGCTGTCTTTTACGCCCAGGTACTCGGCGGTCTTGGGCATCAATTGCATAAGCCCCCTTGCCCCTTTTTTTGAAACAGCCCTGGGGTTGTAGCTGGACTCTGCCATGATAATTGCCCTGACGAGAGCCGGATCAACGCCATAATTTTTGGCCACCCGTTGAATGATGGGGTCGAAGCGACGCTCCGCTTTCTCCTCTTGAGGCAGGGAAGGGGTCTTCTCAGTCGCATCTCCCGAGTCTTTTTCTTGCAACGGGTGTGAGGGTTTACCCTTGGGGCCATCCTCTGGCAATGTGGCCGGGGCAGGTTCCGGATATAAATGCGCAGGGGCGGAAAGTGAGACCGGATCAGTCCTTGAAAGGCCAACGCTTTCAAGCGTTATTCCCTGGTCAAACATGGTGTTCGTTTGCGTCTGTCCGGTGGATCGCGAAAAATCAATGCCTGTCGTGTTTGCCTGTTCAAAATCCGCGATTATCTCATCCTGGAGGTTAGTTTCTTCAGAGAGGGGGAAATCGATTAACCGCGCAATCTCTGTGGTTAGGGCGTTCTCGGGAGTCATCCGATACTCGGAAACGAACGCCTCTTTCAAAAACTGCGGGGGTTGTCTCTGCCCTTTATGAATGCAAGGGGTGACTAAAAGCAGAAATATCGTCACCGAGATAACCCACCGGGCCAGATCTACAAAAGATGCGTTTATGTGTGATGTTTTTTCCATTTTGCGTGTCTTTTTTGACGATCCATTGAGCCCGTTTCAAAACATACCCTTCTGCCCAATATCTGCATTGGACTCAAATCCTAAAACGCCACATACGCTATGGTTTAATACGACTCTGATTTTTAACGCCTCCCGCTTGAAATCCCGGATCTTCGACTGGATCTTGGGAAAATGCCTACTTTTCATTCAGACACCAATTGCATTTGTTAAATTAGCGAAAACCATGCCAGGGGGGTCTGAAAGTAAATAGAATGCAATTTCAATAACTTAAATCACTTCCATTCAACACAAAAGAAGCAGGGAAGCCATCCTTTTAAGCATTCAGATTCCGCTTTTTGGTAAAAAATTACATACTAAAGGGGTTCGGCAGCAAGATATCGATGGCGGAACCGCATTCCACTAAAGAAACACATTTTGATTGGTTCAAAATGACCTGTTTTTACTGAACGCTGTTCATTTTTATTTAAATTTCAACAAATAATCAATGGGTTAGAGACTCTTGGATTGAATACCTGAAGGTGGCATCTGTTTTGCATTTTGTCTTTTATGAAAAAATCTCCGGGCCTGAGTATTCGATTTGGATCTGGCCCTGAGGACACGATCTTCCCTATCAGGATAAACTGGTGTAGCATATGACCTCCATTAAAGAATTGAATTTTGATCACCTTATTGGCCAGGAGGTCGGCACATCCACCCTCCTAAAGGAACTTGCTCGCGGGGGGATGGCAGCCATCTTTATCGCCTACCAACGAACACTTAAACGTCAGATTGCCGTCAAAATCCTGCCAAAATCGCTCCTGACCGCATTGGCCGCCGAACTCTTCCAGCAGGAGGCAGAATCAGCCGCTATCCTATCCCATCCCAATATTGTTACGATTTATGAGGTCGGAGAGGTCGAGGATTTTCTGTTTATTACAATGCAGCTGGTAAAGGGGCGCTCTCTTTTCGATTACATCACAATGGCGCGAAAGCATGTCCTGCCGTCCAAGCGGATTTTACCCTTAAAAGCGACCCTCAAAATCATCATGGACGTCCTGGATGCCCTGGATTACGCCCATAGCGAAGACATTGTTCACAGAGACATTAAGCCGGCCAATATCCTTATTGAAGCCCATACCAAACGCCCCATTGTTTCGGATTTTGGACTTGCCACAACAACCCGTGGACCTGAGCAGGACTCTTCGGTGATTACAGGAACGCCGACCTATATGGCCCCTGAACAAATACTAAACGACCCTGTGGATGGCAGGACCGATGTTTACGCTACCGCCGTTATGCTGTTTGAGATGCTTGTGTCCAGACTGCCGCTCCCAAAATACAGTACAGCAATGGAACTGCTTAATATGAGATTGAAACTCAAAGAACGGCTATTTCAAAAAAAACCGTCAGAAATGAACCCTGTACTTACGAAAGAAATGGACGATATTGTCCTTAAGGCAATAGCGCATAACCCGGAAGATCGCTATGCGACATGCCGGGAGTTTCGCGAGGCCATTAAAGTGTACCGGGATCATCACCTAAAAACAAAGTATTAAGAGGAAAAAATGCCGGAACCCAAAGTCAGCAAGCAGGAGTTTGGCAAATTCGGCCGAATCCTATCATTGCTGTTCAACCGCGCCACGATGTATCAAATGGATCATCCGTATGTTAAGCAGTCCATGGATGACTTCCATCCCTTTGTTGAAAAACTGCTCACATCCATTTCTCCCTTAGTCTTCGCCATGAATCGTGAACAATTTTTTATTGACGAAGAACCCTTAGATCCTCGCATCACGGTTAACAGGATGGTATCACACTTCAAGAAGGCTGAGATTCAATCTATTTCATTCTATGAGGGGGTGACCAAAAATGAGCTAAAAACATTTCTTGGCATCTTTGTATCACTGGACAAATATCCCAATGCCGAATCCATGAAAGCGGCCCTGACCGAAAAGGGGATCACCAATTTAAAGATCAACCATGTGTTTTACAAAAAGGTGACTGAGGATGATGAAGTGGTGTCCCGCGATGTCCTCAAAAATGTAACCCCTGAGATGATGGATGAGGACCAGGCCAAATCCAAAAAGCTCTTTATTGATATGGTCCTTGAAAGCGTACTGGGAGAAGAATTTGAAAAAACCCTTAACATCAACAGCCTTTTGACAAACCCCACTGGACTGTCGATGAATATGATCGAAGCCGACATCAAAAGTGTTCGGGAAAGTGATGCTGAAGATCGGAAACCGGGACCTGTCCTGTTGCATCAGCTTCAACTCCTAGGCGAAGAGGTTGAAAAAGGTCTCGCTGGTGGGGGTGGTAGCGGTAGCGGCGGTAGCGGCGGTAGTGGTGGTGGAGACGGTAGTGGCGGTGGTGACGGTAGTGGCGGGGATGCAAATGTCTCTGAGCTTGCAGCGGCAGTCTTTGAAATGAAAAAAAGGCTCATAGACGGGATGGACGCTCAAAAAGATCAGGATATCACTTTTTCCCATAAAGAGGAGATCATCGATCAGGCCAATGAAATCACAGACACCGTCCTGATACGGCTTGTAAAAGATGAATATAAGTCTGGAAAAACCACGACCTCCCGTTTAGCGCAGATCCTCCGCAGGTTGATCCCTGATGCCGGGGAACTCAAGCGGGTCCTTCCCAAAATCAAGACCGCCCTGCTGGAGGAAGGCATGCCCTTGCCCGAGTATGTGAATCTGGTCGAAGAGATTGGTAAGGAGCTTCAAGGTGACGAGCTTGCCAAGATTCTTAAGGAAAGTTCCGAGGAGGTGGGCATAGACGGTAAGGAGTTGATACAAGAAGTTAAAGAAAACCCTGTAGACGCTGCAGAGCTGATCTGCCTGGCGGCTGAAATTCGAAAGGGAACCGGCGATGAAAAGGCGCTGAGCGATCTACTGGTAAATTATGTGGAGCGCATGGGATCGAAATTGGGCCAGGATATTACCGCAGACAATAACGCCGAAGGTGAACAACACCTGCGTCAGGTCATTACCGGACTTGAAACCAATATCGTAAGCCGTTTGAGGGAGGCGAATGTTGTTAAGGACGATGTCCTGGAGGGTTTGGAAGACAGACTCAACAAACGCATGGATAGTATTTTTGACAAGCTGAGAGAGGAGTGGATTCAATCAAAAGCTTTGACCCCGGAAGAAAGCAGGGCAAAGAATTTGAGTGTGCTTCAAATCCTGGAACAGAGTGCCGGCGATAACGAAGAACTGGGTGAAATCCTGACCATCGTCCGCGCCAAGGTCCATGCAGAAGAAATTGACGAAAACGATTTCAAAGAGATCTATTCGGAGATAAACAAGCAAAAAAAGATCAAACAGGAGCAGGAAGCAAAGAAAAAGATGCCGCCGGGGGTTTTGAAATCTCAGGCCGTTGAGTTTGTCATCAAAAAAGAAATATCGAGAGCATCCCGTTATGACTTGCCCTTCTCCGCGTTATCTTTTTCCGTGGTAAAGGCTAAACCCAAAACAAAAGGGCAGGCCGACACCATCACCCAGCAGGCTGTGATGGATGCCATTTTGCAGAGACTTGCCGGTATCTTAAGGGAGGCGGATATCATCGGTCAGCTGGGAAAAAATAAAATGGTTGGCCTTCTGCCCATGACAACGAAGAGCGACGCAAAACTGGCCCTTCGCCGGACCATGAGACTCCTTCATGGGAATCCAATTGAAGTAGACGGCATTCCATTAGCCGTTAAAATTGCAGGTGTGTCGACCACCTTTGACCCTGAACGGATGAAGGATGAAAAGGCCTTTATACAGGCCATGTCGAACGACCTGATAGAGATGATTGCAAGGGTCAAAAATATCCAGGAACTCCTCTAATCCCCCGTTTTGACGATCGCAGAGAAAACTTGTTGGCATGTCTTCAAAAAAATCAGGAAAGACCAAGCCCTTTAATTGCATTTTCTAACTTAGAAAAACCCATTGAAGGAGATAGCGGTCCAACACGGACTCTCAATTTGTTTGGAGACAAAAAACGGAACCGGTGAGGTTCACTATTGACCCTCTCCACCAGCCTTTTTGTTTCCCGTTTACGATCCGGCGAAAGGGTTATCGCAACCCAATCCCTGCCAACATCCAGCCTGCTGATGCCGGCATTTTTTAAAAGCAGCCGCAAAGACATTAAAGAAAGAAGATTACGCACCTCCTGTGGCGGGGTGCCGAAGCGATCATGAATTTCTTCGGACATGATTTCCAATTCATTTTTTTGGCTGAGATTTGACAACCTGCGATATAAATTGAGTCTCACGTCGGTGTCCATCACATAGTCACCCGGCAAATAAGCGGGCATATCCACATTAATTTCCGGGTTAATATCTTCCTGCCATTCTTCGCCTTTGAGTTCGGCAGTGGCGCGCTCAATTAATTTCAAATAGAGTTCATATCCGACTGCCGAGATATGCCCTGCCTGGGCAAAACCCAAAATATTGCCGCCGCCCCTGATCTTCAGGTCATGCATGGCCAGGTGAAGCCCGGCACCTAAATGTGAAAAGTCCATCAGGGCCTTCAACCGTTTTTCTGCATCTCGTGTCAGGACAGATCTTTTTGAAATCAGCAAATAGGCATAGGCCTTTTCCTTGGATCTTCCGACTCTGCCTCGTAATTGATATATCTGGGCCAGACCGAGGCGGTCAACTTCATTGATGATAATGGTATTGGCCGATGGAATATCCAGGCCTGATTCTATGATGGTCGTACAGACCAGCACATCTATTTCTTTATTGAGAAAACGCATCATGGTGGTTTCCAGTTCCCTTGCCGTCATCTGGCCGTGGCCAATGGCAACACGAGCTTCGGGAACAAGCCGACCCAAACGGTCAGCCATGAGATCAATGGTCTGCACTTTATTGTGAACAAAAAAAGCCTGTCCCTGTCTTTCCAATTCGAATCGTACGCTACGGGCAATGAGTGCATCATCATATGGGGAAAGATAGGTCTCGATGGAAAGTCTGTCTTCAGGGGGCGTTTCAATAATACTCAGATCCCGAACACCCATCATGGACATCTGAAAGGTCCTCGGAATAGGCGTTGCCGTTAAGGCCAATACATCCACCATGGCCCGATACTTTTTCAACGCCTCTTTTTGCTTCACACCAAATCGCTGCTCTTCGTCAATAATGAGAAGCCCCAGAGACCTGAATTTGACGTCTTTTTGAAATATCCGGTGGGTTCCAATCAAAATATCAATCGCCCCGATTCCGAGGTTTTTCAAGATCTCGGACTGCTGCGCCCGGGTCTTGAAACGACTCAGGAGACCCACACGGATTGCGTATGGATCCATCCTTTTCTTGAACGTCTCGTAGTGCTGTTCGGCCAGAACCGTGGTCGGGACGAGAACGGCCACCTGCTTGGCATCTGATACCGCTTTGAATGCCGCCCGTATAGCGACCTCGGTTTTTCCAAACCCAACATCTCCGCATATGAGACGGTCCATTGGCCGCTCAGCCGCCATATCCTCCAGGACATCTTCAATGGCCTTTATCTGATCATTTGTCTCCTCATGCTCAAAGGTTGCTTCGAATTCTCGGTAATGGTGATCCGGCAAAGAAAAAGCGTACCCTTTCCTGTATTTTCTCAGGGCGTACAGATCGATGAGCTGTTTTGCGATCCTTTTGACGGATTTCTTTGCCTTTTGTTTGGCGATACTCCAGGAACGCCCCCCCAAACGGTCCAATTTGGGGTGTTTTTGTTCCACGCCAGCATATTTTTGCAATATGTTTATGCGATCAGCCGGGATGTAAAGTCTGTCATTGCGGGCATATTCAATCAGCACGTAATCGTTGATCTTACATTCGATTTCCATGTTTAAAAGACCGCCATAGCGTCCTATACCGTGTTCTTCATGAACCACGAAATCTCCGGCCTTGAGCTGGCTAAAACTTGACCAGTTCAATGCCCCTTCACGTGCTTTCCGTTTGCGTCGGGTCCGGCCCCGCTTTGACCCAAAGATTTCATCTTCACTGACCACATAAAGACCCATATCCGGCCATGTGAACCCTCTTGAAAGTCGACCCAGACAGATGCTCAGCCCGGCTCTATCCGGTATCTCCCCCCAATTTTCTACCACTTGTTCCACAGGCACATCATAGTTTCCCAGAATTTCTTTTAAGCGATTGGCCTGTTGGTCAGTTCGACTCACAAGGACGACACGGCTGCGGGATTCGAGCCATTTGGATATTTTTTGAGCCAGGGGGGCCATGGAAACCCTGCCTCTACCGGCGAGATGAACTTCAAGATCGTCATCAAGCTGGAATTGGCCTTTAAGCTGTAGGGTCTGCCGTTGAGCCACGCTTTCACCAAGATCCAGTTCATTGAATTCAACCCGTTGACGGGTCTCCCAATGCTGAACCAGCTTCTGAAAAGGGATCAGAATGTCTTCAATTTCTGGAAAAGGGGCTCCCTTCTGAGCCGCTTCTCTACGAAATTTTGCTACATCTTCCTGAAACCGCTTCTTCAGCTTTTCCCATTTGCTTTCCATCCGGTGTGAATCATAAAGAAAAACCATTCCCTGCTGAGGAAGATAGTCAAACAGGGTATCGAGACACGGATAAAAGTGGTTAAGCCATGCCTCCTGTCCGGGAAAACCCATCCCGCCTTCAAAGTGGTTTGGAAGCCTGCCCATGGACCGGGCCCTTTTAATATTTTCCCGGTCCATGATGATTTCATTGGCAGGGATAATAATCATTTCCTTTTGATAATTCTGTGATCTTTGACTCAACGGATCAAACTGACGGATGGATTCAAGACGGTCCCCCCAAAACTCCAGGCGAATCGGTAACGGATAAAGCGGTGAAAACAGATCAACAACCCCCCCCCGTACAGAATAATCCCCTCTCTCTTCAACCAGTGATGTTCGCTGGTACCCCCCTATTTCAAGTTTTTGAATAAGACGATCCCGCTCGACCTCTTCTTCAACCTCCAAATACTCAATAAACCTGACAAATGACTCCTTTGGCAAAATCTTGAAAAATATCGCATCAAGGGAGGTGGCGACGACCGGATTGCCCACAGACATGAGCGCATACAAGGCTTGAAGACGCCGGGTCGACACCTCTCTATGGGGGCTGAGTCCCGTCAGAGGCGTCACGTCATATGGGGGAAAGTCCAGGAGCCGCCCATTTCCAGACGGTTCTTCTTTGTCCGGGGGGGACATAAAAAACTGGAGTTCTTTATTTAATTGTTCTGCCTCTTTTCGGTCGGGAAGGATAATTAGGGAAGGGGTTTTGACATCCCCTAATAACTGGGCAAAAAAATAGGAACGTGCAGCGCCGGAAAGGCCTGTCACCCTTACCGTGCTCACACCCTCTTCTATCCATTTTTTGAGTCTGGCGAGATGATCAGGTTCTTTCATGATGAATTCGGAATTCGGATATTGGATAAAAAATGGGTCAATTCCGCCTTCCGATTGTCACAGGACACCCCCTTCCATAAAGGTCAGGGTCATACGCTCGGTATCGAGCTCAGTCTTGATACCGAGCGGCAAAGTCAGGTTTTTTTGCCCATGCCCAACCCCAAGACCGGTTGCAAGAGGGATATGCAAATCCGATACGGTATCCATCAATAACCCACTAATCGCTGCCGTGTCCCCGCACGCTTCAAATTGGCCGGTAATCAATCCGGAAAGCTGCTTTAAATGCCCTGAAAGAACCAGATGAGCCAGCATCCGGTCTAATCGATAGACGGGCTCCCCCCTATCTTCGATAAACAGGATACACCCGTCAAGAGAAGGCAGAAAAGGCGTACCGACAAGATGAGAGATCAGACTCAAATTACCCCCGATCAGGGGTCCCTTGGCCTTGCCGGGGATAAGCGCAGACGTGTCTGTCATATTCAATTCCAGGGATTTGGCTGAGGATACAACCCGAAGCAGGTGTTCCCAGTTTCTGCCACTATTTTTAGTCAGGTCACGGACCATCGGGCCATGAAACGAGATTAATCCGGTCTTTTCATAAATTGCCAAAAAAAGGGCTGTAATGTCACTGTATCCCACAATGATCTTCGGGTTGTTCTTGATCAGGTCATAGTCGATCTTATCGATGAGCCTCAGGCTACCGTACCCCCCTCTGGCACAAAAAATAGCCTTTATTGACGGGTCTAGGAACATATCATGAAGGTCTTTTAGGCGAACTTCATCTTCCCCGGCCAGGTAACCCATATTGTCGTAAACATGGGGCGCGAGACAGACCTTAAACCCTGATGACGTCAGTATTTTCAGACCGGGCTGAAGATCAGACTCACTGACAGGACCTGCAGGTGAAATAATACCGATCCGGTCTCCTCGCCTGAGTCTTGGAGCTTTTATGACCTGTTTGGCTTCGATCAACTTATCCTTTGATTGTCTTCCTGTATGGGAACGATTCCAAATCTCATGCCTGAATCCCTCTATTCCCATGAGGTCCCTTGTCTGTGACAAATCCCGTTAAGAGGAGATTCCTATCGATTCTTTTCAAAAATAATCATCAACCCGTCGAGCGTTAAAAATTCTTCAACATGGTCGATTGTTTTTGAGACATCACAAATCAGCGGTGCAAGCCCACCGGTGGCCACCACTGTCAGGTCCTGCCCGGCCGCTTCCTTCATCCTATTTACGATGCCGTCTACAAGACCGGCATATCCGTATACAATCCCCACGTTCATGCTGCTGATTGTATTTTTCCCGATGACGTTTTTGGGCAGTGCAAATATTTCAACTCTCGGAAGCTTAGATGCCTTTTGAAAGAGCGCTTCACAGGAGATAATAACGCCCGGTGCAATTGCCCCCCCCATATAGGCCCCTTCCTGGGAAATGTAATCAAAAGTCGTTGCCGTGCCAAAGTCCACCGCTATCAATGCCGTGTGATATTTCTCATAGGCGCCCACCGCATTCACAATACGATCTGCTCCCACCTCCTTTGGGTTATCCATATGGATCGGCATTCCCGTGTTCAGGTCGTCGTTTACAACCATGGGATCAATTTTAAAATATCGCCGGGAAAATTCCTCAAAGGTATTCAGCAAAGGGGGGACCACGCATGAAATAATGATATCCTTAATATCGCCCAATCTTGCACCGGCAGACTGGAAGAGGTTTGTCACAAGGATCCCAAGCTCATCCGCCGTCACTTCCTTTTCTGTCCGGATTCTCCAGTTGTACAAAATCCGGTTCTTTTCAGTCACACCCAGCACAATATTCGTATTACCGACATCAATACAAAAGAGCATTTTAACCTCTCTCCAGCGGGTTCGCTTCACCCCTCCCCGATGAAACAGCGGGGGAAATAAAGACTACACCCGTCCCTTCTTTATGGCCTCTACCATTCTGACTGTCTCCACGGCCTTTCTTACATGATGCACCCGTACGATATGAGCGCCATTGATCACCCCATAAGCGACAGTAGCCATGGTGCCTGTATCCCTCTCGTGGGCCTCCTTTCCCAGAATATGACCAATGAATGCCTTATTGGATGTTCCCAATAAAATGGGGCTTTCAAGGGCCGCAAATCGGGATAACTCTTTGATGATCTTGAGATTGTGATCAAATGTCTTTCCAAACCCGATCCCAGGGTCCACGATAATCAAATCTCTTTTAATACCAGCGCTTACAGACCGCGCTATGGCATCCTCAAGAAAATCAAAAATCTCCGGGATAAGATCACCATAGGTAGGATTTTGCTGCATGGTCGCAGGCATGCCCTTCATGTGCATGAGGATCACGGGAACCCCTGCTTCAGCGGCAATTGAAGCCATATCGGGGTCAAATCTCAATGCACTGATATCATTGATCATCGACGCCCCGGCGCTCAACGCCGCCTGCGCCACCTCGCCTTTACAGGTATCTATACTGATGGGAATGGCCAGTTCTTTCCCGAGGGCCTCTATGACAGGGATGACTCGATCCAGTTCTTCTTTGGCGGTGATTTTTTGCGAATAGGGTCTTGTTGACTCCCCCCCCACATCGATAATGTCAGCCCCTTCCCGGGCCATTGTGATTCCGCGCTCAATAGCCGTATGGGTCTCGAAGTATTGGCCCCCGTCTGAAAAGGAATCCGGGGTGACATTCAGGACGCCCATGATACGGGTTTTCACATCCAGGTCGAGAACATTACCCGACCAGCGCAGTATGAATCCCATGCATCATCCTTCCTTTTTTTCCGGTTCAGATTCTGTCTTGATGCCCATTATCTCGTCAATGGCGCTGCTATCCAGTGTTTCCTTTTCGAGAAGGGCCTTGGCCATTTTGTGCAACGTATCGACGTTATCCTTTATAAGCGTGCTGGTTTTCTCGTAAGCACTCGTGACAACATTTTTGACTTCAGCATCAATTTTCTGGGCGGTTAACTCGCTATAATCCCTGTGCTGAGAGATTTCCCTGCCCAAAAAAATCTGTTCTTCGCTTTTGCCAAAGGTAAGAGGACCCAGCCCCTCATTCATACCGTAATCGCAGATCATTTTACGGGCAATGTCCGATGCCCTCTCAATATCATTTCCTGCACCGGTTGTTTGTATGTTGAGCACAATCTCCTCGGCAGCCCTGCCCCCCATAAGAATCGCAATATTATTGAGCAGATATTCCTTTGGATAGGTATGCTTTTCATCCATGGGAAGTTGCTGGGTGAGTCCCAGTGCACGCCCGCGTGGAATAATGGTCACCTTGTGAATGGGGTCCGTGTTGGGAATCAGTTTTGCCACCAGTGCATGTCCCGCTTCATGATACGCGGTGATCTCCTTCTCCTCGTCACTGATGATCATGCTCTTGCGTTCAGCACCCATCATCACCTTGTCCTTGGCATCTTCAAAGTCGGCCATGTCCACACTGTCTTTACCGCGTCTTGCCGCCATAAGGGCAGCTTCATTGACCATATTCTCAATATCGGCTCCGGTAAAACCAGGGGTCCCTCTGGCAAGAATAGTGGGGTCCACATCCTTGGCAACCACCTTTTTCTTTAGATGAACCTTTACGATCCCCTCTCTCCCCTTTAGATCCGGGACCGGGACCACCACCTGGCGATCGAATCGGCCGGGTCTCAGGAGCGCCGGATCAAGCACATCCGGTCTATTGGTCGCAGATATCAATATAACGCCTTCGTTGGATTCGAACCCGTCCATTTCCACAAGGAGCTGATTCAGGGTTTGTTCCCGTTCGTCGTGACCCCCGCCCAGGCCTGCGCCTCTGTGTCGTCCAACGGCATCAATTTCGTCAATGAATATGATACAAGGCGCATTTTTTTTCCCCTGTACAAACAGGTCCCTGACTCTTGAGGCGCCCACACCCACAAACATTTCCACAAAATCCGACCCGCTGATACTGAAAAATGGAACATCGGCCTCCCCTGCTATGGCCCTCGCCAGAAGCGTTTTGCCGGTACCGGGGGATCCCACAAGGAGAACCCCTTTCGGAATCCGCCCGCCGAGACGCGTGAATTTTTTCGGATCACGAAGGAATTCAACAATTTCCTGAAGTTCCTCCTTGGCCTCCTCAATCCCTGCTACATCCTCAAAAGTGACTTTCTCCTGGGAATCGGTCATCAGTCTGGCCCTGCTTTTTCCAAAGGACAGTGCCTTTCCCCCCCCGGCCTGCATTTGACGCATGAAAAATATCCATACGCCGATCAGCAGCAACATGGGAACCCATGAAAGAAGGACTTGAAACCATGAGGAATCTTCCTGGGGTTTCACGGATATTTTCACCCCTTTGCTCCGCAGCAGTCCAATCATTTCAGGATCTTTTGGGGCGTAAGTTTTAAACGGCCCCTGAGCAGACATGCCGGATATGTTGTCGCCCTGAATCGTAACGTTACTGACACTTCCACTCTCTACCATACTCAGAAAGTCGCTGTAGCCGACAGATGCGCTGCTCTGGTCGGGTTGCTTAAAAATCTGAAACAGCATGACCATCATCAGACTGATGACCAGCCAGAGAGCAAGGTTTTTGTAAAATGGGTTCAATTTTATATTACCTCCATAAAACAAGTTGGTATTTTTTAATTTAAACGGCCAGGGGGCTTGTGCACGTGTGCTCATGCCATCCACCCTGGCTTTGTATCAGAAAAAGAATAGCGCTGATTCATCTATAAATCAACGCAGGTTTTGATTTTTTAGCTTATATAATAACATTATAGGTATCTTTTTTCAAAATTCTATAAAAAAACTATTCAATTCTTTTATGATTCATCCGGTTAATGACCACGCCTCAAAACAACTCACGGTTGCGGGATTGAGGGTTGAAGCGGTCTTTTCGAAGTGACTGCCGGAAGGCCTTCGTGATTTCAGGCGGTTATGGGATGGGGGACCCCGTGGCACCGGCGTTTTGAAGAAACGGCGGTGAACAACGGAGGGGGGAGGCATCACCCGCCCATAACTGCCTTAAATCACCAGGCTGAGAAGCCCGGAATCGAAGAAAAGACGGCTTCAAACGTTCCACCTGCAACTTTATTCCTGATCAGTTTCATGGTACACATTAACCGGATGAATCTCTTTTATTTATCGATCCGGTTCCCTTCATTTTTCTATTGACATACGAACCCCTCACGTTGTCAACATAGGACATGGTTCAGAGGAGCGAATAAGGAGACAGATATGGCTCGATACAAATTTAGCGATAAGGACCTCAGACAGATAAAACATCACGGTCTTACCCCAAGTGAAGTCCAGAGACACCTTGACCTATTCAAGAGCCCCCCGCCCTACATAAAACTGTTGGGACCCTGTACCCCTGATGATGGGATTAAAATGATTGACCCGCATGAGACCCAGGCACTGATTAAAATTTACGAAAAGGAAGCCCAAAAAGGCCGCTGCATCAAATTTGTTCCCGGGTCAGGGGCTGCTTCCCGGATGTTCAAGACTCTCCTCAAGGCCCTCAACCGGGAAAAGGACATCCTGAAGGAATCGATTGCCAGGCGAGCCCGTAACGGCCAGGATGACACACAGAGTCTTCTTGATTTTATGAATGGCGCCAAAAGATTTGCATTTTCAAAAGACCTCAAATCCGTAATGTCTGAGAAAGGTCATGATTTTGACGACCTTTTGAAGAGTGGGCAGTTTACCGAAATTATCCGCTTTCTCACAAGCGAGGTCGGTCTCAACTATGCGCACCTCCCAAAGGGCCTCCTTAAATTTCACGCTTATCCTGAAGGGAGTCGCACAGCCTTTGAGGAGCACCTGGTTGAGACCGCTCAATACATAGCAGACCAGAACGGACAGGGCCGCCTTCATCTGACTGTCTCTCAAGAACATCTAAAAGAATTCCAGAATTTTTTTAAAAAAGTGAAGCCCATTTATGAACATAAATACAAATCGTCGTTCCATGTCACGTTTTCAACCCAAAAAAAATCCACAGACACCCTTGCAGTGAGCCTGGATAACCGTCCTTTTCGGGAGAAAGATGGTCAGCTTTTGTTTCGACCGGGGGGGCATGGGGCCCTGATAGAAAACCTGAATGATCTTAAGGCGGATATTGTGCTGATCAAAAACATAGACAATGTGGCTTCGGACCGATTCAAATCCGAAACGGCCCGGTGGAAAAAAATCCTGGGCGGGTATCTGATTTCTTTACAGAATCAGATATTCAGTTATGTGGAAAAATTATCGTCAACGGCTGTAAAAAGACCCCTGATAGAACAGATCACAGGCTTTATCAGGGATGACCTTTTACTATCCATTCCTGCTTCTTTCCATGAGGCGTCTGCTGAAGAGAAAAAAACGGTGCTGATGGAAAAACTCAATCGGCCCATAAGGGTATGCGGTATGGTTAGAAATGTGAGTGAACCGGGGGGAGGCCCCTTTTGGGTAAAAGACCCGACGGGTGAAAAATCACTTCAGGTTGTAGAAAAGGCCCAGATTGATCCCAATTCCAAAGACCAGCAGACGATTTTGGCCGCTTCCACCCACTTTAACCCGGTGGATCTTGTGTGTGGCGTCCGTGACTGGCAGGGAAGACCCTTTGATCTTCACCCATATGTAGACCCCAATGCGGTTTTTATATCCAAAAAATCGAAAGAGGGAAAGGATCTGAAGGCCCTGGAGCATCCGGGGCTCTGGAACGGGGCCATGTCCCGATGGATTACCGTCTTTGTAGACGTTCCGGGCATCACCTTCAACCCGGTCAAGATGGTGAATGACCTGCTTCGAGAGCCGCACCAGCCAGCCTAAATGCATCGAAAAGATGACTGAAAGGTTAACAGGCTAAAAGATATGACACAAAAACAGGACACTATGGGTATCACCACCCGGTATTCTCACGGCTATACAGTGGTGGTGGCCCTTTTTATCACCTGCCTCATCACGGCCAATATCATATCTGTTAAATTGATCGATGTTTTTGGGCTGGTACTGCCTGCAGGCGTACTCATCTTCCCCATCAGCTATATCACCGGAGACGTTTTGACAGAAGTTTACGGATATACCCAGGCAAGAAGGGTCATCTGGCTGGGTTTTTTTTGTAACCTTCTTGTTGTCATTGCCATATGGCTGGGCAATGTAATGCAGCCTGCTGGTTTTTGGCAAGGACAGACCGCCTATGAGCTTATTTTAGGCTACACGCCCCGGCTTTTAATTGCTTCTTTCCTGGCCTATCTGGCGGGAGAATTCCTTAATGCCTTTGTCATGGCCAAGATGAAGATCCTTACCCAGGGTCGCTGGCTGTGGACACGCACCATCAGCTCCACACTGGTGGGCCAGGGACTCGACTCCATGGTTTTCATTTCCCTGGCATTTTTTGGTGCGATTCCCATTAAGGCCCTGGTCCTGGCCATCATCACCCAGTGGCTGGTAAAATCCGCCTACGAGGCCATCGCCACACCGCTAACCTATGTCTCGGTGCGCTTCCTCAAAAAACATGAGGGGCTGGATGTATATGATTATCATACACGCTTTAATCCATTATTTATAAGAAAGGAATAATTTGCCCAACCCCTTTCCCCGATTAGTTACAAACCAAATAACACCACAATTCACAAGATATATTGACAGCTATATTAACACCACCCAGATGGACAGTGCCGGGCTTTTGCGCTTGACGGGGCCTGAAAAACATGTATCATGTGTATTGAATACACATAAGGAGGCTACACCATGAGAACCAATATCGTAATTGATGAGAGCCTGCTGGAGGAAGCCTTTTCAGTAAGCAAGGCCAAGACAAAGAAAGATCTTGTTCACGAGGCATTGAGAGAGCTGGTTCGATTGAGAAAACGTAAAGATCTCACGGAATTAGCAGGTTCCGTCGAGTTCTATAAGAATTTTGACCATAAGAAACTGAGGGAGATGAGGAGATGATCCTTGTGGATACTTCCGTTTGGATTGAAGTGCTCAGAGACAAAAAAGGCGAAGTCGTACGAGCGTTTCGTGAAAGGATTGGGCCCGAAATCTGTGTTTTCTGCCGTTTTACACAACTTGAACTTCTCCAAGGCTCCAAAGACGAGAATGAATGGGAGCAACTCGATGATTATCTTTCGACACAATACTACCTTGAAGCTACAGATAGTACCTGGGTAGAAGCAGCGAGGATATTTTTTGAGTTGAGAAGAAAGGGGATTACTTTAAGTAGCCCTGTGGATTGCTGTATAGCTCAAATAGCCATTGAGTCAACCGTATTGCTTTTGCACAAAGACGAAGATTTCGAAAAAATTGCTCAGATTCGGCCGTTGGCCATTGAACGATTCCCCTCAGCGGGATTGCCATAAAATATAAAAGGATGGGGGGAACAGATGCTGGAAGCATGGTCTTTTAAAAATATAAGCTGCGGAGTACAAAATGACTGAGACACAATCCGGTAAGAAAGACCCGGTAATTTATCAAAGACAAGGACATATTGGATTCATCACACTCAATGTGCCGGAGAAGCGAAATGCACTGAACCCCATCGTCTGGGATTCCCTGAATAAGGCCATTGGCACGGCCGAAAAAGATGAAGACGCAAGAGTCGTTCTTCTCCAGGGAGAGGGAAAATCGTTTTGCGCCGGTCTGGATCTGAGTCCGGATAACTCGCTGTTTCCCCATATCATGGGCCCTCCCAGTGCCTTGCAGAAGAAGACCCTATTCAGGGCGATCCGAAACGTCCAGAATATTCACACCCGGATGGAACGCCTTCCCAAACCCACAATAGCGGTCATTCACGCCCATTGCCTGGGAGCGGGTCTGGAACTTGCTCTCTGCTGCGATATCCGTCTCTGCTCGGCCGAAACCCTATTTGCCCTTCCAGAAGCCAGGCTTGCGATCATCACCGATGTGGGCGGATTACAGAGACTCCCTAAAGTCGTGGGACGTGGGCATGCCCGGGAGATTGCATTCCGCGGACACAGATTTGATGCCCAACGGGCCCGGGCCATTAATCTGGTCAATCATGTGTATCCAGATCAGAAAACACTTAATACAAAAGCCTTTGAAATTGCTCAGGAAATTGCTGAAAATCCACCCCTTGCCGTACAGGGCGCCAAAGAGGTCATGCTCTATGATGAAGACTCCGGTCTGGACCACTCCCTCAACTACAATGCGGCCCGATCCAGCATGATCATGCCCTCTGAGGACCTTAGCGAGGCGATTTCCGCAACCATGGAAAAACGAAAGGGAGAATTCAAGGGGAAGTAAAAAATCCTCGGGTCACCCATTCATTTTAACTGAAATCTGTGAAAACCCGTGTTTTCTACATCTGTCGGAAGATATGAATGTAAGACCGGCTGACCGTGAGAGTCTCGGACAGATCTTTCAGTCTGATAATCCCGCGGCCGGTGAGGGAACGGCTCACATTGTCAATGCAGGCGGCGTTTACGATTGTCCCCCGATGTATGCGCCAGAATGTATTGGGATCCAGTTCATCGGCCAGCTCCTTAATCGGCTTTCTGATGAGCGATTCGCCCTCCTTTGTGATGACCAGGGTATATTTGTCGCTGGCCTTGAAGTAGTAGACCTCTTCCACCGCGATAAGCCGGATCTCTTCTCCCTGCTGGGTTCGAATCCACTGTAAATAGGTTGACATTTCTTTGTTGGCGAGGGTTGTCATCATTCGCTCTACCATCTTGGAAAGATCGGCGGGCGGCTCGGATGCAGTGGCGATCTGTTTTTTTAGGCGGTTGGTTGTCATTTCCAGTCTCTCACGAGTGACCGGTTTCAAAAGATAGTCAATGGCCTCGCTTTCAAATGCCTCCACCGCATACTGGTCGTAGGCGGTGATAAAGACAACCCAGCATGAGCCTCCAATTTTTTTGGCCACCTCCATGCCGGAAAGGACGGGCATCCGGATATCGAGAAAGGCGATATGGGGGTGGGTCTTCTGGATCATCTCCAAGGCCTCCTGGCCGTTTCTAGCCTCACCGCTGATAATGAGCTCAGGCCACACGTCAGAAAGCCGTGATTTTAGATAGGATCTTAACTGATCTTCGTCATCTGCGATGATGGCTTTAACCTTTTTCATGAGGGACCTCAATAATTGCCTTTAGGCCGCATGGATGATTCTCTTCCAAGATCAACCGTGCGGTGTCACCATATAAGGACTGTAACCGCGCCTTGATGTTGGAAAGGCCTGTACCCAGAGCACTGTCTTTATACAATCCCAAACCGGTATCGGCGATTTCAAACCGGAGCGTATCGCCAATTTTCTCGCCGCTTATGGACACCTCTCCTCCTTCAATTTTTGGTTCAAGGCCGTGCTTAATGGCATTTTCCACCAACGGTTGAATCAACATTGGGTAAAATGGAAGGTCCTTTAGGTTATCCGGAACGGTTATAGTGTAACGCAATCTATCGCCCATGCGAACCTTAAAGATGTTCATGTAGGCCCTTATCATCTCCATTTCCTGGCCGATGGTTGTTATATTCCCCCTTGTTTTGGAAAGGGAGGTTCGCAAATAATGGGTGAGGTCCTCTAACATGTGTTTTCCCTTGTCCAAGTCGGTTTCAAGCAGACTCAGGATGTTGGATAGGGTATTGAACAAAAAGTGGGGCTCAATCTGGGCCTGGAGGAGCTTAAGGTTTCCTTCAACGGCCTTTTTTTCACTAGTAAGCCGTTTTATCCTTTCCTGCTGAATCAGAGCTTTGGTGGCTGAGATTGTTTCCCTGGAGACAAAAAAATAGCTGATAATGGATCCAAACAGAAGCCCGAGGATGATCATCTGGATCAAACTGTATTTTTGAAAGAATAGAGAGGGACCAATTCCCGCGACCACCGTGCCCAACAGGACCCCAATGAAGGACCCGATGGTTAGGGCGGCAATGATAATCATCAATTGCATAAACGGCTTAACGAATTTAAAGAGGAAATGGGCGAGCATGGCACATGAACAAATAGATATACCGATACACTGGGAAACGATGAAGGTATCAACAAACCCGCCACCGAATTCCAGAAATGTCAGGAATAAGGCGATGGCGGTGTTGAAGACCGCGGTATAGGAAAAGGCTCTGATCACATGCCTTCGGGTTATCACTGCGAATTTCGGGTCCATGTCCATTTTTCTCAGGAATTTTTCTTGTTTGATACCATCCGTTTCTTTCAAAGGCAATACATCAATACGACCACCTTTGGATCAGGTGCGAACAAAATGCACAAAGACACATATGTCGTTGTTTGTATATAAGGCCACCTGGACTTTCCTAAAAGGTGTACTCAAATCCAACCATCCACTGATAGTCCAGAATGCTCCCGAATTCTGTATCTCCATCACCCGAATTGATGGTCCCTATGGAGAAGAGCTGGGCGTGCTCCCCAAAAAAGTACTCCACAATGGATATGAACTGCCCGGAACCATCGTCTATGTTCTGGGTCCATCGGAAAGTAAGGTTGAGTACATCCCGAATATCATTGTGGTTGTATTGAAACATAACATAATTTCGTCTAAGAAACCTCAGCCCAGGAGCTGCCGTCTGGCTAAGGGTCAATTTTGACAAATCCCCGATCGGACCTGTGAGATCAAATGCATCTGACGCATTCTTTCTAAGAGAGTAGTAATCCTTAGCCTCAACATCACTATATCCGGGACTGTTATAAACATATTCCATTGTCAGGGTAGGACCCATTTCGAGGGTGTAGGATCCTCCAATAAGGACAATCCCTTTCAGCGACGAGGCTTCATCATCGATTGCCTCCATAGAGGCGCCAAAAGGACTATTGGCCTTTTCAGGATAGAGGGCACCTGTGCCCTTGGTAATAGTCCCTTCCCCATACAATAACAGGGCATCTGTGGCCGTCCAGCCTCCAAATGCGCCCAGCCTGTTTCTGTCGTGCTCCTTGTGCGATAAAATTATACTAACATATGTCTCCTGCCCGGTGTAATCGAGCTTGAGCGCATAGGTCTTTTCAAATTCAGTAAACTGAAACTCCTGGCGTCCTTTGTCCAGATTCGCAATAAAAGAGAGTGTCCATGACGTTGCCGGAAGCCACACAAGACGCGCAAAATCCATTCCCGGCACTTCCTTTTTGGGGTTTCTCCTGCCATTGTCGCGGAAGAACGGATTGGATGGCGAAAAAAGATAGGAAGGCCCCCATTGCAGGTTTTCCCTTCCGTAAGAAACAAACAGGTTTGGGGTCATTCGAATTCTGGCCAGCCATTCATTGACAAAGCAGTCGTCATCCCAATCCGTGTCCCCTTCCCGGTCCCCCTCCTCCCATTGCATCCATTCGAGGCGAAACCTGGGTTTAACGCTTAGATCCAGTCTGTTGTAATTCAAATAGAAATCAGGGCGCAATTCCACATCAGCCAGATACTGCGGAACCTGAAAAAAATCGTTATTCGGATTCTGGGACGAGGTTGCCGGATCCTGGCTGGTGCCGGAGGCAAGGATTCTCAGGCTATAGTCAAACCCATCTGACAACGTCTCCCATAATGCGGAGAATTGGTTTTTTTCTTCTTTTGCCTGAACATCCTGACCTATGCCCTGGTCTTTAGCCGCGGCAAATGACGGTTTCCATAGTAGGCATAAAAGATTAAATAGGATAATAATGAAAAGAGTTTTTTTCATTGTTCATAAAATTGACATACGTGAGACAGTCATCCACGTTTCAAATTCATTGACTGTTTGCTGCAAACTGATCGCTGACAGCTCCATAATTGGGCTTTTTCCCAGTTATGGTTCTATATAATAAATGGGATATACCTTGTGGTTGTTCTCTTGTATGTTGTGTAAGCGTCACGGAATTTTTTAAGGTTCTCTCTTTCTTCCACCAAGGATGCGGTGACCAGAAAAACGATGCAAATACAACCTATAACCAGTGGCACGAATGTAATGCGCTTGAGCAGGATACCAATGACAAGTAAGATCAGGCTCGAATACGGAGGATGACGCATATAACGGAAAATGCCGCGGTCAATTAGAACCGTTGTGTTTTCCCATTCATTAATGGGTTTTCCATATTTTTTCAGACTGTAAAACCCGCTCATTGCAATGAACGCTGATGCGACCAAAAAAACCCATGACATGACCTGATACAACGACATCACATGAACCGCCCAGAACCCCATATTAACAAATAGTAGGGCCAACAGAGATTCAAACGCGAAAAACACATAAATGCCATGTGTGGTAACGGAACGCAATGCAGGTCTAAATTTGATGAAAATCAGCAAAGCGATAATTACAAAAATAACTATCTTAGCAGTCATGACTTCCACCCCGTTTCAGATTTATATTTACATGTCTTGCCACAAAGGCACCAAGACACAAAATTTTGTAACAGTACTGAATTCCGAATTATCTCACCAACAGATTTAGGTTAAAGGTTGAATCCGGGATTCTTTTCATTCTAACTTTGCTATAGGTCATGGTCGTTATGTCTTCTTTTATTACCGCATTTGTAATGACCATTTTTGAGACAAAAGACCGGGGCTTATCTTGGACCATGATTCGATTGTTATATTCAAACGTTGCTGACTTGAACATCTTGCCCGAGACCGTGAAGAAATCCGCCTTCACACCCACAAGTCGCTTTTTTGAAATCCAGTATTTGATCCGGTCATAGGTGGCCTTTTTATTTGTTGCAGTGAGGTCATACAGGTAGCAGGGTTCTTCGTTGAAGAGCGCTTCCGACGCATGTGTCACTTTATAATCCCCCGCATAGTTGGTTGATGCGATATCCCCGTTGGAGGCCCCACCAATCAGCTTCTGCCTGGGTGAAATGGGTACCGGTTTCCTCAGTCCTGGTTTGACAAACCACATGTTCCGGTCAATCATCAACAACTTACGTCCCTTCACTTTTGGGGGAGAAAGAAATTCTGCAAGGGAATTGAAGTTGCGGGCCTTTATGTTTAGGGTTCTGACCCTTTTGCGGCCCCTCTCAATGGATTCGATCTCGATCGTCCATTCCACGCCTTCCACATTTCCCCTGGATGCATCCGCCTGTTGGAGGATCTCATCGGGTGTCATCTCCCCCAGTGCGGGTTTTGTAAAAAACACACCGCCATACGCAAAAACTATGATAAAAACAGTGAGCATGAAACGCATCTGTATCCTCCTTCATATGGCCGATTGAACATTGACGTTTGATTGAAGCATATCCCCTCAAACGGTCAATGGAAAATAAGCAACATCCTTCTAGACATGCCCCAGGGCATCTACCACATTTTGCCTGGCCGCGCGTCGCGCCGGGAGGATGGCGGCTGTCAATGAGAGAAAAATAAGAAAGATCATCAGGCCGGCCATGGTCTGCGGGACCAAGTTGACGATCAGGGGAACCGGGGTTGAGACACCCGGCGGGATATACGTCGGTTCAACAGCCCGGATGACCGCCCAGACGCCGACATTCAACATGGCCCCCAGAATACTCCCTATAAGACCAAGTAATGATCCTTCTATGGCAAAGAGAACACTCACTCCCCTCCGCTTCAGGCCAAGTGCCCTTAGGGTCCCGATCTCTCTGGTCCGTTCAAGAACAGCCATGCCCATGGTATTTACCGTGCTCATCACCACGATGATAAACACGATGGAGAATAAAAAAATGAAAATCATGTCGAACATCCCCTTGACCTTGGAATAAAAAAGTGACAGCTCGTTCCATGTCTTTATCTCACATTTGAGCCCGGCCCGGGATAACCGGTTGTAAAGTCGGGTGCGCGCCTGCTCTGTTTTTTTCCAGTCATCCAACAGCACGATGATCCGGTCGGCCTTTTCCGTATCATAGAGGGATTGTGCAAAGGAGAAAGGAACGCGCATGTATTTGTCATTGGTTGCGTCAGAACCGGAATCATAGACACCTGATACCTGTATATCCAAGGCGTTCATCTGGCCGTCAAGGGTGGAAGCCATGACCACACCATCCGCCCCCGGGCTTAAATTCAGATGCCTGGCAAGGTCCTCTGCCATCTCTATACCATAGGGCTTTTTCTCATCAAGGACATTGCCCCTTACCGGACGGAAGGCGGCCCATGCCCCTTTTATGGTCTTATCATCGCGTGGTATGACACCCTGAGCCAGGAAGATGGTGGAGATATCTCCATTTGAGACAAGACCTGAGAGGTGTAACTGGGGGGTCGCCAGAAGAACATCGTCCTCTTCTTCAGCGATGTCGGTTATTGTCTTTATGTCTTCCATGGAAAACATGTATTTGTCAGGATCGATCTTACCCTTGTCAATCCATCCTGCCTTGTAGATGGTGAGATGGCCCAGACCTTCTCCCCTGATAGCCGAGGTCCTGAGCCCTTCATAGGTATTGTGCGTATATCCCCGAAAAAGGCTCACTGCCGTAAAACCTATTGAGATGGCAAGAAGCGTCACAAAAGACCTACGTTTGTTTTTCAGTATGTTTCGAAGGGCTATCTTTGTCCATTTGGTCATTTTCCGTCACCTCCGTCTATGATTCTGCCGTCCTCCAATCGAACCAATCGTCCCACGCGGTCCAGAAGCCTCTGGTCATGGGTTGAAAAAATAAAGGTGGTTTTTTCCTTTTCATTGAGGCTCCGCATAAGGCCAATGATACTGCGGGACGTATCGGAGTCCAGATTGGCCGTGGGTTCGTCCGCAATCACCAAGGATGGATTTGTCACCAAGGCCCTTGCAATGGCAACCCGCTGCTGCTGGCCGCCGGACATCTTATCGGGCCTGTGACGGACAAAATCGGATAGACCGACTTCATGGAGACGACTCAATGCCCTGTCTTTGGCCACAGAGAATGATTTGCCTTTTATCTGCAGGGGCAGCATGACATTTTCTAATGCAGAAAGAACCGCGATCAGGTTAAACCCTTGAAAGATAAAGCCGATGGATTCATTTCTGAGTTCAGTTTGTCTATTATCAGATAATCGGGAAACGTCTTGATCCTCAATCAACAGTTGCCCTGACGAGGGTTCATCAATGGCGCCAATAAGGTTCAGCAGGGTGGTTTTGCCTGACCCGGACGGACCCCAAATGGCCACAAATTCTCCTCTATCAATGGTAAGGTCAACACCTCTCAGGGCATGTACCACTGTTTCTCCGAGCAGATAATCCTTTTTGATGTCCTTTGTTTCAATAAGGGGCATGGCTTTTACCTCCTACAGGTTTTCAACCAGGTTTTTGAACTTTTCCGCCTTGGCCTGATCGCCGGCCTTACCGTATAGCTCGCAAAGGTTGGTGTAGACGTCTTTCTTAATAGACGCATACGTTTTGGCGTTCTTTTTGGCCATTCTGTGGTATGCGATCCCCATGCATTTCAATGTGTCACGGTCGGAAGGGTTTTGATCGAGGACTTTTTGCATTTTTGAGATCGTTTCCACTAATTGCCCGCCGTCCAAACCACTGAGTTCCTGACAGTCCCTGGCAGATACCGGCGCCGCCGACCAAAAAACCATGGCCACGACAACGGCGGCGATTGCCAATCGATTTATTTGACATTTGTTTTTTATGGTCATTTTCCCCTTTATCTTTTGATTAAAGGATAAGCGACTATATTGATTCTCGCAATGTGAATGCGATGAAATGGACAGAACGAGGGATAGGGTGATTATTTCAGGTGTGAATCGGAAGGATGGATCCTTGGTTATTCGTTATATGGATATAAAAATCTCATATTCATCTTTCTCGCATTAGAACTTTTTTATCAATCGGTTTTCCGAAGAACATTGCAAATATCGAGGCCAAAAAGCTGAATCTGCCATTTTTTCATTTCTTTGAGACATTCCATGTCCCC
>Ga0180435_10000988_pt1 | contig 30077 bp, 22 predicted proteins | sample SS_ome_3_FD_132467 | JGI IMG/M metagenome (GOLD analysis project Ga0180435, IMG submission 132467) | Hypersaline lake sediment archaeal communities from the Salton Sea, California, USA - SS_3_S_1 metaG | ecosystem: Environmental > Aquatic > Non-marine Saline and Alkaline > Hypersaline >... | reverse complement strand
GGCACAAAGGAAGGTATGAATCGATATAACGAAAGAATAATTCAACCCTCAAGTTAAACAAGTAATGGAGGAAAGAATGGACGCAGTAATGAACAATTTGCCGTTGATCTGCACGCTGGTAGGGGTTATTGGCGTTGTGTTCGCGATTATCCTGGCGACAATCGTAAAAAGCGCACCTGCAGGCGATGAGAAGATGCAGGAGATCGCCAACGCAGTGAAGGAAGGTGCCATTGCGTATCTGAATCGTCAGATGAAAAGCATGGGCATTGCCGGTGCCGTTATTTTTATCGTAATTTTTGCCACCATGGGTGCTAAAACCGCCATTGGCTTTTTGGTGGGCGCCGTCGCCTCGTTTTTGGCAGGCTACATTGGCATGCGCGTTTCGGTTATTGCCAATGTTCGCACGGCTGAGGCCGCCAAGAAAGGCATGGCCGCCGGTCTGGCCATGGCCTTCAGGGGTGGTTCGGTCACCGGTATGATCGTTGCCGGTCTGGCGCTGACCGTGACAGCTGGCTACTATGCTTTTACGCATGATGTCATTGCTTTGGTTGCCCTGGGATTTGGTGGTAGCTTGATTTCTATTTTTGCCCGTCTGGGTGGCGGTATCTTCACCAAGGGCGCCGATGTGGGTGCTGACCTGGTGGGTAAGGTCGAAGCGGGGATTCCTGAAGACGATCCGCGTAACCCGGCCACCATTGCCGACAACGTCGGTGACAATGTGGGTGACTGCGCCGGTATGGCCGCTGACCTGTTTGAGACCTATGCCGTGACCGCTGTGGCCGCCATGCTCATCGGGCATCTGCTTTTTCCGGACCATCCAATCGCAACCGAATTCCCACTCCTTTTGGGAGCCATCTCCATTATCGCATCCATTATCGCGATATTCTTTGTCAAGCTGGGTAAAAGCGAGTACATCATGGGCGCCCTCTACAAAGGGATGTTCGGATCGGCTATTTTGGCAGCCATTGCCTTCTACTATGCCTGCACACAACTGTTCGTAGGCGTGGGAGATTTGGCACCCCAATCCATCTACTACTGTACCCTGATCGGGTTGGTTTTGACCGTCGTCATCGTCATCATCACCGAATACTATACCGGTGTGTACGGTCCCGTAAAGGCGATTGCCGAAGCATCCACCACCGGTCACGGTACCAACATCATTGCCGGTCTGGCCGTGAGCATGCAGGCCACCGCCGCGCCGGTTCTGGCTATCTGTCTGGCCATCTGGATGGCGTATGCCTTCGCCGGACTTTATGGCATCGCCATGGCCGCCATGTCCATGCTGTCCATGACCGGTATGGTTATTGCCATTGACGCCTACGGCCCCATCACCGACAATGCCGGTGGTATCGCCGAAATGGCTGAGATGGATGAGAGTGTTCGTGCCGTCACCGATCCGTTGGATGCTGTCGGCAACACCACCAAAGCCGTAACCAAGGGGTATGCCATCGGTTCTGCCGGCTTGGCTGCTCTGGTTCTGTTTGCCGCCTATGTACAGGAATTCGCCCTGCATGGTGACAAAGGGGAGCTGATTAAATTTGACCTGAGCGATGTGAACGTTATCGTGGGTCTGTTTATCGGCGGCCTGCTGCCTTACCTGTTTGCATCCATTGCCATGAAAGCGGTTGGTAATGCCGGCGGTGCCGTGGTTGACGAAGTGCGTCGTCAGTTCCGCGACATTCCGGGTATCATGGAAGGCACAGCCAAACCCGATTACGGTGCATGCGTCGACATCGTAACCAAGTTTGCATTGAAAGAAATGATCGTTCCGGCCCTGCTACCGGTGATAGCCCCCTTGTTGGTGGGTTTCCTGCTGGGCAAAGTGGCTCTGGGTGGTCTTCTGATCGGTAGTATTGTTACGGGTGTCTTTGTGGCCCTATCCATGACAACCGGTGGTGCTGCTTGGGATAACGCCAAAAAGCACATCGAAGATGGTCATTTGGGCGGCAAGGGCAGCGATGCCCACAAAGCTGCGGTTACCGGTGATACCGTCGGCGATCCTTACAAGGATACCGCCGGTCCGGCAGTCAACCCCATGATCAAGATCCTCAACGTGGTGGCGCTGTTGATGGTACCGTTTCTAATGTAACGATACGTCCACTTATTGCTCAAACCTTGAAAGGATTGGCACTGCAAGGTGCCAATCCTTTTTTTCGTTGATTGTTCGATTCAAGAGTGTTATAATTCCCTGTCTTGTTAAAAAGGGAAGTTCTTTTATTTCAAATGTTTCTGGTGCCAACATGTCCAATAAGCCGACAAACGAAACCGATATCAAAGACGACGCGCCCGTACGGACCTTCGAGGTAGGCGATTTAGCGGTCTACCCGGCACACGGTGTCGGTAAGATCGAGTCCATCGAAAGTCGTGTGATCAATGGGGAGACGCATGATTTTTATATCATGAAAATCATCGAGAATGGCATGGTAATCATGATCCCCACTTGGAACGTTGCCTCGGTGGGCTTGCGGGAAGTGATCAGTGAAAAGGAAATTCCCAAGATCATTGAGGTTATGAAAACCAAGCAGGAATCCACCATCGATAACCAGACCTGGAATCGGCGATATCGGGAATACATGGACAAGATCAAAACAGGCTCTTTGTACGAAGTCGCAGAGGTCTTTCGCGATTTATCCCTGCTGAGACTGACCAAGGATCTTTCTTTTGGTGAAAGAAAACTCTACGACACCGCCCAGGGCTTACTTGTTAAGGAACTGTCCACGGCCAGAAATGCCGAAGAAGCTGCCATCGTTTCCGAGATCGAATCATTATTTGTACCACCTGAAGAATAATTCCCATCCGCATGCAATCACCTGAAGGTGAATTCGTTACCACCGTTGAATCAGCTGCTGTTGGAGAGCGGTTTGACAAGGTGGTTTGCACCTATCTTCCTGATTTTTCCCGATCATTCATCACCCAGTTGATTCAGGACGGTCATATCACCATTGCCGGCCGTATCCGCAAACCGAGTTACCGGGTTAAAGAGGGTGAGATAATTGCGGGCCGGGTACCACCCCGTGAACCGGCTACTCTTGAGCCGGAGCCCATACCATTAGACATCCTCTTTGAAGATGCCGATATCATCGTCATTAACAAGCCCGCTGATTTGGTGGTGCATCCCGGACCGGGAAACGCGTCCGGTACCCTGGTGAATGGTCTGCTGTACCACTGCCCGGAGCTCGGTGGCAATCGCGCGGCCCAACGCCCTGGCATTGTCCATCGGCTTGATAAGGACACCACCGGTGCCATCGTCGTGGCTAAAAACCGTCAGACCCTGGATCATCTCAGCTTGCAATTTAAATCACGTTCGGTGCGTAAATCCTATCTGGCATTGGTACATGGGGATGTAAAATCAAATTCAGGAACCATTTCTTTGCCCATTGGCAGACACCCGGTTAACCGCAAAAAAATGTCCACCAACAGTCACAGCTGTCGGGATGCCCTTACCCGCTGGCAGGTCCAGCAACGTTACGGGGCAGCCACCCTGCTGGAACTGGATTTGAAAACCGGGCGAACCCACCAAATTCGTGTCCATTGCGCCGCCATCCATCATCCCGTCATCGGGGATCCGGTATATGGGTCCGGGAAAAGAACGCGACACGCGATCGGGGGTTCCAAGCTTGCTACCATTTTGGCAAGTGCCCAACGACAAATGTTGCATGCCCGCTACTTGGAACTGACCCATCCAATAAGCCAGCGGCGTATGTCTTTTGAGGCACCATTGGCGGCAGATATGCAAGCACTCATTGCAGATTTGGACAGCTTCTTGGCAGACAAGCAGACGGGATACTAGGGGACGTCCTTCATATTTTCATGTTTGGGGGGATGGTTATCATGTAAACGCTCAAAATGCGCGAACCACACGTTAAATTTGAAAAAACTCATAACCTTTTCAACAAATATAGAAATATGAAGGACGTCCCCTAGTTGTAATCAAAGTCAGTACCAAAAGGGGACACCCTATCTACCATGGGTATCCCCTTTTTGGATCCCATAACACCCGTTCGGGAATCAGGATATCTTCATTTTAACGATGTTTAGCGCGCAAACCGGTGCCAATCGGGGCTGAGGAACCATTTTTGATACATTTTATCAAAGCGACCGTCTGCTTTGATGCGTGCCAAAAATCCATTTAAAAATTTCATGAAGTCCGGATCGCCTTTCCGGATGGCCCAGGCAACCGGTTCGTTGGTAAATGGTTCCGATAGAAAGACCACCTGGTCGGATGGGTGCATCGCCATAAATACAGCGATAAAAGGGAAATCATACACAAAGGCATCGGCCTTGCCGTCCAGCACACGCATGGCACCTTCAATTTCCGTATCGGCGGTTTCGTAATTGGCTTTGGGTATCATGGTTTGGACCGCCTGCTCGCCGGTGGTGCCTGGTTTGGATACAACCGTATATTTGGAATCATTCAGATCCTGATACGATGAGACGGTATTTTCATGCTTGGCATGCAGCAGCACAGTCTGTCCAACAGTCATAAACGGATTGGCAAAATCCACCAGCTGCTTGCGTTCGGATGTGACCGACATGCCGCCAAAGATGATATCAAACCGGTCCAGGTTAAGTGCGGGAATAATGCTGGGCCACAGCGTGTCCATAAATACGGGTTTGACTCCCAATGCTTTGGCCATTTCAATACCCATATCGATATCAAAACCCATCAGGCTCAATTTGCGACCCTTGCGTCGAAACCCACCGTGGCGGACTTCTTTCTGCCGCAGCCCACTGCGTTTGTCGATCATTTCAAAGGGCATATAACCGACTTCCAGGCCAATGCGCAGTTCACCCCGTTGCATGATTCCTTCCAGGGCCGATCCTTTGGTGTAAGTAATTTCGGCAGCCTCTACCGCCGCATTCATGGGCAACAGCCAGAGCCAAGTAAGCAACGATATCGTAATTGCTTTAAAGCAGATCGTTTTTAGCATAACCGTGTCTCCTTTGTTCTTTCTGATCTAGACAAATAGGGCGTCTAGTTGCTTCGCGTTTCGTCCTCAGACGGGACACACATTCAAGGCAACGAAACGAAAAACTAGGCTTCCACGCGTTCAGTTTCGAGATCGGATGGTTCCGATTCGTCTTCCAACGGATGGATGGTGATATTGAACCAGCCATAGGCCATGGAGACAATCGGTGTAATTCAACAGAAGAAATTAAACGGCAAATAGGCAATGGTAGGCACACCCAATGTGGCCGCCTGGTAAGCGCCGCCTGAGTTCCACGGCACCAGGTTGGCTGTTACGGTAGCACTATCCTCAATGGCTCTTGAAAGATTCTTGGGGTGCAATCCCTGGTCTTTATAGGATTGCGCATACATCTTACCGGTCATGACAATGGACATATACTGGTCGCAGAGAATCAGGTTGGAACCAATAGCGGTGAGTATCGTGGCTGTAATCAGCGATCCGGTGCTTTGGGCCTTTTTGAGTATAAGGCTTACGACAACTCTCAATTGGTTTGTCTTCTCCATAATACCACCGAACATCATGGCGCAAATCACCAGTGAAATCGTGTACATCATGGATTCGAAACCGCCCTTGGTCAAGAGGTTGTCAACCGCCTCAACACCACTATTGCTGGTGTAACCGCCGTAAGCCGCTGACAGAAGACTGCCGAAATTGTTTCCCTGGAAAATCACGCCTAAAATACCGGCCGCGAAAATACCGATTACAATGCCGGGAACAGCCGGAATCTTTCGAAATGCTAAAGCCATGACGATTACCGGGGGTAGCAAAAGGAGTGGATTGACATTGAATTGGGCATCAATTCCGTTCAAAATCTGACTGACACTTTCCAGGTTGGCCTGGCCACCGCCGTAGAAAAATCCCAGTAAAAACTCGATCACCAAGGTGATACCGTAACTGGCACCGGTGGTATAACTCATATGTTTGATATGGGTATACAGATCGGTGCCCACCATGCCTGGCGCCATGTTGGTGGTGTCGGATAGCGGCGACATTTTGTCCCCGAAATATGCCCCGGATAGTACGGCCCCGGCCACGACGGGCAGCGGAAAGCCCAGCCCGTTTCCAATACCGATCAAGGCGATGCCGATGGTACCGGAGGTACCCCAGGATGAACCCGTGGCCAAGGAGGTGATCGAACAGATAATCAGCGCAGCTGGCAGGAAGATACTGGGATGTAGTATTTTCAGGCCGTAGTAGAGCAAGGTGGGAACCACGCCGCTCAAAATCCAGACGCCGATCATAATACCGATAATGCCAAGGATTACAATGGCCTGTTTGGATTGCAAACAGCTCTCGATACAATGTCAAAATCCAGCCAAACTACGATTTCCACGGTACTCGCAATAGAACGTTTTCGCGTGAAACAGGTAATGATTTGAATTGTGATCATGGTGCTGGTAGAATCAGTTGACGTGGAGAGCTATTATATATCTTATGAATTTATTATATAATTATTCGATGATTATGCCCAAGGCTATGAATTGTCAAGGAGAATGTTCAATAAATATCAAATAAGGATATGAATGGTGGCGATAAACCCAGTTGATGATACGGCGATACGAGAACTATTGGCAAAGGGCTGGTTGACCCATGACGCCATGTGGTTTGTCAACGTTTACCAGCAATTAGGAATCCATAAAGCCAATCAGTTGAATCTGTCTGCCATTAAAGCGTTGGCACCCATTGAGGTGGCCCGGCTTAGAAAAGCAGCGGGCTTAGCAGACAAACCGATACAAACGTCAGCCGCGCTGAATGCATTTATGCAAGCTGCCTTTGAAATTACACTACCCAAATCTGTATCCAGTAAATTCCAATTTGGCATGAAAACGCCAGGCCAGTTTCACTGGGAATGGGAGCAGGGCGGCTGTTTTGCCTACAAGGGCATGCAACAGTTGGGCATTCTCGATACCTATCGCTGTGGTGTTATGTATCGAATCGAATGCTGGTTGGATACACTCGGCCTTGCCTACAACATGGATCCGAAAATTGATACCTGTATTATGTCTGTAGACCATGGCTGTTACGGCACAATCAGCGTTGAATTGGATATGTAAATGAATTTTTAAATATATCGGTGGATCTCTGTGGGAAAGTCATTCCAATTAATGCTAGTCCCAGGAGATTTGCAGCCGATTTTTGATTAACATTTCCTTTGTGGCGGAAAAATTTCCCATATTGAAGCTACGAATCGATTTAAATTGTGGCCTTCCTTATTTTAACTATTCGTTATCATTTATTTACTATCATAGTGCCAGCTTGCAGCAAGTATTGGCATGCCGCTTGATATATCAGCCTATCAGCTATTTATGTGTTTAAATCTGGTATATCCAAGTGCTTGGGAACAGCTTGAAATCGGCCAATATCAAATCAGTCGAATCTTAGGACAAACTCCATGTTTAACAGATCAGGGAAAAACCATATTTCAGACACCTGGCACCTGCCAGGAGCCGATGTTCTATTTGAAGCCAAACGCCAAAAATCCACGCATTGGTCGGTTTCGATGTCAGATCTTATGATAAGGTAGCAAAAATCATAAAAAGTACGCCCTCTGTGATTAATATTATCGGGCACACGGATAATCTGCCCATCAAAAATGATAAATTCGTTTCAAATTGGGAATTGTCTACTGCCAGAGCATGTGTCACCGCCGATTATTTAATTCATCAAATGGGAATTGAACCGACTCGTATTTATGCAGCCGGACATGCGGAAAATAAACCGATTCGGTCCAATCATACCGCGGATGGGCGTGCCGCCAATCGGCGCGTAGAAATTATTATTTCAAAAGAAAACCGTATTTGGTTTCAAACAAATTGACTGATCACTAAGGCTTGAATTGATACTTAAGCCTTGCGTGTAATTTCATTCAAGCTCCAGATAATACAGCACCAAATAAAGGTCATAAGCTATATCATTGTTAAAAAAGTAGGTGAGGAAAAGATGAAAAACAGAAGGCTAATCGGGCTAAGCTGTTGTGGTATCATGCTTTTAATTGGTTTTTTTTTACAGGGGAACTTCGGTCTTTATCTTAATCTTGCAGACCTTTGCAGCCAACATAGCCGAAGGTACACAGCGTGAGCTTTTGCTGCAAAAAATGATTCTTGAAGGCGTTCTGGCCATTGAAAAAAAATCCAATACCAGGATTCTGGAAAATCGGCTCAAGTCTTTTCTAACGCCGTCATCCAGACATGTCACCTTGGTTTCGCTTGAAAAGATTAGGGAGAAATTAAAAAGGTATGGGGGGGTGGATTTGCAGGGCCACCAACCTAAAGCACGTGTGTCGGCAGTGGCAGATAGCCCTTAGTGTTCATTTTGGTAAGGCGCGCGGCTTATAATTCTTCCCTGAGTATATTCCTGAAAAAAGCAACTGCATCTGGTGATTTTAATATGCTGGCATGGTTTTCATTAAATCCATACACCCGAACCGCCTCCTGCTGGGCGCGGTTGTCCAGCATGCTTTTCAATGTGACTACACCATCGCTGTCGGGATGCAGCGAATTTTGTTTGTCCTGGTAACCAAATAGCAAGTAGTGATGGACAGTCTCTGGCAGTTTGTTTACATACAAAGCAATAATAAAGTAGCTTTCAGTGGCGATATCCCGCCAGGATGCCACCTTGATTGGTGATTTTTGGGCCCCCACCTTTGCTGATTCTACACCTCCCCAGGGTGCTGAAAGGGAAACAAACAGCTCAATATAGGGAAAACTCTTTTGAGAATGTACAAACACGGATCGGGCTATGAGTGCGCCCATACTGTGGGCGACGATTGCCATTTTTTCAAATTTGTATTTCGTATGAAGTTCTTGGATTTTGGAAGCCAAAATTTTGGCGCTAATTTCAAGCGGCAGCCCCGACGGATAGAAAAAAAACCAGGGTTGGTACACAGAACGGTCAAGGTTATCTGTAAAATATTTCCAATCGGCTGGCGAACCACCGGACCCATGAATAAATAGAATCGGAATTTTTTTCGGGTTATAGGGTTCAACGAACCAGATGTTGGCCCCCATTCTTTTCAGAAAATAATAGGGCTTCACGTAGCCCAGGCCCACATGCGTCCTGCGGTTAAACAGCACACTCGGTAAAACGGTCTTTCCGGTCATGGCCTGGTTGACCATATTGCTTTTGTTGATCTGAATTTTATCCAAATGAGGGCGGTTTTTTATGCAATCGGCTTCCAGCACCATGTTCAAATCAGTAACAAAATGCTGGCTTGCAGCATTGATAAAATCCGGTGCACCGAATTGGGCACAATCTTCATTTGGATCGTGAATCTCATTTTGGTTCAAGTCCTGAAACGCAGCCAGATAGTACATACCGGACGGAACCGGCAGATAAAAAGTACCGGACTGCGAAAGGCGCACTTGGCCCGCTATCTGGATTTTTTCATGGTTGACGCTATAGGCCGCAAGGTATATGGGCCCCTGTTTTTGGGGATCGGCATAAACAAAGCCCCCTAATAAGGAGGCATTTATATCCAATTCAGTGTTTTGCCTTATGGTAAGGGGGGAACAAGCAAGGAGAAGTACAGCCGCCATAAAGGGGAAGATGAAATACCGGCGGCAATAGCGGGGTGCTAAATAGGCTATGGTCCAAAACATAGTAGATATTCTCCGATCCGAGAGGCACAGCCAATCATTTAACCCAGATAATCGCCTCTTGCAACCATACAATACGTCAGGTCTCCCATGAAGGAGGAGAGCGGTTTTCAGAACCACAAAAAACATGGGTTTTTTAATAAATGGTTTAGACGGTTGCATGCAAGGTCTCGCTTCGGTATGTTTTACCCCAACGTTGCAACTACGGGGTTTATTCAATTCCCTGAATCAACAGAGGGATCGGCGTCAACCTGAATCCATAAAATGAAACGCACACCATGCAAGATATATTAAATCACTTTGATCCATTGGTACAGCTTTGGTTTCAACGTCGTTTCGGCAGCCTGACCGATATTCAGACCAAAGCCTGGCCCGTAATTGCCGCGGGAGAGCACGCCCTCATAACCGCGCCAACAGGCAGTGGAAAAACCCTTACGGCTTTTCTCTGGGCTCTGGATCAACTGATAACGGGGGCGTTGCAAAATGGAGCCACCCGGGTGGTCTATGTGTCTCCGCTTAAAGCTCTGAATAATGATATCCAACGCAATCTATTGGCACCTTTAGGTGAACTCCGGCAACTGTTTGAAACATCAGACCGAGCCTTCCCGCGGATCCAAGTTTTGAGCCGCAGCGGGGATACGCCCCAATCCGAGCGACGGCGCATGTTGCGGCAGCCCCCGGAAATCCTGATTACCACGCCTGAAAGTTTGAATCTGATGTTGAGCTCCATGGGCGGGCGGTCCATCCTGGGCCAAGTGGCCGTGGTGATCCTGGATGAAATCCATGCCCTGCTGAGTGAAAAACGGGGGACCTATCTGATTTCGGCCGTGGATCGCCTGGTGCTTTTATCGGGCGAATTTCAACGCATCGCCCTGAGCGCCACGGTAAAACCGCTGGACGTTGCGGCTGCGTTTGTGGGTGGCTACCAAATCGAGAAAGGGAAGTTTGAAACAGCCTACCGAGCCCGTGAGGTGGCCATTGTTCAGTCCGATAGTGATAAGCAATATGATCTCACCATCCGGCTCCCGGCGGAGGTTTTCAGCAACAGCGGCCAGCAACTGGGTGCCAAAAAGGAAATCTGGACACCCATTGTCGCTGAAATAAAGGAAATTATTGCGGCCAATCGTTCGACGTTGATTTTCGTCAATAGTCGCAAATTGTGTGAAAAAATCACTTTTCTGGTGAATGCCCAGGAACCCCTACCGCTGGCATATGCCCACCACGGGTCCTTATCCCGGGAACTCAGATATACGGTGGAGCACAAACTCAAACAGGGCGAATTGCGAGCCATTGTGGCAACCAATTCGCTGGAGCTGGGTATCGATATCGGCGAACTGGATGCCGTAATTCTGGTGCAGTCTCCGTCCTCGATCGCCTCAACCCTGCAGCGCCTCGGCCGGGCAGGGCACCAGGTTCATGCAACCAGCCGGGGTGTCCTCTTCCCCACCCATTCCCACGATTTTTTAGAGGCGGCCGTGTTGGTGGCGGGCGTTCAATCACACGATATCGAAATGGCCCAACCAATCAAATGCCCCCTGGATGTGCTTGCGCAGATCATTATCTCCATGACCGGAACGGAAACCTGGGATATGGATCACCTTTATGCGACCGTAAGATCCACGTGGCCCTATCGGGATCTGAGTCGGGAGCATTATGACCTGGTTTTGACCATGCTGGCGGGCCGCTATGCGGATACACGCATCCGCGAGCTACGGGCCCGGGTATCCATCGACCGTATCGAAAACAGCATAAGGGCCCGCAAGGGGGCCCTGCTGGACTTGTACCGATCCGGCGGGGTGATACCGGATCGCGGTTACTTCAACCTGCGCCACCTTGAAACCAATGCCAGAATCGGTGAACTGGATGAGGAATTTGTGTGGGAGGCCCGGGTGGGTCAAGTTTTTACCCTGGGAACTCAGAATTGGCGAATCGATCGCATCACACACAATGACGTTCTGGTCAAACCCATGGGATCACGCAAAACAGCGCCGCCCTTCTGGATTGCCGAGTCCATCAACCGGGGTTTCCATTTCTCAGAGCGTATCGGTCTTTTCCTGGAACGGGTTAACGCTCATTTGACAGACAAATCCCTGGCAGGGCAACTGCGGCAAGACCATCGCATGGATTCAGCCTCGGCCCAGGCCCTGGTTCGTTTTCTCAGCCGCCAGCGGGAGCTTACCGGTTGCGACTTGCCGCATCGGCATCATCTGCTGGTGGAAACAGTCACCACCGGGCCCGGCGGTGCACCCGGACGCCAGATTATCCTGCACACCTTTTGGGGGGGACGCGTCAACCGACCCTATGCCATGGCCCTGGAGGCCGCCTGGGAAGAGGCCTTTCATCAACAGCTTGAAACCTATGTAGACAACAACAACATCTGCATGGTGTTGCCGCACGAAATCGAGGCTGCGGAATTGTTGGCATTGGTCAACCAAAGCCGGGTCACCGCCTTGATCCGCCGTCGGTTGGAAAGCTCCGGTTTTTTTGGAGCCCGGTTCCGGGAGTGCGCCGGTCGCGCCCTGCTGATTACGCATCACCACATGAATCAACGCTTGCCCTTATGGGTCAGCCGCCTCAAGTCCAAGAAGTTGTTTGAATCGGTGACGGACTATGATGATTTTCCGATCCTTTTGGAAACATGGCGAACCTGTTTGCAAGACATGTTTGATCTGGACAGCCTGTTGCAGGTTTTAGCTGAATTGGAATCGGGCAAAATTAGCTGGCGTGCCATCAGCCGGTCTCACCCCAGTCCCATGGCCATGAGCGGGGCCTGGCGACAGATCAACGAATATATGTATCGTGACGACAGCCCTTCACAGGCAGCCACTTCCATGCTGCGCGAAGATCTTATTTCGAGTTTGTTGACTTCACCGGGTTTTCAACCCGATTTTGCCCGAGACCTGATCAAGCAGTTCGAATCAAAACGCCAACGCAGGCATAAGGGGTATGCGCCCCAAAACGCCAGGGAGCTCTTGGATTGGGTTTTGGAGCGAATCATGATACCAGAGGCGGAGTGGACGCATTTGCTAAGCCAGATTAAGGCTGAAAATCAGTTGAGCGATCAGGACGTATTGGGCCCGCTAGCAGCAAAACTTGCTTGGATAAAGCCGCCAGAAAGTCACGCATCCCTCGTAGTTGCCATTGAAAACATGGACCGCATCATCCAGGCGTTATATGGCCGCGCTAAGGAATTGGATATTCACACCATCTGGCCTGAATCAGATGAAATCCTGGGATCGGAATGGGAACCCGACCAATCAAAGTATCCGAGTGACGTCGGCCAGGAGCGGGTGCGCCTTGTGGGCGAATGGCTATCATTCTATGGGCCCATTTCAGAAATGGTGATTATTGCCAAGACGGGTATAAACAGGGGACTCCTGTCTAATGTTGTGCAGGATCTGGCTGAAAGCGGTCGCGTACTTAAGGGTTCCTTTGAGGTTGGTAGCGAGGCCGAACAGGTTTGTGATACAGATAACTTCGGCATATTGTTACGCCTGAAGCGGTTGGCGGCGGTACCGGTGTTTGATCCGCTGCCGATTTCAGTATTGCCGTATTATCTGGCCAAGATTCAAGGATTGACCGGTGGCACGCGAAACAAAGAACAGCTATATCAGCGCCTGGAACAGCTGGCCTTTTATGGTGCCCCTGCTTCCTGCTGGGAATCTGAGATCCTACCAGCCAGATTGGACGGCTATGACACCTCCTGGCTGGATACGGCCATGCAGGCCAGCGATCTCATGTGGGTTGGTTGTGGACATGAGAAGATTACTTTCTGTTTTCAACTGGACATGGACCTGATGGAAAACGAACTGCCTGCCTCGCAAACTGGCAGTCCAGGTCGGGGCGAAAAACAAGCCGAGCTAAGTTCTTTGTTTCCGGACATCGCGGCGGGTTATGACTTCAGCAGCCTGCTCAGACGATCCGATCTGTCCCCATCTGATTTAGCACAGATGCTCTGGGGGGCTGTATGGAAGGGAAACGTTGTGAACGATACCGCCCTGGCGCTTCGCAAAGGGATTGAAAACAGGTTCACGGTTCCGGTGCAGGATGCCGAGACGAAGAACCTCATCACGGGCCGGCCCCGCTTCGGTAATCACGGGCGTCGCCGCAGCCATCGCAAGCGCTTTGCGAGGTGGAAATCAGCGCTGCCCTTTTCGGGATATTGGCGCAGCATTCAAACGGACCGTGTTGATGCTGATCTTCTGGAGGCAGCGGAACGAACCAAGGAACGCATTCGGATTTTGTTAGATCGATACGGTATCCTGTTCAGAGAGCTGCTCTGGAAGGAACAAAAAGCATTTCAATGGGGCCAGCTATTTCGGTCTTTGCGCCTGATGGAATTGTCCGGTGAGATCGTATCTGGATATTTTTTCAGTGATATCCCCGGGCCGCAGTTTATGTCCCACAAGGGTTTTCAGCTTCTGCAACGCCTGTCACCAGGTTCCGAGGTATATTGGTTGAATGCCCAGGATCCGGCCTCATTATGTGGTATTGCATTAAAACCGCTCAAAGATAGACTGCCCCGGCGGCAGGCCGGGACCCATCTTGTCTACTCTGGTGACCGATTGGTGCTGGTATTACGTCGCCATGGGGGCGCGTTGACCTTTCATGTGCCCGCTTCGGATAAAAATATTCAATCCTATTTGGGGGTCCTGCGACATTTGATGTCCCGTCAGTTTCAGCCCCGGCAGCAGATCACGGTGGAAACCATCAATGCTGAACCGGCTGCCAGAAGCCCCTTTGTGGATGCCCTCAAGATTTCATTTGATGTTTTGCTGGAGCATAAGAAGGTTGTGTTGTATCGAAAGCTATGATTTTTGGGTTATCATTCGATTCGGTGCGATAATGAAAAAGGTTGCAAGAATAGGCCATGAGCGAATAGCTTTGTCTGGGTTCCCACTTCCCTGAGATCGACGCTGCAAGCTGAAGGCACACCTGTTCGCTGTTGTTGATTTGGTTGGGAATATAATATGAGGATTCAAGGATCCTTCTTTTATTTTTTTAATTAGGGGCAATATATTGTCAGGTGGTATTGTGATGGTGTATATGAAACCGCGTATGCGATTAGAATAAGGAGAAACACATGCGCTTCAACCTGGACGTGCTTACAATCAATTCTGAAAAAGAACTGGAACGGCTGGCCGATTTTATACGTAATCAGGTGCAGATGGTTTTCCGTCGCAAGGGTGCCGTTGTCGGACTCAGTGGTGGTATTGATTCTGCCTGCATCGCGGCCGTGGCCAATACCTTAACTTAAAAAAACGGGTATATTAGCAAGGTAGATATGGAACCACTTGAAATCGAAGTTAAATTTTACTTGGAAAACGCAGTGTTTATTCGTGACAAGCTCTTGTCGGCCGGGGCCAAATCCAGTGGCCGCCTATTTGAAAGCAATATATGCTTCGATGACGCGGATGACAGCCTCAAAGCCAAGCAGTCCCTGTTGAGACTCAGAAAGGACAAAAAGGTCACCTTGACGCATAAATCCAAACCGGAGGCCGGCGAGACCGAGTTCAAGGTACTTAAGGAACTCGAGGTGGTGGTCAGTGATTTTGATATGATGCGGAATATCCTGGAAATACTCGGTTACCACCGGACCTTGGTATATGAGAAATACCGTGAAACCTTAACCATGGGTAAAACGAAATTGTGCATCGACCGCATGCCATTTGGCGATTTTATGGAAATAGAAGGTAGCAAAGCGGATATTCGAAATCTGGCCCAGGAACTGGGGATGTCCTGGGATCGTCGTATTACCGACAACTACCGCTCCATGTTCAAGATTATCCAACAACGCTTGGGACTCTCTTTTTCTGATATTACATTTGATAATTTCAACACGGTAAAACTGGATATCGGTCCATTTTTACCCTTGTTTGAAGCCAAATCAGCCTAGCAAGACGACTGGGGTTTAGGCCCGGGCGACACCCATGAAAGAAATTCTTCTCCTTTCCGATGTGCATGCAAATTATCCCGCCTTGAAAGCCGTCGGTGCGTCATTGGATCTGGACCGCTTCGATAAAATTATCAACGCCGGGGACATTACCGTTTATGCCACATTCCCCAATGAAACCATTGCATGGTTTAAACAATTCGGCCAGCGGGCACTCAGTATCGTCGGAAATACGGATCGCCGTGTCTTAAGGCTTCTCAAGGGAAAAAAAATGAAGAAGCCCAAGATCCAGGAAAAGCGGATTATGTATGAATGGACCTGCAATCACCTTTCCGGAGCAAGTATTGACTTTTTGAAATCACTTGGCAAAAAAAACAAATTTCGTATGGGTGGTCTGAATTTCGGTGTATTCCATGGCAGCGCCGAAAAGCCGAATGCCCAGGTTTTTCCAACAGCGCCCCAGGGTCGATTTGTGCGGCTGGCGGCAAACGGCTCATACGATGTCCATGTCATGGGCCATTCCCATGTTCCTTTTCATAAAATAATCGATGGCGTTCATTTTATCAATCCCGGCAGCGTCGGTCGGATGTTTGACGGGGATCCGCGGGTGTCATATGCGATTTTACAAATCAATTCAGGCCGATGCAGCGTCACCCATCATCGGATCCCATACAAAGTCGATGCGGTGGTCCAAGGCCTCCGGGAAAACCAACTCCCCGATATTTATGGCGAGATGTTTCGGGTCGGCAAGAAGCTAAACTAACGCGGTTCAGGTCATTTTTAAAATCTTGGTTATGCTCAGTTTGTTCTTGACGTTGTCAGAGGCTTCCGGTATTTGAGTCGATATCGACTCATCCCGTTTACTCAAGATGCAGGGAAAATAGTGACAATCATCGGAATATCTATCTTTGTTCGCTCTCCGGAGGCCTGTTAGGCGATGAACATCAACCATCAGCACATCCTCAGATCCATCCCTGAAGGCATCATTGCCACCGATACACAGGGCAACATTGTGTTCATCAATGACGCCGCCGACAGAATCATGAATCTGACCTTTCGCCAGCAGGTCGGCAGCCACATATCGGCCATTTCAAGTTACCTCAGCGAGCTTTTAGCGGCATGCCTCGAGCAGAAAAAGCCCATGCGCTTCAGAGATTTTCAATGCAACGGGAAACGCATGGAAGTGGAGATTTCTCCCATTCTGAAAAAGAAAACCAGCGTCGGTGCCATATACAGCCTCAAGGAAAATTTTGTCTTCAAGACCGGTGCAGGCCTCTCGACGTCTCAGATGCTGCAGCTTCAGTTGGATGCTGTGTTCCAATTCAGCGAACTCGGCACCTGGATCCTCGACGGTAAGGGCACCGTGCTGAAGCTCAACCCGGCCGCCGAAAAATTAATCGATATTAAAGAAGCCGATATCAAGGGGAAGAACATCGAATTGTTGGCCCAGAAAGGGATTATCGATCAGGCATTGACCCCGCATATTCTCAAAGCCAAGCGTCCGGTTACCAAACTGCTGCATGTTCTGAAGACCGACCGCTATGTCATGTCCACCGGAATGCCCGTCATGGACCAGGACGGCAATATTCTGCTGGTGGTGGTCCAGGAACTGGATATCACCACCTTGAAAAACCTGCAGGGGCAATTAGACGAATTGCGGGTGCTGGCCGAAAAATACAAGGATGAGCTTTCCGACCTCAACCTACTGGGTATCAAAACCCAGGGTATCATCTCCGAAAGCAAAGAGATGAAACAGGTTCTCAACGTGGTTCTGAAACTGGCCCGTTTCGATGTCTCCAATATCTTGATCCAGGGAGAAAGCGGTACCGGCAAGGGATTAATCGCCCAGTTCATTCACAAAAGCGGCAAGCGAAAAGATAAGCCCTTTATTCAGGTCAACTGTGCGGCCCTGCCGGAAACCTTGCTGGAAGCAGAACTATTTGGTTTTGAAAAGGGATCTTTTACCGGCGCCGGCACCAAGGGAAAAATCGGTCTTTTCGAAATGGCCCAGCACGGTACAATCCTGCTCGATGAAATTGGTGAACTGCCCATTTCCCTGCAGTCCAAACTGCTTAAATGTTTGGACGACCATGAAATCATGCATATCGGGGGGTTGAAGCCCATTCAGATCGACTGCACGATCATTGCCGCTACCAATCGGGACCTGGAAACCCGGGTCGTCGAAAAAAAATTCAGGGAGGACCTTTATCACCGCTTGAACGCTTTCAGCATCCAGCTGCCCCCTTTGCGCCAAAGGCCCGAGGACATTGTGGCGCTGACCAATTTCTATCTGGATAAATACAACCAGAAATACAATATGCGCAAGCGTCTTTCCCTTAAGGCTGTCCATACTCTCCAGCAATACGAATTTCCGGGGAACGTCAGGGAACTGAAAAACATTCTCAAGCAGGGGGTGGTCATGCATGACGAAGAGGTGCTGGATGAGATTCTGTCCCCGAGCCGCCTGTCCCAAATAGAGTACCCCTGGCCGTCCATCAAAGATGATGCCAGGCTGGACCTGACCGAGCTGACCAACAACTTCGAGAAAAGCATCCTGGACCATGCCTTGGCGCAATGCAAATCCACCCGTAAGGCAGCCGCCTACCTCAATACCAGCCAATCTAAAATCGTCCGATTGCTGAAAAAGCATCGCATATCCAGCGGTTACCGGCGGGCTTAGGTCCTCGGCCGAAAGACGGATGACAGAGACCGGTTGTTGGATTTTCGAGTCGAAAACAACTCACCGTACGAATCATGTATCGCTGTCGTCAAAATAATGATCCGTTTCGTTCTCTGACTTATATTTCGGAATATATTTGTGACCGTTCGGCTCATATAATTTGGTATTTGATCTGAATTGAATCGAAATCGACTCGATTAAACAGGGTCAATGGCTCCATAAAACCATAATTACCTGTAAATTTAACGTGTTATTATTTCAGACAGACATGGCACAGAGATTGCTTTGTAGACAGGTATCTGAATTTGAGCGTTGAAACGTTCCCCCCCACATGAGGACACAATTCCAGAACAACGATAAATAGGAGGTGCTTATGAGCGAAAAGTTCCCTACACAGGCACAGGTGGTCATCATCGGCGGCGGTATTGTCGGCTGTAGCGTCGCTTACCATTTATGTAAGCTAGGCTGGAAGGATGTCGTGCTGCTGGAGCGCAAGACCATTGCATCCGGAACGACGTGGGCCGCTGCCGGGCTTTTGGGACAGCTCTGGTCCAACGCGGCCCTGACCAAACTGGCTGTCTACGGTGCTGATCTTTATTCGCGCCTGGAAGCGGAAACAGGCCAGCACACAGGCTATCTGCGCCCCGGCTCAATCCGTGTGGCTCAGACCACGGCTCGCAAGGAAGAATATGATCGATCCATGCAGATGGCGCGGGCATTTGGTATTGAAATGGAGGAAATCAGTCTTGACGAGGCCAAAAAACTGTTTCCGCTGATGCGCACAGACGACCTTGTCGCCGCCTGGTTTCAGCCCAACGACGGTCATACGAACCCTGAGGACACGACCCAGGCGCTGGTCAAGGGGGCCCGGGTGGGTGGCACCAGAATCATCGAAAATGTCACAGTCACCAATATCGATTTCGACCAGGGCAACATTTCGGGTGTCAACAAGATCAAAGGGGTCAAGACCGACCAGGGAGATATTGCCTGCGAATTTCTGGTCAACTGTGCCGGTATGTGGTCCCACAGGCTCGGAAAAATGCTGGGCATTACCTTTCCCCTGTTTGCAGCCGAACACATGCACATGACCACCAATCCCATCGAGGGAACCTACAAAGGAATGCCTTATGTGCGCGACATGGACGGCTACATCTATATCAAGGAGGAGATGGGTGGTCTGCTCATGGGCGGCTTTGAACCCGTGGCAAAACCCTGGGGGATGGACGGCATTCCCGACAACTTCAAGTATACCCAGCTCCAGGAGGATTGGGACCAGTTCGAAATATTCATGAAAACAGCTGTTCAAAGGGTGCCGGCCTTTGAAGATGCCGAGGTAAACAGCCTCACTACGGTTCCGGAAAGCTTCACGCCGGACACGGCTTACATGCTGGGTGAAGTGCCGGGAATAAAAAACCTGTTCGTGGCCACCGGCATGAACTCGGTCGGCATCACCAGTGCCGGCGGTGCCGGACGCGCCTTGGCCCAGTGGATGGATCAGGGCTACCCGGAAGAAGACCTGTGGTCCGTGGATGTCCGGCGCTTTCATGGGTGGCAGCGCAACAGCCGCTATCTCCACGACCGGGTCATTGAAGCAGTGGGCAACCTTTATGCCGATCACTGGCCCTTCAAACAACCTGAGACCGCCCGCAATGTCCGCCAGACGCCCTTTCATGACAGGATGGCCGAACGGGGCGCCTGCTTCGGCGTTGTGGCCGGCTGGGAACGGGCCAACTGGTTTGCCCCCGAAGGCGTCAAGGCCGAATATGAATACAGCTGGGGCCGCCAGAACTGGTTTGACATCTCGGCCGCAGAGCACATGGCCATCCGCGAAAACGTGGGCGTCTACGATCTCTCCTCCATGGCAAAATTCCTGGTGCAGGGCCGGGATGCCTTGAAGACTCTGCAGTACATCTGCTGTAACGACATCGACGTGGCGATGGGCAAGGTGGTTTACACCCAGATGCTCAATGACAGGGGCGGCATCGAAGCGGACATCACGGTAACGCGCCTGGCCGAAGACAAGTTTTTCATTGTCAGTCCCGGGGCCTCTGGTGTCCGGGATTTCGACTACATCAACCGTCACATCGGCAAGGATGATTTCGTCACCCTGACAGACGTGACATCGGGCTACACCATGCTGGCCGTCATGGGGCCCAAGTCGCGGGAGCTTTTGCAAACCCTGACCGACGCGGACCTGTCCAACGGGGCCTTCCCGTTCGCCACGGCACAGGAAATCGACATTGCCTATGCCCGGCCTCTGGCTGTCAGAATGTCATTTGTCGGGGAACTGGGATGGGAGCTGTACATCCCGTCCGAATTTTCCAACAATGTATTCGACGCCCTTATGGAAGCGGGAGAGGCCTTTGATCTCAATCTGGTCGGCCTGCATGCCCTGGATTCATTGCGCCTGGAAAAGGGCTACAAACACTGGAGCGCCGACATCACCCCTGACAACACACCGTTCGAAGCAGGACTCGGGTTTTGCGTCAGAATGAACAAACCTGATTTTATTGGCAAGGACGCCCTGGCTCGGCAAAAGAAAGCCGGCCTGACACGCAAGCTGGTGATGTTCTCCATCGAAGATCCCGAACCGCTGGTATATCATGACGAGCCCATTTACCGTAACGGGGAGCTGGCCAGCGAAAATACCCACGGCGCCTACTCACATGTATTGGGGTGCTCCATTGGCATGTGCTGGCTGAAACAGCCCGAGGGGATAGACGACGACTGGATCACGGGCGGATCGTACGAAATCAATGTCGCCGGAAAGTTGTTTCCGATCAAGATCCATCTGGAGCCGGTGTATGATCCCAAGAGTAAAAAGGTGAAGATGTAAATAGACAAGCAAGAGAAAGGAGAAGAAAATGAGTCGAAAGAAAAGAATATTGTTAATCGGGTTGGTTGCAATTTTCGGGCTGTCAATCGTTGCCGGCGAGACGCTGGCTGCTGAAAAAGTTTTCAAACTCGGCGTCCTGGGACCCTTTACCGGACCCGCAGCCAAAAGCGGAAACGAGATGAAGGATGCGGCTACCATGGCTGTCGAAGAGGTCGACGGAAAAATCGGTGACTACAAAATTGAACTGGTCTATATCGACGATCAGTCGGACCCGTCCAAGGGTACCAACGCCTATGCCGAGGCCATCGAACGCAAAGGTGTGCAGGCCGGCATCCTTAACTGGAACACGGCTGTCACCGTCGCTATTCAGCCCATGCTGGCCAAATACAAAGTACCGCATTTCTTCTGCATGGGCGCCGGCCAGGCCGGCAATGACAAATGGGCGTCCTTTCCACCGGAAGACCGGTATCTGATCATGAAGGGCTGGCCAATTCCCCAGAAACTGGTGGTGGGTTACGTGGATCTGTTGAATTACGCCGCTGTAAAGGGTATCTGGAAGCCCACAAAGAAACTGGTGGCCCTGTGGGGCGAAGATACCGACTGGGGCCGCAGCCTGGTAGGCGGACTGGCCCAAGGTCTTAAAGCCAACGGTTGGGAAATCTACACCGAAGAGTATTTCGACCTGAAAAAAACCGATTTCTACCCTTATATCAACAAGTGTAAAAAAGCGGGCGTGACCCTCCTGGCGGGATCGAGTTCAGGCGTGGCGTCGGTTTCAGCCATTATCAAGCAGCAGCGCGAAGTCGGTTTTAAAGGCCTGGTCATTGCAGACGGCCTTGGCTGGGTGGGCGACTGGTACAAGATGACCGGCCGTTCCTCCGACGGCGTGCTGGATATGATACCCCAACTGGCCACACCGGATCAGAAGGCCTGGGTGCAACGGTTTAAGAAGCGTTTTAAATACGATCCCAGCCCCTCGGCAGCCGGCCAATCCTATGACTATACACGCTTTTTCTTCAAGATCGCCAAACGCGCCATTGAAAAGTATGGCGAACTCAACAGCGCGACCATCACCAAGGTTGGCCGCGAAGAAGTGGCCGTGGGCAAGCTGACCTTCAGCCGTGTAGACGGCGCCCTGGTGCATGGCCGGTACGGAACCGATGCCGCCAATGCGCCCGACCCCAAAATCAGTCCGGTAGACTTCTTCTTCCCCGTTATTCAGTACCAGAAGGGTCAAGGCCACAACGTCTTTCCCGAAGACGTCAAACAGACGGATCTGATGGTGAAATAAAGACACCCGGAGCGGCGGCAGCCGTGCCGCCGCTTTGAATCTATCCAAATGCTCACTTTCGGATATCGTCAATCGGGATATACCCTATGAAAATACTGGAAACTAAAAATCTTAGCAAACAGTTCGGTGGTCTGGTGGCTGTCAACGAGGTCAGTCTCAAGGCCGAATCCGGTGAGATTCTGGGCCTGATCGGTCCTAACGGGGCTGGCAAAACCACGCTGTTGAATGCCATGGCCGGTTTAAATCCACCGACATCCGGCGCGGTTTTTTTCAAAGAAAAGAATGTCACCGGCCTGGCTCCGGAAAAGATGTGCCGCCTGGGCTTGTCTCGGACCTTCCAGATCCCCCGCCCGTTTCCCAAAATGACGGTCCTGGAGAACGTGATGGTCGCCGCTGTCTTTGGTCGTCGGGGCCGCCGAAAAAAGGACCCTGTGGAGCATTGCCGGGATATGCTGGCGTTTGTGGAGTTCCCGGCAGATGCGGACACGGTATCTGAGATGCTGAATGCCGTACAGCTGAAACGCCTGGATCTGGCCCGTGCGCTGGCCAGTGAACCGGAGCTACTTTTTTTGGATGAGCTGGCGTCGGGGCTGACCGAAGGTGAACTCACGGAGATGATTGCCATTATTGCCAAAATCAGGGACACGGGCATCACCATTGTCATGGTGGAGCATATCATGCAAGTGATCATGAATCTCTGCGACCGGTTGGCAGTACTTCAGTTTGGCAACAAAATTGCCGAAGGTCCCACGGCAGATGTTGCCCGGGATGCCTCTGTCAAAGAGGCCTATTTCGGAGGCGAAGAGTAGCCGTTTCAGAGGACAGAAGTCGATGCACCAGAGATCAGAAAATCGAAGAAGAAACACAACATACCAAACAGCCATGCGTTGAAACTTGGTGATCCGTATATGAATACTGACATGAGCACACAACCGTTTCTGCAGATCGAACATCTCGATTCAGGGTACGGATTCCTCCAGGTGCTATGGGATGTGTCATTAACCGTCGGTCAGGGCGAATACGTCTGTCTGGTGGGGCCCAACGGCGCCGGGAAAAGCACCTTTTTAAAATCGGTTGCCGGCCTGGTGACGCCCATGGGCGGCAGCATCGCCTTCCGCGGAAACCCGATCAGCCGATTGCCTGGTGACAAGATCTGCAGGTTGGGCATCAGCTACATATCCGAGGCACTAAACCTATTTGCCGGTATGACCGTACAGGAAAATCTGGCCATGGGCGCGTTTACGGTGGATGACAAAACCCTGATTCGTGAAAATCAGGACTTTGTTTTCGAGTTGTTCCCGGTTCTTAAGGATCGCCGCAAACAGCTGGCCGGCACCATGAGTGGCGGCGAGCGTAAAATGCTGGCCATCGGCAGGGGGTTGATGTCGTCACCATCCCTACTGCTTGTTGACGAACCTTCCCTCGGGCTGGCACCGCAACTGACGGCCACCGTCTTTCGAGCCCTGGATGTATTGAAAAAAAATGGCGTTACCATCCTGTTGGTGGAACAGAATGTAACCAAAACGCTACAAGTGACGGACAGAGGCTACGTGCTGGAAAAAGGTAAAATCATCATCGAAGGCCCCAGCAGCGATCTCAGCCAGAACGAGCATGTGCGTAAAGCCTACCTGGGCATATAGTATCTGGGTCTTGCATGAGATTTGATAAGAATTTTTAAACCCATTCATGTAAAAGGAATACAAGTCCATGACCATAGCAGGAAGTCAGGATTTCCTCATAAGAACACTTCTCAGGGGGTTGCGATCGCCGGCCGGCATTACCATTGGGATTTCGGTTATTGCGGCAGTACTGGGCGCCATCGACCATGGATTTTACGTCATTGTCAATACCATCGTAACCGGCGGGATGTGGGCTCTGGTGGCCATGGGTCTGGCCTTGGTTTTCGGCGTGATGAACATCGTCAGTTTTGTACATGGTGAATTTTTTATGATCGGCGGGCTTGCCGCCTACTTCACCTTTACTCCTTTTTCAGATTACCTCATGGACAATCCGCATCCAGCGGCCGAAGCGTTTCTGCCGCTCCTGGCGATGCTTGCTTCGGTGTTTGCCGGCATCATCGTGGGGGTATTGTGCGAACTCATTGTTTTCAGACCGCTACGCAACCGTACCCGGGATCAATGGGTCATGAATTCGTTTGTCATCACCCTGGGAATCTCAACCTTTATGGTCAACGGCACCCAATTTGTATTCGGTACGGATTTCAGGGGAATCGTGAGCTACTGGGACTACCCGACGCTTTCTTTTTTTGACGTCTATATCTCCTTTGATCGATTTGCCGTGTTTGCTCTGGCAATCCTGGTCCTGGGATCGTTTTGGCTGTTTATGAAGGCGTCTCGATTCGGCAAGGCCATCCGTGCGGTTTCACAGGATGAAACCGGCGCACGCATGGTAGGCATCAATATCAACGGAATCCAAACCTTGACCCTGGCGCTCAGTTCGGCTCTGGCCGCTTTGGCAGGCGCCTGCCTGCTGTTCATGTATCCGGCCTATCCTACCGTAGGAATGGGACCGCTCTACAATTCCTGGTTCATTGTTATCCTGGCAGGCATGGGTAATGTTGTGGGTGCCGTTGTGGGTGCCTTTATCGTGGCTCTTTTGCAGGTGTTGACCACCGTTTATTTTGGTGAGGGATGGGAGTACACCATTCCGGCTGCATGTATCATACTGGTTCTGATTATCAGGCCCTCGGGCATCTTCGGCAGTGGCGTCCGGGGTGTTTTGGATCAATAGGTGACAATGTGACGGATGTTCTCAATAAATCGAAAATGAACGCTTTTCAAAAGGCGCTAGACGCCCTGTGCCTATCTCCCCTGGGATTTTGCGCGTTACTGCTGCTGCTGGTCATGCCGTTCATCCCGCCCTTCGATAAGGAATACCTGATCCGCTGGATGGTGGTGGGTTTGTTCATGGCGGCCCAAACCGTGGCTTTTGACTTTACCGGGGGGTACATCAATATCGTTAATTTCGGGTTCGCAGCATTTGTGGGGCTGGGCGCGTACACCTCGGCCATCTTATGCGTTCGACTTGGCTTGTCCCCCTGGATCAGCATGTTTGTGGGCATCCTTCCGGCAGCCATAATCGGGTTTCTCACCGGCATTCTCACCCTGCGGCTACGCGGTATCTTCGCTGCGGTGATGGCCTGGTTCATCGGCCTGGCCTTGTGGGGACTGGTCACCAAGCTGGTTTTTCTGACAGAAGGGCCGCTGGGGCTGAATTGTCCGACGCTGCTGAAAACGTCATCCAACCTTCCTTATTTTTACATTATCTTCGTGATGTTCCTCATCACTTACGTCGTGTTGAAGCGCATCGTCAGGTCCAACATGGGGCTGGCGTTCACGGCCATCGGTCAGAACATGGAAGCCGCCCGAACCTCAGGTATTAACCCGACCCGCTACCGCATCATCAATTTTACGGTTTCCTGCGCCTTTGCCGGCTGGCTGGGAGGATTTTACGCCCACTACTACGGTATCCTGATGCCAGATGTCATGCATACCGCAAAAACCATCGAGGTACTGGTGGTGGTCTATATCGGTGGCCGTGCCAGCCTGTGGGGTGGTGCACTCATCGCCATGCCTTTTGTTTTTGCCATGGAGATGGTACGATCTGTTTTCTCAGAGTATCCCGGTCTCAATCTCATTTTTTACGGACTGTTTCTGATCGTGATCATGATTTATTATCCCGGCGGGGCGGCCCACCTGTATGTGTCCCTTGTGGAACGCCTGCGTAAATCGCTTCATCCGAAAAACCATTAAATATAGGAGGTCAGCCTATGAAACGAAGAATGAAAGCGGGTAAAGACCGCAATACGGGCTTCAGTATGAACGTGATGACTGATGACGAAGTCCACGAAATTCATCTGGGCACCCTGGAAGTACTCAAGGATGTGGGTATCTTCGTGGAGAGTGAAGAAGCCCTGGAGCGTTTTGACGGCGGGGGCTGTGAGGTCGACAAGAAGAACAAGGTCGTCAAGTTCCCCCACTGGGTGGTGGAGGAGGCCATCAATTCCGCCCCGGGCACCTACTACGCCTGCGGACGCAGACCCGAAGACGACGTCCTTTTGGAGGACAACCGGGTGACCTTTACCAATTTCGGTGAAGGCATCATGTTTGTGGACCCCTACACTGGTGAACACCGGGAAACCACCAAGGACGATATCGTGAAGGCATCCAGGATCATTGACTATTTGGAGAATGTCGAAACCTACGAGCGGGCCATGTGCTCCCACGACAAGCCGCCCGAGTCTCAAGCCCTGCACAACGCTGAAGCGTCGCTCACCAACACCACCAAGCATCACTGGCTGTGTCCGGTGGATCGTTTCCAGGCCAAGAAGATTACCGAAATGTGCGCCGCTATTGTCGGGGGCAAAGAGGTTCTCAAGAAAAGACCCTTGCTTTCGTTCACCACCTGCCCCATTAGTCCATTGAAACTCCCGTCCCACCACTGTGAAATCATCATGGAAGCGGCCGAGAGTCACATGGGGCTCAATGTGGTGGGAATGGCCATGTCAGCCGGATCCGGGCCGGTACACCTGGCCGGTACGGTGATCATTCAGAACTGTGAAGTGTTGTCCAGCCTGATACTGTCCCAGTTGACCCGCAAGGGGTCCCAGTTCGTTTACGGCAGTTCTACCTGTCCCCTGGACCTGCGCATGGCAACTGCCAGCGTGGGCTCGCCCGAAACCGGTATGATCAGTGCCACGGTTGCCCGGCTGGCCCGTTATTACAGCCTGCCCTGCTTCGTTGCCGGTGGCTAGGGCGACAGCAAAGTGACTGACGCCCAGGCTGGGTTCGAAAAGACCATGACCGGCATGCTTCCCGCATTGGCAGGTGCCAATGTTATCTACGGATTGGGCATGCTGGAAATGGGCATCACGTTCGACCTGGCACAACTGATGTGGGACCATGAAATCGCCGAAATGATTCTGTATGCCTTGCAGGGGGTTCCGGTAAACGACACCACCCTGGCTGTCGATGTCATCAAGGAGATGGGCATCGGCCGGGACTACCTGTCGCATGCCACCACCTTCGAACACATGCGCTCACAATCCCAGGCACGGCTCATGGACCGCAGGATGCGCGAGGACTGGGAAGCCGCCGGCAGCACCGATGCCTACAAGCGCTCTCACGACAAGATGATCGATATCCTGGAAACCTACGAACCGCCGAAGTTGTCCGACAACGTGTTGAAAGAGATCCGCTCCATCGTGGTGGAAGCCGAGAAGGAGCTGGGTGTTGACGGTGGGGAAGAATGATAAAATCAGATAGCTGGTGAGCAGACTTTTTGTAAAGATGGCCAAAGAATGAACCACCATTGCTGCTGTTTCCGTTTGGTGGTAGCGCGATTAAAAGCCTTTCAACGGCAGGCTTGAGTGCTGTCTTTTCAGTGGCCTATATTGGCATTGTCTCTGTAATCGCCCATATCTGTTATACTAAATGTCACAAATATGTTCCGAAATAAAAGTCTGAGCGAAAGCGGTTCAGGTATTTTTTCAATGCGTCATATCATCATGAACCTGCCTCGCTAGCGTAGTGCCCTGACGGATTGGTGATATTTCGACTGCCTGATTTTACTACCAATCGGTTTAGCTTCATCACCAATCCGTGGGGCACAGGTGATGCTTTGGATTGATATGTCGCATTGAAAAAATACCTGAACCGCTTTTTAGGCCAAACGGAACATAATTATGACAACCGCTATAATCAAAAGGTTTATCCGAAATTGATGCCTCAAAGGCAGCAATTTTTCTATACACCGTACCGGTAATGACGATTGTGATTGGATTTAAGAACTGAGCGAAGGTTAGCAAGGGAAATCAATTGGGCTGATTCTCCACTTTTTGCATTTTCGTCCGAAATGGGTTATCTATAAGAAACCTGTAATAGGGGGGTGACGTATATGGAGATTAGAGAGAATTGGATCAATCTGCTGTATAAAGCTGCCACCGGTGCCGTTCAATCCGCCGAGGAAGTTGGTGAACACCGGGCCCTACCGATATACCAGGAATCCCATGTTGACTGGCGTCTTCCTGTTTTTATTCGGAGTGGGTTTTGGCCTCAATTCAGTCTCTCTGGTTTTGGTATTCACGCCTTTGTACGTTTTACTGAATGTGTGGGAGTTAAAGCACATCGAAGAGCCTGAACTCATCAGACGCCTTGGTGAGGAGTACATAGAATACAGAAGAAATACGCCGATGTTTATTATGAAAAAATAGAAAATGAAAGGTGTTTAGATGCGTTCAAAGACAAAAATTGGAATCGTTATTTGTGATCGATATCGTCGCTGTGCCGGTGGGAAGTGTTTCCGAGCAATGAGAAACAAGGAAGGGGCTTTCAGCATATACACAGATACCGAGATTGAGTTAGTTGGTTTTACTACGTGCGATGGTTGTCCCGGTGGTAACATAGAATATGCTGGAGAAGAGATGGTGAAGAATGGAGCAGAGGTAATTCATTTAGCTACCGGCATCGTGGTTGGTTATCCTCCCTGTCCCTATATTGATACCTTCAAAGCATTTCTTGAAAAAAGCTATGGGGTTAAGGTCGTTGTCGGTACACACCCAATTCCGAAAAAATATCTGGATATGCATACGCATCTTGGAACATGGAATGACTCTTTCTGGAAGCCGTTTGTCGCACCAACCATGAGTGATGCAGTGACCCGTGCAAGTTACGATTAAGCCTCGTAACGAGATTTGGGGCCAAGTCTACTCTTGACTCTTGCAGAACAGTTATTGAATTGCAACTCATTTTGATAGGAGCCAATTAATTTCGCTCAGCACCAAGATGTTGTGGTCATGAAATTTCTGTTTTGTGGGAACACGGATCATGGTATCCGTAATATTGGAGAACTGGTGATCGTCTGCATGTATCTGTACTGGTGACAACACAGTTTCTTGACCGCTCCCAGCAAATCATGTATATACTTTATATCCCATCTAAATCACACTTGATCTGAAGATGAAGCTCCACAACTGAGCCTGATCTGAACTGAATCTCGACCTGTTCTTACCTTTTCAGATTGTCCGAAATTGCGTGTAAGGCAAAGCCGAGGCATTCTGCTTTTTACAATTCCATTAAAAGTTGAAATCTATCTTCGCACCGGTAAAAGTTTTTCAGTATAAAACTATATGGAGGATGTTCTGATGTCTGTATTATTCAACTCGAAAGTTATTGGAAACTCAGAAATTAAGAATAGATTTGTGCACTCAGCAACCTATGAATGTATGGCAGATGAGACAGGGGCGGTTACTGATAAACTCATCAAGCGATACCGCAGGTTAGCAAAAGGTGGAATCGGTTTAATAATTCCAGGTTATTGCTTTGTTATGTCAAATGGTCGCGCGATGAATTACCAAATCGGGATATGTAATGACAGCATGATTGATGGTCTTACAAAATTAGTTCATGCAGTCCACACCGAGGGAAGTAAAATTGCATTTCAATTGGTTCACTCGGGAAGGCAAACAGCCAAAAATACTATTGGCCAAACTCAATTAGCTCCATCAAAAGGCCCCATGGATAACATTTACATGGCCAGGCCAAGAGAAATGAGTGATGATGAAATAGAAGAAACCATTGAAGCATTTGGTGCTGCTGCAAATCGGGCTGAAAAAACTGGCGCTGATGGTGTTCAAATCCACGCTGCACACGGGTATTTGGCAAATCAATTTCTGTCGCCATTTTTTAATAAAAGATCAGATGCATGGGGAGGGTCCGATGAAAACAGGTTTAGATTTCTTAAGGAAGTTATTTTTAAAATTAAGGAGAGCATTTCAAATGATATGATGCTACT
>Ga0180435_10000986_pt1 | contig 30086 bp, 30 predicted proteins | sample SS_ome_3_FD_132467 | JGI IMG/M metagenome (GOLD analysis project Ga0180435, IMG submission 132467) | Hypersaline lake sediment archaeal communities from the Salton Sea, California, USA - SS_3_S_1 metaG | ecosystem: Environmental > Aquatic > Non-marine Saline and Alkaline > Hypersaline >... | reverse complement strand
ACGCTGCCAGGAGTTCCCCATCTGGCTGCACACCTACAATCACCACCGCGGCCACACCGCACTCGGCGGTCAACCACCCGCCAACCGCGTACCTAACCTCTCAGGTCAGTACAGCTAGGTCAGGACAGCTGCGTGCCGCTAGGCACGGTGAGCGGCGCGGTAGCTCTCCTCCGCCTGCTCCAGCTCCTCCTCGGTGACCACGACGTCGGGACCCAGCGGATCGACCGGGTCGTTGATGGTCAGGGCGCCGGTCTGCTCGTGCACCTCGCAGGTGTCGATCGGGATCGCACGGACCGCGACCAGGCCGGCCAGTGTCGCCGACACCTCGTCGCGGGCACCGTTGTGATCGGTCAGTTCGCGGGCCAGCTGATCGGGCGCCGAGACGTGCATCAGCTGCGGCGTGGTCGCCAGGTCATAACGGAACGCCCGTACCATCGCGACGCAGGCGGCCACCATGACCAGGGAGAACGGCAACGCCGCTGCGATTGACGCGGTCTGCAGGGCGGTCATCGAGCCGGCCCCGCCGATCAGCAGCAGCACACCGGCTGCCACCCCTTCCATCGTGGCCCAGTAGACCCGGCTCAGCTTCGGGGGGTCGAGATCGCCGCCTGCGCAGAGGATGTCGATGACCAGGGAACCCGAGTCCGAGGAGGTGATGAAGAAGAAGGTGATGACCGCAACCGCCAGCAGGCTGGTGAAAAGGCCCAGCGGCAGGCCGTCGAAGAGATGGAACAGCGTGGTGTCGGTGTCCACCTTGCCGTCGACCAACATGTCCCCGCGCTGCCGCTGGCGCAGGATTCCCGACTCGCCGAAAACGGTGAACCAGAACGAGCCGATGACGGTCGGGACCAGGAGCACCGCGGTGACGAACTCGCGGATGGTGCGCCCCCGGGAGATCCGGGCGATGAACATTCCGACGAAGGGAGCCCAGCTGATCCACCAGCCCCAGTAGAAGATGGTCCAGGAGCCGAGCCACTCACCGTTGGTGAACGGCCCGGTTCGCAGCGACAGTTCCGGCAGGGCCTGGATGTAATTGCCCAGGTTCTGCACCCAGGCCTGCAGCAGGAACAGCGTCGGGCCGAACAGCAGGACGAACAGCACCAGTGCGCCCGCCAGGCCCATGTTGATGTTGGACAACCACTTCAGGCCCTTGCTGACACCGCTGACCACCGATGCCGTGGCGATCACGGTGATGACGCCGATCATGATGACGATCCACCAGTTGTTCACCTTGATCCAGCCCAGATACTCCAGTCCGGCCGCGATCTGGGTGATCCCGAACCCCAGGGAGGTCGCGACGCCGAACAATGTGCCCACCACCGCCAGCACATCGACGGTATGGCCGATCGGGCCTTCGACACGCTGCCGTCCGATCAGTGGTTCGAGCAGCCAGCGCACCGAGAGCGGGCGACCCCGGCGGTAGGTCATGTAGGCCATCCCCAGTCCCACCACCACGTAGATCGCCCAGGCGTGCAGACCCCAGTGGAAGAGGGTCAACGCCATGGCCTGGTTGGCCGCGGCGTCGGTGGAACCGGCGACGCCCAGCGACTCCGGCGGGTTGATGTAGTGGGTCAGCGGTTCGGCCACGCCGTAGAACACCAGGCCGATTCCCATTCCGGCGCTGAACAGCATCGCCAGCCACGCCCCGAAGCTGAACTCGGGTTTCTCGATGTCCCGGCCGAGTCTGATGCTGCCGACCCGGGACAGTCCGCAGTACAACGCGAAGATCACGAAGGAAGTCGCGATCAGGACGTACCACCACCCCACACCGCCGGTGATCGCCTTGTTCAGCGTGCTGAAAGCGCCCTCGGCGGTGGTCGAGTAGACGACGGCGAAGGCGATCAGACCGAAGATCACCACCGACGCGGGGATGAAGACCTGGGGGCGGATGCTTTTCAGCACCGATTTCACGGGCCCGGCGTGAGTGTCGGCGCGCGTGCTCATATGCCTCCTCGTTTCGTCATCACATCGTTTCGGCTGCCAGGTGCACTGGTCGTACGGAGGGCGTGTACGTTCCCTGACCCTACCGTCAGGGTCAAGCCGCTGATCGGCGTATTCCGCGAAAACTGTGAAAAGCTTTGACCTGCAGGGCTTTAGGGTCCAGCTACGTCGAGATCAGCCGATCCGGGCGCCGTCACGCCCTGACCGCCAAGCCGATGACGGTCATCGTGGTGCTCACCTCGATGGCCGCCCCCATCACGTCGCCGGTGATCCCGCCGAAGCGGCGAACACAGTGGGCGGCGAGCGCGGCCGAAGCCGCCAGTGCCACCGCCACCGCCACCGGACCCTGCCAAGGTCGTGCTCCGGCCGGGATCGAGACCGCCGCCACGGCCACCGCCCACGCCGCCGGGACGAGGAGAGGCTGGGTGCCGGCCACCCGGGCGCCGAGCGCGCTGCCCGGCGCGGCCGGCACCCCGCGGCGGCTGACCAGCACCGCGGCCACCCGCCCGGCGGTGACCGCGGTGACCACCGCGACCGCCCCCGCCGTCCCGGCCGGAAGCGCCGCGAAGGCGGCCGCCTGTGCCAACAGCGCGACCGAGGCGGCGGCGAGGCCGAACGGCCCGGTGGCGCCGTCGCGCATGACCTCCAGAGCCCGCTGCGGCGTCCCGTAGCAGCCCAGACCGTCAGCGGTGTCGGCCAGCCCGTCGAGGTGGAGCGCGCGGGTCAGCCCCAGCAGCACGGCGACGACGAGCACCCCGGCCAGCAGGCTCTGCGGCCCGAACGCCCACCGGCCGGCCCACAAGGCGCCTGCGGCGACGATGCCCAGGGCCATCCCCACCAGGGGGAGCGCGGTGATCGTCGACCGGTCCGGAGGGCCTGCCCGGCCGGCCGGGAAGACGGTGCCGAACGCGACCGCGCCGGAGATCGCGCCGATCATCCGGGGCCGATCATCCGGGGCCGGTCCGGTCGGGTCCGGACACGCCCGCGTCGGCGAGGGTCGCCATCCCGGACAACACGGCCACCGCCGCGCGCAGCACGGGTAGGGCCACCGCCGCGCCGGTGCCCTCGCCCAGACGCAGGCCCAGGTCGACGATCGGCTGCAGGCCGAGTTCGGCCAGCGCCGGGCCGTGTGCGGGTTCCGGAGACCGGTGACCGGCCTGCCACCAGGATCGGGCGCCCGGGGCCATCCGTTCGGCCGCCAACGCCGCCGCGGTGACCACCACCCCGTCGAGCAGCACCGGGGTGCGGCGCACCGCGGCCTGCGCGCAGAATCCGGCCATCGCCGCGAGGTCGGCACCCCCGCAACAGGCGAGCAGTCCCAGCGGATCGGATCTGACCGTGCGGGAACGGTAGAGCGCATCGCGCACCGCGGCGGTCTTGCGCGCCCACGCCGCGTCGTCGATCCCGGTGCCGCGGCCCACCGCGGCCACCGGTTCGGTTCCGGTCAGCGCGGCGATCACCGCCGTCGCCGCGGTGGTGTTGCCGATTCCCATGTCCCCGGCGATGAGCAAGTCGGCGCCGGCGTCGACCTCCTCGTCGGCGATCTGTTGACCGGTCCGAACCGCTGCCTCGGCCTCGTCGGCCCGCAGTGCGTCCTCGACGGCGATGTTGCCGCTGGACCGCCGCACCCTGTGGCCCGAGGCCGGGCCGTCACGGTCGACGGCGACGTCGACCACCCGCACGGTGGCGCCCGCGGTGTCGGCGAGGGCGTTGATGGCCGCGCCGCCGGACTCGATGGCTGCCACCATCTGCGCCGTCACCTCCGGCGGATAGGCGGAGACCCCGGCGCGGGCCACGCCGTGGTCCCCGGCGAAGACCACCACCCTGGCCCGCCGAAACTGCTGCGGGGGACAGTCGCCCTGGCAGGCGGCCACCCACACCGAGAGGTCCTCCAGCCGGCCCAGTGCCCCGGGGGGCTTGGCCAGCAGCGACTGCCGGCGGCGGGCCGCCGCCCCCGCCCGCGCGTCCGGCGGTGCGATCTCGGCGAACTGCATCACGTGACCGGCTTGATCCGCACTGGCTGGCCCGCGACCACCAGGACCACGCGCTCGCAGCAGTCGGCGATCCGTTGATTGAGGATGCCCAACTCGTCGGCGAACCGGCGACCCGCCGCGGTGGCCGGAACCACGCTCAGCCCGACCTCGGGACTGACCAGCACCAGCGGACCAGTGAACTCCGCAACCGCGGAGGCCAGGTCGTCGATGCCGGCGCCGACCGAGCCCTCCCGCCAGCCGCCGCGGTCCAGCGCAGCGGTGATCCATCCGCCGAGGTCGTCGACCAGAGCCGGGGTTTCGGGGTCGCCGCGCAGCTGGGCCGCCACATCACCGGTCTCCACGGTGATCCAGCCCGATGGCCGCCGACCGCGGTGTGCGGCCACTCTCGCCGCCCAGGCCGCGTCGGCGCCGGGATCGGGTCCGGTCGCGACGTAGCGCACTCGACTCTCGCCGGCCAGCGCCGCTTCCGCCCAGCGCGACTTGCCCGAGCGGATCCCGCCCAGCACCAGTGTGCGCACGGGTGGCGCGCTCAGCCGACCGTCGCACCGCGGTCGACCTGCGGCCGCGGAATCCGCATCCGGCGCAGCTGGGTGGCCCGGCCGATGGCGTAGAGCCCGAGCTTGAACCGGGTCTCGGTATTGCCGGGGAACTTCTCGTCCACGGCCGCCTTCACCTTGCGGGCCAGGACCACGGCGTCGATCGCCATCGCGGTCATGAACACCAGCATGAACATCGAGATCAGGTACTGCAGCCGCGGCGGCAGCCCCAGCATGACGAAGATGAGGAACATCGCCGACGGCATGAACAGTCCGAGCACGCTTCGCCGCGAGTCGACCAGGTCGCGGACGTAGCGCCGCACCGGTCCCTGGTCGCGGGGCAGCAGGAAGGCCTCCTCGCCGGCCAGCATCCGCTCGCGGCGGTGCGCCATCGCGGTGCGCTGCTGCTGTTTGGCGTCGCGGCGCTCCGCCCGGGTCATCGTGCGCCGCATCTCCTTGCGGCGCTTGCGGGCCTCCGAGACGGTCGTCGGCGCCGGGGCGACCGGACCGCGCCGCCGGGAACTGGAACTGCGTTTGGGCGTCGGCCGTCCCTTCGGCGCGGTGGTGCCCGCCGGGGCGGACATCTCCGGCGGATCGGGTTCGGCGGTCGGCGCAGCCGTCGGTTCGCCCTCATCCTTGTTGCGGCCCAGCAGCTTCACACCTGCCAGGTTACTGTGCGCCGCATGCACGTGTTGATCGCCCCGGATTGCTTCGGGGACTCGCTCACCGCCGCTGAGGCCGCCGCAGCGATAGCGGCGGGCTGGCGGCTGGGCCGGCCCGGCGACACGGTGACGCTGGCGCCCCAGTCCGATGGCGGCCCGGGCTTCCTGGAGGTGCTGACCGCGCGCGGCGGCGGTCCGCTGCTGCGGCACTGCCGGGTGAGCGGCCCGCTGGATGCCGAGGTCGATGCCGACTGGGTCTTCGACCCCGGTCACCCCGACCCGACCCGGGCCGGGGCCGCTGCTGACGGGGCTGTGGCTGACGGGGCTGTGGCCTACATCGAGTCCGCCCAGGCCTGCGGTCTGGCCCTGCTGGGTGGTCCGCCCTCCGCACAGACCGCGGTCGCCGCGCACAGCCGCGGTGTCGGCCAGCTCGTCGAGGCGGCTCTCGACGCGGGTGCGCGGACCGTGGTCGTCGGTCTGGGAGGCAGCGCCTGCACCGACGGCGGCCGCGGCATGATCGAGGCCCTCGGCGGCCCCCGGGCGGCGGCGGCGCGGCTGGACGGGGTTCGGCTGATCGCCGCGACGGATGTCGAGCATCGGCTGCTCGGCCCGTCCGGCGCGGCGCACGTGTTCGGGCCGCAGAAGGGGGCCGACCAGGACACCGTCGCGGCCCTGGAGAGCCGGATGCTGCCGTGGGCCGACGAGTTGGAGAGCGCGACCGGCCGCCCGGTTCGCGACCTCCCCGGCGCGGGTGCGGCCGGCGGACTGGGGTTCGCGCTGCTGGCGCTGGGCGGGAGCCGGGAGTCGGGGGCGGCGCTGGTCGCCGAGCGCACCGGACTGGCGGCCGAACTCGAGGCGGCCGACCTGGTGATCACCGGTGAGGGCCGGCTCGACGATCAATCGCTGCACGGCAAGGTGGTGGGTGCGCTGGCACGGCTGGCCCGCGCCGCCGGGGTCCCCCTCGTGGTCCTGGCCGGACAGGTGGTGCTCGACGCGGCGGCCCGGCGTTCGGCGGGGATCGCCGCCGCCCACTCGGTCAGTGACCACGCCGGCTCGGTGCGGCGCGCGATCGACGAGGCCGCCGGGCAACTCGCCGGGCTCGCCCGCCGCACCGCCGAGGGACCCCTGCCGGAATAGCGGCCCGGGCGGGTACCGTTGAGGGTGACGTCACCGATGTCCTCACTGATGTCATCACCGATGTCACTGTCGGCGCCCCCGGTGCCCTCGACCGACGAACCGAATATTCGCACATACCCGCGAGGGGAGACCTGATGACCGTGTCCGACGATTCGGCCACCTCCACCACCCACGGCGTCACGCTCACCGACGCCGCGGCCACCAAGGCCAAGTCGCTGCTGGACCAGGAGGGCCGCGACGACCTGGCTCTGCGCATCGCCGTGCAGCCCGGTGGCTGTGCCGGTCTGCGCTACAACCTCTTCTTCGACGACCGCGCCCTCGACGGCGATCTCAACGTCGAGTTCGGTGGGGTCACGCTGACCGTGGACCGGATGAGCGCGCCCTACGTCCAGGGTGCCGTCATCGACTTCGTCGACACCATCGAGAAGCAGGGCTTCACCATCGACAACCCGAACGCGACCGGATCGTGCGCGTGCGGGGACTCCTTCAACTGAGCGGCTGACCGGCGTCTCAGAACTGGGCGGCGGTACGCAGTAGGTAGGAGCAGACCAGCAACTGGTCGCCCTGTCGCAGCAACTGCGCGACGCCTTGTTCCTCGTCCCGGGCGTTGCGGGTGCGTGAGTTCGGAGCCACCCGCATCGTGAAGAGCACCTGTGCCTGGTAGGCGGAGGACAGCACGATCTTGTCGATCGAGACGACCTCCGCGCGGTTGAACTGCTTGCGGAAGGCGTCGCTGGCCAACCGGGCCAGGGCCAGGTCGGACCTGCGGTCCTTGAGCGCGTCGAACATCCCGCAGGCGGTGTTCCGGGCGACTACCTCGGTGTCGCCGTCGGAGAGCGCGGTCAGGTAGTTCTGGATGGTCCGCTCGGCGCTGGCGTCGGTGAACGCCCCGGAACCGCCGGCAGTTCGCACCGTCCCGAAGGCCACGACCGCGGCGACCAGTGCGCCCACGACCGCCAAGGCACCCAGGACCCACCAGATCGCCCGGGATCGCGCCGGTCCGGTCGGATATCCGACCGGGGGAGGCAGCGCGGCCGGGTAGCCCGGCGGGTAGGGGTACGGCTCAGCCCGGTAGTCGGGCGTGGTGGGGTTGCCCTCGGCGCCGGCCGGAGGCGGCGGGTAGGGGCCGGCCATCGAATAGGTCTCCTCGTCGCGATCACGCCGCCGCTCCGGACCACCGGGATGTCGGGCCATCGACATCCACCGGGATGCCGGGTCATATAGTCGGCTGCTGTACGCAGGCTAGCGCACACTCCACCCAGCCAACGAAGGGCGGCGCACAGTGACCATCGCGGTGACCGGATCGATCGCCACCGACCATCTGATGCGTTTCCCCGGACGGTTTTCCGAGCAGTTGCTGGCCGAACATCTGCAGAAGGTGTCGCTGAGTTTCCTGGTCGACGACCTGGTGGTGCACCGCGGCGGGGTCGCGGGCAACATGGCGTACGCCATCGGTGTGCTCGGCGGCAGCCCGGTACTGGTCGGCGCGGCGGGGGTGGATTTCACCGACTACCGCGAGTGGCTGGAGTCCGCCGGTGTCGACTGCGCCAACGTGCTGATCTCCGACACCCAGCACACCGCCCGGTTTGTGTGCACCACCGATCTCGACATGGCCCAGATCGCGTCGTTCTACCCGGGGGCGATGTCGCTGGCCCGCAACATCACGATGACAGGCGTCGTGGACGCCATCGGCACCCCCGAGCTGGTGATCGTCGGCGCCAATGACCCCGAAGCGATGTTCCGCCACACCGACGAGTGCCGGGAACTCGGCCTGTCCTTCGCCGCGGACCCCTCCCAGCAACTGGCCCGGTTGTCCGGGGAGGAGATCCGCAGGCTGGTCGACGGCGCCACCTACCTGTTCAGCAACGACTACGAGTGGGACCTGATGCTGTCCAAGACCGGCTGGACCGACGCCGATGTGCTGGCGCAGGTCGGTCTGCGGGTCACCACCCTGGGCGCCGATGGGGTGGACATCATCGGCGCCGACGGATCGAAGGTCCACGTCGGCGTCGTACCGGAGACCGAGCGAGTCGACCCGACCGGCGTCGGGGACGCTTTCCGGGCTGGTTTCCTCACCGGTCGCAGCGCCGGGCTGGACCTCGAGCGGTCGGCTCAGCTGGGGTCGCTGGTGGCGGTGCTGGTGCTGGAAACCACCGGGACCCAGAACTGGACCTGGGATGCCCGGGTGGCCCACACCCGGCTGGCGGAGGCCTACGGCGGCGAGGCGGCCGACGAGATCGCCGGGAAACTGTCGTCCGTGGGCCGAGTCTGACGGTTCCGGCCTACAGCTGGACCGGGTAGCGGGGTTCGCTGATCGCCGGCACCACGCTGCGCTCGACGAAGATCGCGTGCCACAGCAGAAGGATCAGCACCGTCCACAGCCGTCTGCTGTGGTCGGTCGGGCCGGTCCGATGCTCGTCGAGCATCCTGCGCACCACGGCCAGATCGACCAGGTGGCCCGCCTGCGAGGCGGCGATCGTGTCGTAGGCCCAGTCCATCAGCTCCCCGGAGCGCAGCCAGTGCCGGATCGGCACCGGGAAGCCCAGCTTGGCCCGATTCAGCACGTGCGCGGGCACGATCGGTTCCAGAGCGCGGCGCAGGGCGTACTTGGTGGTCGTCCGTGTGATCTTCTGGTCGAACGGCAGCCGGGAGGCCACCGCGAACACCTCCGGGTCCAGGAACGGCACCCGTAATTCCAGCGAGTTGGCCATCGTCATCTTGTCGGCCTTCACCAGAATGTCGCCGCGCAGCCAGGTGAACAGGTCCAGATGCTGCATCCTGGCCACCGGGTCCCAGCCGGCCGAGGCCGCATAGATCGACGAGGTCACGTCGGTGTGCGTCCAGCCCGGTTCGAACCGGGCGAGCACGGCGCGGAGCTGGTCGTCGGAGAAGCTGCGGGCGTTGCCGTAGTAGCGCTGCTCAAGGGTCAGTGATCCGCGGTGCAGCAGGCTCTTGCCGCGCATACCTTCCGGCAGCGGCCGGGAAGCCTTGCCCAGGGTGGTGCGCACCGGACGCGGCAGGTAGTTGAAACCCTTGAGCGACAATGGCTCCCGGTAGATCGTGTAGCCGCCGAACAACTCGTCGGCGCCCTCCCCGGACAGTACGACCTTGACATGCTTGCGCGCCTCGCGGGCGATGAAGAACAGCGGCACCAGGGCCGGGTCGGCCACCGGTTCGTCGAGGTACCAGACGATCTCGGGCAGGGCCGCCACGAACTCCGACTGGGTGACCACTTTGGCCACGTGGCGGGCGCCGATCGCCTCGGCGGAGGCGACAGCGACGTCGACCTCAGAGAAACCCTCACGTTCGAAACCGGTGGTGAAGGTGATCAGCCGGGGATTGTGCCGGATCGCCAGGGCGGCGATGGCGGTCGAGTCGATTCCGCCCGACAGGAACGCCCCGACGGTGACGTCGGCGCGCATGTGCTTGGCCACCGAGTCCTCCAGAACCGCGGTGATCTCCTCGTAGCGGGCCTGATCCGAACCGCCACGGAATCCGACGGCGGAGAATCGGGGGTGGAAATAGCGGGTGACCTCCGGGGTCTGGCCGGGACGGATCACCGCGTAGCAGCCCGATTCCAGGCGGCGCACCCCGCGGTGCAGCGTCTCCGGTTCCGGGACGTACTGCAAAACGGTGTAGTGCTGGACCGCCCGCTCGTCGATGGCGGTGTCCAGGTCCAGGATCCCGGCCAGGTCGAGCAGGCACTTCTTCTCGCTGCCCACCGCCGTGCCGCCCGGTCCGGTAGCCATGAACAGCGGTTTGATCCCGAACGGGTCGCGGGCGCAGAACAGCTCGCCGCGTGCGGTGTCCCACAGCGCGAAGGCGAACATTCCGCGCAGCCGCTCCAGCGCCGCCGCACCCCAGTAGTGGTAGGCGGCGACGATGGCCTCGCCGTCGCCGTCGGTGGCGAACACCGCGCCGTGGCGCTCGGCGAGCTCGGCCCGCAGTTCCAGGTAGTTGTAGATCTCGCCGTTGAACACCAGTACGTAGCGGTCCGGCTCCGCCGGCGGCCCCCAGCGCAGCGGTTGGTGGGAGTGGGCGATGTCGATGATCGACAGCCGGTTGAAGCCCAGCACGACGGTCCCGTCGCGTGGGTCGGACCCGGCGGCGTCGGTCCAGGTTCCCGGCTCGTCAGGTCCTCGATGGCGCATCAGAGGCGAGGCGCCCGCCACGGCCGCCACGGCCGTCTCGGTGATGCTGCCGGCACCCGGTCCTACCAGGGCAAGCAGTCCACACACCCGGCCTAGTATGCCGCACGCCACAGGGCCGGCCGAACTGGCCGGCGCCCGAATCGCCAGGTGTGTCCGCATGCCGCCGGTTGGTGGTCTACGCTGCGTAGTATTCGAGTGGCGCGGGCGCCGCCGCCTCGGGGACACCGGGTCGGCAAACGCTCCGTGACCTGGAACAACAGGAGGCGAAGGTGACGCTCAGCCCGGATCAGCGCCCGAAACGGCCACGCTGGCGGCGCTCGATGTCCCTGGCTGTCACGGTCGGGGTGCTTGCGGTCACCCTCAGCGGGTGCAGTTGGCAGGAGGTACTGGGTCTGGGGTGGCCGACGGGGATCACCCCCGAGGCGCACGCCAACCGGACCTTCTGGGTCGGCGCCGTGATCGCGGCGCTGGTCGTCGGCGTGATCATGTACGCCCTGTTCTTCTGGTCGGCGGCGCTCCACCGCAAGAAGAAAGGCGACACCGAACTCCCGCGTCAGACCGCCTACAACATGCCCCTTGAGCTGGTGCTCACCGTCATCCCGTTCCTGATCGTCTCGGTGCTCTTCTACTTCACCGTGGTAACCCAGGAGCGGATGCTGAAGAAGGAGCCCAACCCCGAGGTCGTCGTCGACGTCACCGCGTTCCAGTGGAACTGGAAGTTCGGCTACCAGAAGGTGGACTATGCCGACGGCAGTTTCACCTACGATGGGGCCGACCCGTCCCGGAAGGCCGGAATGGTCTCCAAGCCGGAGGGCACCGACTCGCACGGCGAGGAAAAGGTCGGCCCGATCCACGGCGTCAACCGCGAGAACCGCGACTACCTGAACTTCAACAAGATCGAGACGCTGGGCACCAGCGACGAGATCCCGGTGCTGGTGCTCCCCGTCGGTAAGCGCGTCGAATTCCAGCAGGCCTCCGTCGACGTCATCCACTCGTTCTGGGTGCCGGAGTTCCTCTTCAAGCGCGACGTCTTCCCGGACCCCCGACGCAACCACTCTGAGAACATCTGGCAGATCTCGGAGATCACCCGGCCCGGTGCGTTCGTGGGCCGGTGCGCCGAGATGTGCGGCACCTACCACGCGATGATGAACTTCGAGATCCGGGCGGTGTCGCCCGAGGACTTCAAGGCCTACCTGCAGCAGCGCATGGAGGGTAAGAACAACGCCGAAGCGCTGGCGGCGATCAACCAGCCGCCGCTGGCGATCAGCACCGAGCCGTTCGACACCCGGCGCGGTGAGCTGGTCGGCGCCACACCCGTGCCGGCGGCGCCGCAGGCGAGCAAGTAGGGAGATTCGGCATGCGCATCGAAGCCAGGCTGTTCGAGATCCTGACGGTCTTCTTCATCTTCATCACGATCGTCTACGCGACACTGACCGCGATATTCGCCCCCCAGGGTCTGGAGTGGGTCGGTACCACCGCGTTCGTTCTCACCGCCGGCCTCACCCTCATCATTGGGACCTTCTTCCGCTTCGTGGCCCGGCGTCTGGACACTCGGCCGGAGGACTACGAGGATGCCGAAATCGCCGACGGGGCGGGGGAGCTGGGCTTCTTCTCCCCGCACAGCTGGTGGCCGATAATGATCGCGTTGGCCTTCTCGATCGCTGCGGTGGGAACCGCGTTGTGGCTGCCGTGGCTGATCTTCGCCGGTGTGGTGATGGTTCTCGGGGCGGTGTCCGGGCTGGTGTTCGAGTACTACGTCGGGCCGGAGAAGCACTGAGTCGCAGGGTCCAGTGGCGGCGCCCGCGGACGCCGATTGCCTCGCCACGGGCTGCCGTGCGGGCTGTCGGCGGCACGGGTTCGGTATGGTTCCGTTGTGAGGTGAGCCAGGGGGGCCTCCCGGGGGGGTCGCCCTAGCGGGCAGGCCGCCAGGACCGAAGTCGGAAGAGGACAGTCAGCCATGACCGGGCCCAAGCCACCGGAGCAGGAGCCGGTCGGGCAGCGCGCGGACCAGTCGGCCGGCAGCGACCGCGACGAACTCACCGACACCGGATTCTCCCGAGCCTATTCGGCCCCCGAGTCCGAGCAGTACACGATCGCTCCCTATCTGCCGGCCGAAGTGGCGCTCTACGACTATGACAGCTACGAGTCGACCGCCGAGGTTCCCGACGAGCTACCGCCGCCGAAATGGCCGTGGGTAGTCGGTGTCACCGCGATCATCGCCGCGATTTCCCTGGTCGCCTCAGTGTCGTTGCTGGTGACCCGCACCGACTCGACCAACCTCGCGAAGCCCACCACGACCACGGTGACCCCGCCGCCGGTGCAGGACGAGATCAGCCCAGAGCCGCCCCCGCCACCGCCCCCGCCGCCGCCGAGCGAGGAACCGCCCCCGCCCCCTCCGCCGCCGGTCGAGACGGTCACCGTGGTCCCGGAGCCGCCGCCGCCACCGCCCCCACCGCCCCCGGCGGAGCCCGAACCCCCGCCGCCGGTGAGCAGCGAGGAACCGCCGCCGCCGAGCCCGACCAGCACGACTCCGGCCGGCCCGCGGCAGGTCACGTACTCCGTCACCGGCACCAAGGCCCCGGGTGACATCATCACGGTGACTTATGTCGACGCCTCCGGCCGGCGGCGGACCCAGCGCAACGTCTACATCCCGTGGTCGTTGACGGTCACCCCGATCTCTCAATCCGATGTCGGATCGGTCCAGGCCTCCAGCCTGTTCCTGGTCAGCCGGCTGAACTGCTCCATCACCACTAGCGACGGGACGGTGCTCTCATCGAATCAGAACAACGCCGCGCAGACGAGTTGCTGATGTCCGCCGACGCGGAGACCGGCGACGCCGACGGCGGCAGAAGCCCTGAAAGTATCGACCGGGCGATGGTCGGCGGCTGTGCGGCGATATGGCTGGTGTTGCTGGTCGTCAGCGTGATAGCGACAGTGGCCCTGGTAAACCTCGGCCGCGGCCAGCGCGGCCTGCCGGAATCCTCCTCGGGGCTTCTCTACGCAATCATCGGAATCTCGGCGGCGACGATCGTCGGGGCCGTTTACCTGCTGATGCGGGCCCGGCGTGACGCACAGCCGGAGCGCGTGGAAGAGGAGCCGGCTGACGTTCCGAAGCCGCCGGAACGGCCGCAGAGCGAGGCGCGCACCGAGAAAATACGGGTCTTCGGCACGGTTGTCGATCCCTCGGCCCGCCCGCTGCCGGAGTCGCCGCCGGCGCCGTCGGCCCGAGCCGGCGCCTTGGAACGGATCTGGCTGCGCGGCACGGCGTCGATCGCCGGCGCGATGGGGTTGGCCCTGATCGGGGTCGCATCGGCGGCGCATCAGCTGGCGGTCGGGCATCCGACGGCCGCGGTCGTCGCGCTCGGCATCGCCGGTGTGGTCACACTGGCAACGCCCGCACTGCTCGTCATCGCCGACCGCAAGCTTGACGGTGTCGTCGCCGAAGGCGCGAACAGCGGTGGGGGAGTCGCCGGCTCCTAATTGGCCTTACTCGCCGCGTGCCCCACAAACACGACGGACCGGCTCGGTGGAGCCGGTCCGTCGTGTTTCTCGGAGATCTAGCGGCGGTTCACCGCTGGCCGTTACCGTGCTCGCCGGCATGGCCGTTGCTGTGGCCGTTGGAACGCCCGTTGGCCTGACCGTTGGCATGACCATTGCTGTGGCCGTTGGACTCTTCGTCCTGGTATTCCTTCAACGCGGTCAGCGCCCGCACCTCGGTGGCGTGCTCGGCCGCGTTGAGCGCGGCATCCTCGGCCGCTGGATCGGCCCGCAGGAAGCTGCCGTGCCCCGGCCGTCCCGCCGATCCCAGTTTGTTCATCCGCTTGGGCAACGCTGCGCCCTGGTAGTCCAGCGGAACCGGGTGGCCGTGGTCGTCGACCGGACCGAGAGGCTGGTGCAGCTCGATGTAAGCCCCGTGCGGCAGCCGCTTGATGATGCCGGTCTCGACGCCGTGCTCCAGGACGGCGCGGTCGCTGCGTTGCAACGCCACGGCCCACCGGTAGGTGATGAAGAACACCAGTGGTGGTAGAACCAGCATCCCGATCCGGCCGATCCAGGTCATGGCGTTGAGTGAGATGTGGAACTTGTAGGCGATGATGTCGTTCATGGCGCTGTAGGTCAGCACCATGTAGAACGCGATCGCCATGGCTCCGATGCCGGTGCGAACCGGCACGTCCCGGGGCCGCTGCAGCAGGTTGTGGTGGGCGTGGTCACCGGTGAACCTCTGCTCCAGGAACGGGTAGGCGATCAGCAGGAGGAACACCACGCCGAGGAGAACCGCGACCCAGACGGCAGCCGGGATGGTGTGGTTGCCGATGTAGATGTCCCATGGCGGGAACAGCCGGATCAGGCCGTCGGTCCACATCATGTAGAAGTCTGGCTGGGAGCCGGCGGACACCTGAGAGGGCTTGTAGGGCCCGAGTTGCCAGATCGGGTTGATCTGCAGCAGGCCGCCCATCAGGCCGAGGATGCCGACCACCATCGCGAAGAAGGCGCCGGACTTCACCGCGAAGACCGGCATGACGCGGACGCCGACCACGTTGGTCTCGGTGCGGCCCGGCCCGGGGAACTGGGTGTGCTTCTGGAACCACACCAGCGCCAGGTGGATGCCGATCAGCGCCAGCATGATCCCGGGGAAGATCAGGATGTGAAGGGCGTACAGCCGCGGGATGATGATGTCGCCGGGGAAATCGCCGCCGAAGAGCGCCCAGTGCAGCCAGGTACCGATGACAGGCAGACCCATGGTGATCCCGGAGAGCGCCGCGCGCACGCCGGTGCCGGAGAGCAGGTCGTCGGGCAGCGAGTAGCCGAAGAAGCCCTCGAACATGGCCAGGATCAGCAGCAGCGACCCGATCACCCAGTTGGCTTCGCGGGGTCGCCGGAAGGCTCCGGTGAAGAACACCCGTGCCAGGTGGACCATGATCGCCGCGGCGAACAGCAGGGCGGCCCAGTGGTGGACCTGGCGCACGAACAGCCCGCCGCGCACCTCGAAGCTGATGTTCAGGGCGGTCTCATAGGCCCGCGACATCTCGATACCGCGCAGCGGCTGGTAGACGCCGTCGTAGATCACGTGGGCCATCGACGGGTCGAAGAAGAGGGTCAGGTAGACGCCGGTCAGCAGCAGCACGATGAAGCTGTACATCGCGACTTCGCCGAGCAGGAATGACCAGTGGGTGGGGAAGACCTTGTTCAGCTGGCGCCGGAGCGATGCCGACGGGTGGTATCGGGAGTCGATGTTGTCCGCAGCCTTGCCGAGGCGGTCAGCGACGTGAGTGCTCATGATCTGCGCTCCCAGAATGCCGGTCCGACGGGTTCTATGAAGTTGCCGTTGGCAACCAGATACCCCTCTTCGTTAATGGTAATGGGAAGTTGGGCCAATGCGCGCGCCGCCGGCCCGAAAATGGGCTTGGCGAAGTGCAGGGCGTCGAATTGCGACTGGTGGCACGGGCAGAGGATGCGGTAGGTCTGCTGCTCGTAGAGCGAGGACGGGCAGCCCAGGTGCGAGCAGACCTTCGTGTAGGCGAACAGCTCGCCGAAGTTGAAGCTCTCCTGACCTTTGCGCTTGATCACCCGCGGCATGTCGACCGGCTTGATCCTGATCAGCATGACCGGGTTGCGCACGCCCATCGCGATCTTGGTGAGCCGGTGGTGTGATTCCACCGTCGTGCCGTCCCCGTCGGACAGCCGCCACGGGAACACGGTCTCCATGCCGCCGGCGTCGATGTCCTCGGGCCGGATTCGGTTGAACGGGGACTCGCCCGGCAGACCGGTGGCTCGGGCGAGGTAGATCGTCTCGCCTGTGTAGCGAGGCGTCCAGTCCGAGGTCCACAGCACGGCCGTGAGGCCCTTGGAGGTCGGTACGACCGGCTTCCAGGGGTTTTTGATGATGCCCCCGACCGCCGCGACCAGGGTGCCGACGCCGAAGGCGCCCAACCCGATGCCGAGCGACATGCCGATCACCTTGCGCCGCTTGATGGTCGACTCCTCGAAGGCGTCGACGAGGTTGGCGGCCGCCGTCTTGCGGTCGAATTCCGAGGAGGCCCCGTCGTGGCGGTCCTGGATCGAGATCTCCTCGGGGATGAACCGCTTCTGGTAGAGCACCGCGCCGACGCCGATGGCCAGGATCGACAGCCCGAAGGTCAGGCCGTACAGCGGGGTTGCCAGCGTGTAGAAGAAGTTCCCCTCGGCGCCGTAGGGCTTCCACTCCCACGGCCAGAACAGGAAGATCAGCAGCAGCGCCAGGCCGGCGAAACCGCCGAAGAGCAGCCAGCCCGCCACGCCCCGCTCAGCGCGCTTCTCGGCCCGGGTGCCCTCGACGGGCCAACGGTTCTCCTTGAGGACGGTGTCCACCCCGTCGGCTCCGCCGCCGAGCTCCACCAACTCCTCGCGGGACATCCGCGCCAGTTCCTCGTCCGACGGCCGTTGGCCGCCGTGCTGTCCGTCTGTCATGACCTCGCCCCGATCCACATCGCCGCGCCGATCGCGGCGACCATGCCGACGATGAATATCACCATGCCCTCCGACGCCGGGCCGAAGCCACCGAGCCCGTAGCCACCGGGGTTGGGGGTGTCGCTGGCCATCCTGACGTAGGCGACGATGTCGCGCTTCTCCTCCGGGCTGAGCTGGCGGTCGGAGAACTTCGGCATGTTCTGCGGGCCGGTCAGCATCGCGGTGTAGATCTGGGCCGGGGTGGCCGGGTCGAGGCCGGGGGCCCACTTGCCGGAGGACAGGGCCCCGCCGCGGCCGGTGAAGTTGTGGCAGGAGGCGCAGTTGAGCCGGAACAGGTCACCGCCGCGTGCGACGTCGGAACCGATCAGCGACTTCTCGGCGACCTGTCCGTTGGCGTCGCGCGGGACGAGGGGGCCGCCGCCGTAGCTCTGTACGTAGGCGCCCAGGGCGTCGGTCTGCGCCGCGTCGAAGAACGGCGCCTTGCGGGTCGCCTGAGCCTCGTTGCGCATCATCGGCATGCGCCCGGAGGAGACCTGGAAGTACACCGCCGCGTCACCGACGCCGACCAGGCTGGGTCCGCGGCCCTCGACGCCCTGCAGGTTGGCGCCGTGGCAGGTGATGCAGGCCGTCTCGTACAGTTCCTGGCCGGTCCGCAGCAGTGCCGACTGGGATTCGTCGGCCACCGCGACCTGGGGAGTCGGGGTGAGGGTGGCCGCGAGGACACCCGCCACGCCGAGCCCGAAGGCCAGCAGAACCGCCCCAGTCAGCCTGCGGCGCAGCCGGCGGCGCGCTTTATCGCTCACGCCTGTCCTCTTCGCGGACATCTTCACCTTTCTCGTCATCGGACTCATCGGATGAAGTAGATCGTGGCGAACAGGGCGATCCACACGATGTCGACGAAGTGCCAGTAGTAGGACACCACGATCGCCGCGGTCGCCTGGGCGGGGGTGAACTTGCTCATCCGGGTGCGCATCAGCAGCAGCACGAAGGCCACCAGCCCGCCGATCACATGCAGGCCGTGGAAGCCGGTGGTGAGGTAGAAGACACTGCCGTAGGCGCTGCTCGAGATGGTCGTGCCCTCTTGGACCAGGTGGATGTACTCGTAGCCCTGGCCGAGCACGAAGAACAGGCCCATCAGGAAGGTGATGGTGTACCACCGGCGCAGCCCGAAGACGTCGCCGCGTTCGGCGGCGAACACACCCATCTGGCAGGTGAACGACGAGGCGATCAGCACCAGGGTCACCGGCACCGCCAGGGCGAGGTTGAGCTCGGTGGGCGGCGGCGGCCAGACCCCGCCGGCCTGGGCGCGGGCGGTGAAGTACATCGCGAACAGGCCCGCGAAGAACATCAACTCGCTCGAAAGCCACACGATGGTGCCGACACTGACCATGTTCGGCCTGTTCAGCGAATGAATCCGCGACGTGATCGCGGTTCCGGAGGTACCTACAGCGCTCGTCACAAAGAGAAGTATGACGCTTTGTAGTTGCCGAGGTACACCGAGGGGCCGAATTGGTCACAACTTGTTTTCACCGGGCCTCCCCGGCGGCCTTGACGGCCCCCGGTGATGACGGTGCCCTCGCGGCTTTGGACGCCGATCCCGCTCGTGCGACGATCGGCCGGTGACTTCGTCGCCTCCGAAACCGTCCCAGCAGCAGGTTCCCGGCCCGCCGCCGCCGTCATGGCCGCAGGTTCTGGGCCGCCTCACCGCCGCCGTCGACCTGGAACCGGGGGAGGCCGCCTGGGCGATGGAACAGATCATGACGGGGGCGGCGACCCCGGCGCAGATCGCGGCCTTCGGCGTGTCGATGAAGATGAAACGGCCCACCGCCGCCGAAGTGCGGGAACTGGCCGAGACCATGCTCGGCCACGCCCGCCAGGTTCCCACCGACGTCATCGGCACCGAGACCGTGGACGTGGTGGGCACCGGGGGGGACCGCGCCAACACCGTGAACCTGTCCACCATGGCCGCCGTCGTGGTCGCCGCGGCGGGTCTGCCGGTGGTCAAACACGGCAACCGGGCGGCTTCGTCGAAGAGCGGCGGCGCGGACATGCTGGAGGCACTGGGAGTGCGCATCGAATTGGGGCCCGAGCAGGTGGCGCGGTGTGTTGCCGAGGTCGGGATCGGGTTCTGTTTCGCACCGGTGTTCCACCCGTCGTTCAAACATGCCGGCCCGCCGCGACGGGAGATCGGCGTCGCGACCGTGTTCAACATCCTCGGGCCGCTGACCAATCCGGCGCGGCCGCGGGCCGGGCTGATCGGTTGCGCTTTCGGGGACCTCGCCGAGGTGATGGCCGGGGTTTTCGCCGCCCGGCGGGCCAGTGTGCTCGTGGTGCACGGTGACGACGGCCTCGATGAGCTGACCACCACGACCACCAGCACCATCTGGAGGGTGCAGGCCGGAACCATCGACACCCTGACCTTCGACCCCCTCGGGTTCGGGTTCCCGCGGGCCCGGATCGCCGAACTGGTCGGTGGGGATGCGAGCGCGAACGCCGATTCGGCGCGCAACGTCTTCGCCGGCGCCGCCGGGGCGATCCGGGACGCGGTGATCCTCAATGCGGCCGGGGCGATGGTCGCCCACGCGGGGCTATCCAGCCACGCCGAATGGCTGCCCTCCTGGGAGGACGGGCTGGAACGGGCTGCCGGGGCCATCGACTCCGGAGCGGCCGAGCGGCTGCTGGACCGCTGGGCGCGGTTCAGCAACGAGATCTGAACCCGGCGGGCCGGCGTGCCGCGCCGAGCGGGCCTGGGCGGCCCAGCCCAGCCAGCGGCCCGCGGAACGAACCGGAGAGGCGAAACCCGGGGTGACCCTGACGATCCGGACCCCTGGGCGGTCGAGCCAGCGGGCGATCAGGGAGGTCTCCTCGACCAGCGCCCCGCCGAGCGGCGCCGGTTGCGGCAGCACCGCCTGGGCGCCCTTGCTCAGCGCCTCTACGACCGGCATCGGCGGAACGCCCCGGCGAGCGCATCCGGCCGCCGCCAGCTGTCCGTGCCGAACGACCGCCAGATGCCAGCCGCCGCTGCCGTCGGGCGCGGCCGCGACCAGTTCCCGGACCGACGCCAGCGTGCTCAGCCGTTGCCCTCGCCACAGGACCTCAACGGTGTCGGCGGTCAGATCCCTCAGCCGGGCGGCGCTCTCATAGCGACGGCGCGCCGCGAGCGCGGTGACGGCCTCGACGGCGGCCGTCAGCGGAGCGCAGTCGGCCCCGTCGATCAGGGCGGCCGCCCGGGCCGGGGCCGGCGCGTAGTCCTCGGCGGATGCGTCGCGCTGCCCCGGACAGGGGGCGACTTCGCGTAACGGGCAACCCGGACCGTGCCGGCCGCCACGCCCGATCCGGGTGGTGCAGGTGCGAACCCCGGTGAACCGTGCGATCAGCGCGCCGGCGTCCAGCGCGTCCGAGCGCGACCGGAACGGTCCGACGCAGCGCCGCCGATCCGGGTTGCGGACCGCCGACAGCCGGGGGAACGGCTCCTCGGTGAGCACCAGCCACCACCACCTGTGCGGAAACCGGGATCGGCGGTTGTACGGCGGGGCGTGGGCTGCCAGCAGTCGAAGCTCGCGAACCCCGGCCTCCAACGGGTGGGCGCACTCGACGTGGTCGACCCGTTCGGCCAGTGTCACCATCTCCCGCATCCGGACCCGCGGATCGGAGCCGGTGAAGTACTGCGACACCCGCCTCCGCAGGTCCGAGGCGGTGCCGACGTAGAGCACCTCGGCGCCGGGTCCACGGAACAGGTAGACGCCCGGCCGGCGCGGAAGGTCCCGCGCCAGCGCGCGCTTGCCGCGGACCGCGACCGGCGCCTCGTTGCGATAGGCGCGCAGTTCGCGGTAGGTGGTCACGCCCTGGTTGCCGACCCGTTCGAGCAGTGCGTGCAAAACCTCGACGGTCGCCCGGGCGTCGGCCAGGGCGCGGTGATTCGGCCGGCTGTTCGTGCCGACCAGCCGGGACAGCGCCGAGAGCGCGACGCTGGGTGCTTCGTCCCGCGACAGAATCCGCCGCGCCAGCCGCACCGTGCACAGCACCGGCGGGTTCGGCCAGGCGACACCGGACTGATCCGCGGCCGCCCGCAGGAAACCGACATCGAAACCGGCGTTGTGGGCGACCAGCACCGCGCCGCGGGCGAATTCGAGGAACATCGGCAGCACCGCGGAGATCCGGGGTGCGTCGCGCACCATCGCGGTGGTGATCCCGGTCAGTTCGACGATCTTCGGCGGGATGGCACGTCCGGGGTCCACCAGGGTGGCGAACTCGCCCACCACCTCGCCGCCGCGAACCTTGACCGCTCCGATCTCGGTGATCGCGTCACAGCCGCCGTCCGGTCCGGGTGTGGCCCGCCCCCCGGTGGTCTCCAGGTCGACCACGACGAACGTGGTCTCGCGCAGCGACGGCTCGCCGGAGCCGTCGCCGACCTCGGCGAAACTCAGTTGCAGATCGCTGGGTGATCCGGCCACGACTGCAGACCGTAGGCGGGCCTTCCGACAGCCACCGCGCCGCCACGCGGGATCGGCCGGCGATCGCGCCGGCGGATCGCGGAGTTTGTCGGTGCCGTTGGCTACCGTCCCGACCGCAGCCAGATGCCGAGTGCGAGGAGAGCGAGATGGGACGAGCCGAGCAGGGGAATGACGCGGCGGCCGACGTCGGGTCGGGTGACCCCGTGGTGATCGACTGTGAGGACTGCGCGGTGCGGGGTCCGGGTTGCCGGGACTGCGTCGTCAGCGTGCTGCTGGGAGTCCCCGACGATCTGCTCGCCGACGAGCGGGCGGCACTGGAGGTGCTGGCCGAGGCAGGGCTGGCGCCCCGGCTGCGGCTCGTCCCCGTGCATCGGCGGCCCAGACCCGGCCTGGCCGGCTAGGTCGAGCGACCCGGGTTCAGTGCGACAAATGTGACGAATGTGACGCAAGTTTTCGTGCCGATCCGCGGTCGACCGTTGGACAAAGCTGTGGCCGTTTCGTAACCTGATCGAGATCTAAACGCCGCCCGCCGGGGTTCTCGACCGCAGTCATAGGGGGTCCGACCGTGAGGTTTTTCCGCACGTCGTCAGCCGGTCGCGGTAGGTCAAGACTGGCCAGACCGGCCATCGCCGCCGCGGCTCTGAGTTTAGCGGTGGCCGCGGGACTGGGCGGCACCGCCGCGCTGGCGGACCCCGCCGAGGACACCCTGGCCCAATTCAACGAACTGTCCCGGCAGGCCGAGCAGCTCACCGAGGCCATGCACACCGCGCAGCTCGATCTCGACGCGAAGTTGGCCGCGCAGGCCGACGCCGAGAGCCGGCACGCCGCGGACCTCGCGGCTCTGGACGCCGCGAAAGCCCAACTCGCCGGTTACCAGGTTTCGGTGGACCGCCTGGCGGCGGCGGTTTACATGGGAGGGCGCACCGACGGCCTGAACGCGGTTCTGACCGCCGGCTCCCCGCAGGACCTCATCGACACGATGTCGGTGGCACGGGTGATGGGCGCGGAGATGGCCGCCCAGATGCAGAGCTTCCGGCGGGTCAGCGCCGAGGCCGCCACGGTCGAGGCGGCGTCTTCCGCGTCGGCCGCGGAGGCCCGCACCGCCGCTGACGCGGCCGCCGCGGTGCGCGCGGAACTGCAGAACAAGCAGTCCCAGCTACAGGCCCAGATCAACGTCGTCAAAACCCGCTACCTCGCGTTGACCGAGCCGCAGCGGCAAGCCCTGGCGTCCCCGGCCGTACCGCCGCCGGCGGTGCTGGCCGCTCCGCTGCCGGAGCTTCCGGCCGCTGCGCCGGCCGCCGAACCCGCGCCGCTGGCCGCGCTGCCCGCACCGGGAGGCGGCGGCGCGGGCGCCGTCGCCGTGCAGGCCGCCCTGACCAGGCTGGGATCGCCGTACTCCTGGGGCGGGTCGGGACCGGGTGCCTTCGACTGCTCGGGTCTGGTGATGTGGGCCTTCCAGCAGGCCGGTGTCTACCTGCCGCATTCGAGTTACGCGCTGGCCGCGGGCGGGCAGCCGGTCTCCCTCGACCAGATCCAGCCCGGCGATGTGGTAGCCCAGTATTCAGATGCCTCACACGTCGGCATCTACATCGGCGACGGGATGATGGTGCATGCCTCCACGTACGGCATCCCGGTCCTGGTCGAGTCGATCCACAACGCACCGATCTACAACGTCCGCCGTTACTGAGCCGGGCCCGGATCGGCTCCGGATCCTGCTCCTGGCGGTCATGCTCGTCATCCAGGCGGCAGCGGCCTCGGCGATGATCGCGCTGTCCTCGGCCCGCACCGGTGCACCGGCCGCCCAGTCCGCCCCGTGGGCCGAACCCGGGGTGTCGGTCCTCGCTGACGGCACCTCGGTCCGGCTGGTCAGTATGGGCGGACCCCGCACCGACGCCCTCCTCACCCGGGTGCGCGCCGAGATCGGTGACGCCGTCGGGGCCGTCGAACGGTTCTGGGGCACCGACTGGACCCGCGAGATCGTCCTCGTCGCCACCGCCACCGACGCGCAGTTCGCCGCGGCGGCGCGCCTGGAACCGCTGCACGGCTGGGCCGACATCGCCGCAGTCGCCGTTGCCGACGAGGTGGACCTGGTCAACCGGGAATCCACCGGCCAGCGGATCGTTCTGGCCCCGGGCGCATCGGCAATGGGTGACGCGGCGCTTCGGATCGTGCTGGCGCACGAGCTTTTCCACCTCGCCGCCCGCAACGACACCGCGCTGGACGCCCCCCGCTGGCTGACCGAGGGTGTCGCCGACTTCGTCGCCCGGCCGACGGCCCCGGTCCCGGCGGACGCCGCGGCGAACACCGCCCTGCCGTCCGACGCCGAACTGGACCAGCCGGGTCCGGCCCGATCGGCCGGTTACGACCGCGCCTGGTGGTTCGCCCGGTTCGTCTCCGACACCTACGGACAAGACGGGCTGCGCCTGCTCTATGCGCGGGCCTGCGGTCCCGGTCACGGCGATTTCGGGACCGCCGTGCGGCAAGCACTGGGGGCCGATCTGCCCGAGGTCGCCCGCCGGTGGGCGAGCTGGCTGGCCGGATGGCGCTGACTGGCCGACTATGACACGAATCCTGCTGGTCACCAATGACTTTCCGCCGCGCCGCGGCGGAATACAGTCCTATCTCGAACAGTTCGCCAATCGGCTCGTCGCCGCCGGAGCGGACCCGGTGACCGTCTATGCCCCGCAGTGGAAGGGAGCCGACGACTACGACCGCAAAGCCCCTCTGCGGATCATTCGGCACCCCGGCACTTTGATGCTGCCCGAGCCCGGCGTGGAACGCCGGATGCGCCGGCTCATCGCCGAGTACGACATCGAGACGGTGTGGTTCGGCGCGGCCGCACCGCTGGCTCTGCTGGCGCCCCGGGCCCGCCGGGCCGGAGCGTCGCGGGTGCTGGCCAGCACCCACGGCCACGAGGTCGGCTGGTCGATGCTGCCCGGGGCGCGGTCGGCGCTGCGCCGTATCGGCGAGGGCACTGACGTCGTCACCTTCGTCAGCCGTTACACCCGCGGTAGGTTCGCGGCGGCGTTCGGCCCACGGGCCCGGCTGGAGCACCTGCCGCCCGGGGTGGACACCGACCGGTTCGAACCGGATCCGGTCGCCCGCGCGCGGCTGCGGGTCCGCTACCGGCTCGGTGACCGGCCCGTGGTGGTCTGCATCTCGCGGCTGGTTCCCCGCAAAGGGCAGGACATGCTGATCAAGGCGCTGCCCTCGATCCGCCGGAAGGTCGACGGCGCCGCACTGGTGATCGTCGGGGGCGGGCCCCACGCCACCACACTGCACCGGCTCGCCGAGGACTGCGGGGTCGCCTCCGAGGTCATCTTCACCGGGTCGGTGGTCAATGACGAACTGCCCGCCCACTACGCGATGGCCGACGTCTTCGCGATGCCCTGCCGTACCCGCGGCGCGGGTCTCGACGTGGAGGGTCTGGGAATCGTCTTCCTTGAGGCGTCGGCAACCGGAGTTCCGGTGGTTGCCGGGAATTCCGGCGGTGCACCGGAGGCCGTCCGCGACGGCGAAACCGGTCGGGTCGTCGATGGGCGCTCGGTGGAGCAGATCGCCGAGGCCGTCGGTGATCTGCTGGCGGACCCGGGCCTGTCCCGCAGGATGGGGGAGGCCGGCCGGGACTGGATCGCCCGGGCGTGGAATTGGGACGTCCACACCGCCCGGCTGGGCGAGCTGCTGGGCTCCGGACCCGGGGGGCCGGTGCAGTGACGGGCCCGGAGCCGGCCGCCGGGCCGGCGTGGCCGGGTGCCCCGCGGGCCGGGGACGCGGTGTGTGAAGCTAACCGGCGTGCACAGCATCCAGATCGCCGACGAGACGTTCGTGGCCGCCGATCCGGCCACCGTGGGACGGGTGCTGGCGGACCGGGCAAGCTGGCGCCGGTGGTTCTCCGACCTGATCCTCGACGTGGTGGAGGACCGTGCCGAGAAAGGGGTCCGCTGGTCGGTCGCGGGCCCGCTGACGGGGACGATGGAGGTCTGGCTGGAGCCGGTGCTCGACGGCGTTGTGCTGCACTACTTCCTGCACGCCGAGCCGACCGGGGCCAGCGCCTGGGAGTTGGCCAGGATGAAGACGGCCGCGATGAACCATCGCCGAAGGGTGGCGGGGAAGCGGATGGCTTTCGAGGTCAAGGCCCGGGCCGAACAGGGCCGGCCGGTCGGGGTCGCTCCGGGCCGCTGATCGCGCGGTTCGGCAAGGTGGCGGCGGGTACGGTTTGGTTTCCGGGTGACATGAGCGACGGGGAAACAGCGGCAGTGGCGGACAGGACGGCGCAGACCATCCACATCGATGCGGACCCCCGCACGGTGATGCGGGTGATCGCCGACATCGAGTCCTACCCGGAATGGGTCTCGGAGTACACCGAGACCGAGGTGCTGGAGTCCGACGCGCAGGGTTTCCCCCGGACCGCCAGGCTGGTGCTGGATGCCGCGGTGCTGCGCGACACGATGGTCCTGCGCTACGAGTGGCCGCCGGACCGGCGTTCGGTGCGCTGGTCGCTGGTCTCCAGCACGCTGCTCACGGCCCTCGACGGTGTCTACATCTGTGAGCCGTCGGGGTCGGGAACCGATGTCACCTACGAACTTTCGGTAGACCTGGCGGTGCCGATGATCGGCCTGCTCAAGAGGAAGGCCGAGCGGCGGCTCACCGAGACGGCGCTGAAGGACCTCAAGAGACGGGTCGAGGGTTAAGTGATGTCCGCCGACGTCCCTGAGAACGGTCCGGCCATACCGGCCCGGATCGGGCTGTTCGTCGGCAAGGGCGGGGTCGGCAAATCGACTCTGGCGTGCGCGACTGCGGTCCGTGCGGCGCTGGAAGGCCGGCGGGTGCTGGTGGTCTCCACCGACCAGGCGCACTCACTGGGCGACGTACTGGGAACGGCGGTCGAGCCGGGCCCGGGCGCCGAACCGGTGCGGATCCTGACCGAGGAACGTGGCGGTGACACCGGCGGCGGCCATCTCGACGCACTGGCTCTGGACACTCTGGCGATGGTGGAGTCCGGATGGCGCGCAGCGGCCCCCGTCCTGGCCGCCCGTTTCCCGGATTCGGATCTGAACAACCTTGCGCCGGAGGAACTCTCCGCTCTGCCCGGCCTGCAGGAGCTTCTCGGTCTGCGGGCGGTCTCCGAGCTCGCCGACTCCGGCCGATGGGACTACGTGGTGGTCGACTGCGCGTCGACCGCCGACGCGCTGCGAATGCTGACCCTGCCCGCCGCCGTGGCCGAGTACCTCGAGCGCTGCTGGCCGCGGCACCGCAGGCTGAGCGCGGGCTTCGAGGATGTCCGAACCGCGGCCACCGTGGCGCTGCTGGAGGCGGCCGGCGCCGGCGTCGGGGCTCTGGCGGACCTGCTCGCCGACCAGCAGCGGCTCGGTGTGCACCTCGTGCTCACACCGGAGCGGGTGGTGGTCGCCGAGGCGGTGCGCACACTCGGTGCCCTGTCGCTGACGGGTGTCGCGGTCACCGAGATCGCCGTCAACCAGGTGCTCTTCCAGGACGACTCCTACGAGTGCCGCAACCTGCCCGACCATCCGGCCTTCGACTGGTACTTCGCCCGGATATCCGAGCAGCAGGCCGTGCTCGACGAACTCGCCGAGACGACCGGCGACGTGCGACTGGTGATGACCCCGCACCTGGCCGGTGAGCCGATCGGCGTCAAAGCCCTGACCGCGCTCCTCGACGACGCCCGCCGGCGTGGCGGCGCCGAGCCGCCCGGCCCGCTGCGCCCGGTCGTCGACCGGCTGTCGGGTGCGGGTCTGGACTCGGTGTACCGGCTGCGACTGGAGTTGCCGCAGGTCGATGCGGGCGCCCTGAACCTCGGGAGGGCAGGCGACGACCTGATCATCGGGGTCGCCGGAGTCCGCCGCAGGGTGCGGCTGGCCCCGGTCCTGCGGCGCTGCGTCGTTGTCGACGCGACATTGAGCGGCGCCGAACTGACGATCCGATTCCGGCCCGATGAGGCCCTGTGGCCGGCGTGAACCCGCCGGGGGGCGGTCACCCCGAGATCGGGCCGGAACTGCGGCGCCTGGCCCAAGCGGTGCTGGACCGCCTGGATCCTGCGCTTCGCGCCGCCGCGGCCGGGTCCGGCGGTCCGCCGGGCCGGTGCCAGCAGGTCTGGTGTCCGGTCTGCGCGCTGGGTGCGCTGGTCACCGGTGAGCAGCATCCCCTGCTCAGCGTCATCGCCGAGCACAGTGTCGCCCTCATGACGGTCATCCGTGCCATGACCACCGAGCCGGCCGGCGGGCCCGCGAACGATTCCGGCGGGCCGGCGCCGGACGACGGGGCTTGCGGCGACAGTGCCGGTGAGGGTGCCGGTGAGGGTGCCGGGGCGGATGGCGGACCTGTCAACGGCGCCGCCAACGGCAGGTACCAGAAGATCCCGATCGTGGTCCGGTCCGAAGCGGAACGGGCACGGCAGAACCCGCCTGAGGATTGACCGTGAACCGCCGCGTCGGTGTGGTCGGGGTGGTCGCCGCTCGGTAAGGTTGGCGACGACGCGTCGCGACGCCGGGGCGGGGGAAGGAGGCTCTATGTGGTACTGGTTGTTCAAGTACATTTTCATGGGCCCGTTGCTCGCCTTCCTCGGTCGGCCGAAAGTCGAAGGCCTGGAGAACGTTCCGGACTCCGGGCCGGTGATCCTGGCCAGCAACCACCTGGCCGTCGCCGACAGCTTCTTCCTCCCGCTGGTGGTCCGCCGGCGGATCACCTTCCTGGCCAAGAGCGAGTACTTCACCGGGACCGGGCTCAAGGGCAGGCTGACCCGGTGGTTCTACACCGTCGCAGGGCAAGTACCGATCGACCGCGCCAACGCGGACTCCGCCCAGGCGGCGCTGGACACCGCCGGCCGGATCCTCGGTGAGGGCAAGCTCCTGGGCATGTACCCGGAGGGCACCCGCTCGCCGGACGGAAGGCTCTACAAGGGAAAGACCGGGCTGGCCCGGCTGGCCCTGCACACCGGGGTCCCGGTGATCCCGGTGGCGATGATCGGGACCGACGTCGTCAACCCGCCGGGATCGAGGATGTGGCGCTTCGGGCGGGTGACCGTCCGGTTCGGCGCTCCGATGGACTTCACCAGGTTCGACGGGATGGCCGGGAACCGGTTCATCGAAAGGGCCGTCATCGACGAGGTGATGTACGAGTTGATGAAGCTCTCCGGTCAGGAGTACGTCGACATCTACGCCGCGACGGTCAAGGGAGCGCCGGGGGTCACGGCGGCGGCGCCAGCGCAGCCGCCGGCGCGGATCCCGGAGAGCGCGGTCGGCTAGCCGCGGCCGGCGCGCTGACACGCAGTCCGGCTACGGCGATCGTGGCCAGTGCCCACCAGACGTAGGACATCCCCAGCAGCTGGCGCCACCATGAGGCCGCCGATTCCTCGTGTTCGGGCAGCAGGGCGATCGGCGGCCAGACCATCAGGGCCAGTCCGGCGGCGCTGACCAGCCCCAGCGCGGCGTCACGCCGGCGGAGGGCCAGGACGGTGGTCACCGTGAGCGCGGGCAGTGCCCACACCCAGTGGTGGGACCACGACACCGGGGAGACCACCAGGCCGAACAGCGCCACGCAGACCAGTGCCAGCGTCGGCTCACCGGCGGCCACCGCCCGCCGGGCCGCCCACACCGCCAGGCCGAGCACGGCGAAGCAGGCCGCGGCCCAGACCACGAAATGCGCATCCCCCTCCAGGCCCAGCCGGGCCAGCGCACCGGCCACGTTCTGGTTGGTGTTCAGCGTTGCGTTGCCGATCCGGTCGGTATCGCGCAGCGTCACCGTCCAGTACCGCACGGAATCACCGGCGGCCAGAGCGAACCCGAGCGCGGTGGTGGCCGCGAAGGTGGCCACCGCGGTCAGTGCGGCGCGACCGTCACGGCGCACGGCGAAGTAAACGAGGAACACCGCAGGGGTGAGTTTGACGGCGATCGCCAGTCCCAGCAGCAGGCCGCGCGGCCAGGGCGTTCGGCGTGGAACGCAGTCGGCGATCACCAACGTCATCAGCATCACGTTGATCTGGCCGAAGGAGAAGTTGGCCCAGACCGGCTCCAGCGTGGTGACCGACGCCGCGGCGAGGCCGGCCGCCAGCCACGCCCGCCGGACCGCGGGCCGCCCCCTCAGCGGCCAGGCCTGCGCGACGTCCAGACGGGTGAGCACGATCCAGGTGGAGAGCGCCAGCAACACCAGGGTGACGGCGGTGATCAGCACGCTCGCGGCCGGCAGCGGGATCAGCGCGAGCGGGCTGAACGCGATGGCGGCGACCGGGGGATAGGTGAAGGGCAACTCCAGGCCGCCCTCGGTCCGGAAGACCGCGCCGTCGGCGTACAGTGCCCGGTCCTCCAGCCAGGCCTGCCCACCCATCCGGTAGACGTCTGCGTCGATCCGGTAGGGGATGGAGCCGAACAGTCGCCAGCAGGCGTGGAACACCGCCGCCACGATCAGGACCTGGGCCACCCGCCACGCGGTCAGCCGCCAGCTACTCATGTCGTCCACAGCCTATCCGGCCTGCCGGTGGCGTAAGTTCTCTAGCCGTGCCCGTCGCCGCCGAACTCGACGCCCGTTTCGATTTCGTGGCCCCGGGACGCGAGCCGCTGATGTGGTGCCTGATCGCCTTCATCCTGACGTTCTTCGTGACCCGCAGCATCACCCGCTACATCCGGGCCACCGCGGACCGGACCGGCCCGCGCAAGTGGTGGCAACCCCACAACATCTCGGTATCCGGCAAAGGCGACGGCTCCGGCGGCGGCCTGCACATCCACCACGCGGTGTTCGGCGTCGTCCTGGT
>Ga0180435_10000985_pt1 | contig 30101 bp, 28 predicted proteins | sample SS_ome_3_FD_132467 | JGI IMG/M metagenome (GOLD analysis project Ga0180435, IMG submission 132467) | Hypersaline lake sediment archaeal communities from the Salton Sea, California, USA - SS_3_S_1 metaG | ecosystem: Environmental > Aquatic > Non-marine Saline and Alkaline > Hypersaline >... | reverse complement strand
GTTTTTTTTTTTATTATACTTAAAGGTATCTCAATCCTAGTAAAAATATCGTGACCCGGCCTGAAAAGATGTATTCAACGTTGATAATGACTATCAGCCAACCATCTTTTTTATAAAATAAACCGTTACGATGGTTTTGTTTATCATTAAACATGGAGGGGCATATGACTCTATCTGAAAATAAGCCTCACACGTTAGCATTTCCTTTTTTGGTCATTTTTTTAATTGTCAATTTTAATTTCTCAGCCTGGGCGCAAAGCGCTGAATCCGTTTTGGTCAAAAAGGAGATCGCTGAGGCTTCGGAAAAGAATGCAGACACTGAATATCTGCCTGATCACTCGGTTAAGATGATCCCTGAACCGTCAAAAAAGGTGGATCAGGTCGGCGAAAAAGTCGGCCAACAAATCGATTTTTTTTCCGAGCAGGCATCCCTGTATATCGGTCCCTGGGTCAACGCTAAGGTTGTGTACGGAATAACCTGGCTAAAATTAATTTTATGCCTTGTTTTGCTTTTTTTAATGCTGCTCATTGAGCGAATTGTTCGTGTAATCATTGAGCGCAGAATAAAAAAAACCAAAGAAGCAAAAGAAGTCGTCAAGATAAACCACCTTGCCTTGGAAGCGGTTGCAAATCCGTTATCCATGTTCATATGGGTCTATGGGATTTACATTGCTATTACGCCGTTGTTTGCTCATTTCAAGAAAGCTGATGAAGTCAACCTTGTTCATTCCGCAGCGCAGAAAGCCGCCGACTTGGGTATTGCCATCGCGTTATTTTGGTTTATTTACAAACTGGTAACCATCGTCGACTTTCACATAAAGAAATGGGCTGCAACAACGGACAGCACCATTGATGATGTTCTGGCGCCTTTACTGGGTAAGACACTGCGCGTTTTCATCATCATCATCGGCGGCATTTTAATCATACAGAATCTTACAGGGGTTGAAATCGGTCCATTACTCGCCTCTTTGGGCATCGGCGGCATCGCCATCGCACTCGCGGCCAGAGATTCAATTGCCAACTTTTTCGGCACCCTGACCATTCTTTTTGACAAACCATTTCAAGTAGGTGAACGCATCTTGATTGACAGTTATGACGGAGTTATTGAAAGTGTGGGTTTTCGCAGTACGCGTATACGGACGTTGAACGGACACCTGGTCACCATACCCAATGAGAAAATCGTTAATTCCGGCCTGGAGAATATTGGTAAGCGCCCTCACATCCGCTGGCTCACGAATATCACGATTACGTATGATACACCTCCGGACAAGGTTGAAAAAGCCGTGTCAATCATAAAAGATATCCTGGATAATCACGAGGGCATGCATCCGGATTTTCCACCGCGGGTTTATTTCAATGGGTTCAATGAATGGAGTTTGAATATACTCGTGATCGCCTGGTATCATCCGGCAAACTACTGGGACATGCAAAATTGGCTGCAGCGAACCTGTCTGGATATTTTAAGACGATTTAATGATGAGGGCATAGACTTTGCTTTTCCAAGCAGCACCGTCTATGTAGCAAACGATGATAAGCGGCGGCTAAAATTGGACATGCTGAAAGGAGACACCGTAACTTATATCCCTGAAGGAGGAGGACGCCATGAGTGAAGTAGAAGCCCTGGTCTATTCTTTTCTGCTTGATGGAAAAGGCGGCGGTGAGGCTTTGGATTGGCCCGAAATCGATACATGGGAACCCACCCGGGGCCTGCTTTGGATACACCTGGATTCAAAATTTCCTGAAACCCGGTCCTGGCTGTTAAACAACAGTGGGCTTACTCCATTGACATGCGAATCTCTTTTGGAGCAAGAAACACGGCCGCGCAATATATTAACAGATGATGGACTGCTTCTCATACTCCGGGGAGTGAATTGCAATCCGGGCGCGGATGCCGAAGATATGGTTGCAATTCGAATGCTTATAACCGATAAGCGAATTATTTCAATAAGATATCGACGTGTTATGGCTGTTCAAGACATCCGGAACACTGTTGATGCAGGAAAAGGACCCCACACAGCGGGAGAATTCATTGTTATGGTCGCCGAACGAATCGCCGACCGCATGGGTGATGTAATTTCGCAACTTGACGACAACGTAAGTGCTCTGGAAGACTCCGTTCTTACCGGAGAGAGTCATGAACTTCGAACTCAGATAGCGGACCTCAGACGAATGACGATCAGCCTGCGGAGATACATTGCCCCCCAGAGAGATGTTCTGGCACGACTGCTTCATGATCGGATATCATGGATCAGTGATATTGATCATGCCCGTCTTCGAGAGGTGGCTGAAAGAACCGCCCGATTTGTTGAAGATATAGATTCTGCCAGGGACAGGGCATCCATAACACACGAAGAACTTAACAACAAATTGTCGGAGCAAATGAACAAGGCAATGTATACCCTCTCTATCGTGGCCGCTATTTTCCTGCCCCTTGGCCTGATAACCGGCCTGCTGGGGATTAACGTCGGAGGTATTCCGGGAACCAACAACATGTGGGCATTCACCATTGTGTCAGTTGCACTGGTTTCTATCGGCATAGGTCTTCTGACCTGGTTCAAAAAGATAAAATGGTTATAGTGCAAAAAATGAAAACATCAGCGGCTGTTGTTTTGTTCGCAATGATTGTAATTTCCAGTGCATCGGCCCAGGAAGAAGAGGCGAAACCGGATAAAAACTGGAGCAACGAGGCAGAGCTATCTCTTGTCAACACTTCCGGCAACTCCGAGACCATTAACTTTGCTGGTAAAAATCTATTGAAAATCAACTTTACCGATACGCTTCAAGGGGAATGGGATATATCAGCCCTCAAAAGTGAAAATACCGACAAAACAACTGACAGAAGAGAAACCGCAGCCGAACGGTATTCCACAAATCTTAAATTGAGTTATCTTTTTACCGAACGATTCTACACCGGAGTGGGGGGAGGCTGGCTTCGAGATGAGTTTGCCGGTCTTACGAATAAATATTATATCGGTCCTTTCGCGGGCTATAAATTTCTCGCGGGTCCCAAACACGTTTTTATTGGCGAACTCGGGTTAAATTACGCCAGTGAAGACTACACGGCGGAGAAGGAGATCGAAAACTTTGAAGATAAAAATTTTTGGGAAGGCCGGCTTTTCGGTCTTTACGAATATGTAATCACAGATAAAACAAATTTATCACAATCACTTGAGTATTTGTATGATTTTGATGACAGTGAAAATTACAAAGTAAACTCGTTGTCGGCAGTCACTGTATCCCTGAGCGACGTTATATCCATTAAAACAAGTTACGAGGTTCGGTATTCAAATCAAGTTCCTGTTGATCTCGAAACCACAGACCGAGTTCTAACCGTGGGCCTGTTGGCAAACTTATAAGAAGGGCATTGCGAAGTTTACATCCTGCTGAACCATGGAAACGGCGCCTTCGATGCTTCCGGACACGGGCACGCCGTTCAGCTCAAATCCCTCAATAAATATACGATATTTTTCCAACAACGGAACATATGCGAGCATCGGCTTTCCGCCGGACCTCGCAATATAGGACAAACGTGCCCCTTCCCTTACGCCGGCCTTGTTTCCAATCGATATAGCGGCGGCGATGCCCTTTTTAACACAATCGGTGAAGACAGAAGGAACAAGGTCCGCTTAAATACAGCATGATACCAATTTATTAGAAACTATTTTCCGATTATAACGCGTATATACCAAATTGTAAAATAAAGATTAATAAAATGTTTCTTTTATGACACGCTTATATTATGCTAAATATTGAAACGGTTAAATTGTTGATTGATATGAACGACCTCAAATTTATAAAGAGGAGTCTCTTCATGTCACAAAAGCAGTTTACTTTACCTAATACCTTCCAGAATCATTGCTTTTTCTGCAGCTATAACATCACAGCTTTAATCAACAGAGATAACTTCAAAAGGGAGGTAATATGAATGACACAAATGAGAATAAAAGTTGGAATCCTTATCTCGCAGGGGCATTGAGCGGCCTGGTGCTGATTTTATCGGTATGGATTGCGGGAAAGTATTTTGGCGCATCCACCACTTTCGTTAGATCAGCAGGATTGATTGAAAAGGTGTTTTCAGAAGAACGGGTTTCAAAGGTTGAATACTTCGTAAAAGAAACACCGAAGATCGACTGGCAATGGATGTTTGTCGTCGGTATCTTTTTGGGTTCCCTGATTTCCGCCAAAACATCCGACAGCTTCAGGTGGCAGGCCATTCCAAATTCATGGGAAGCCCGTTTCGGCCCGAGCCGGATCAAACGGGGTATCATCGCTTTTGCCGGGGGAACCATCGGTATGTTCGGGGCCCGACTGGCGGACGGCTGACCCAGCGGACATGGGCTGAGCGGTTCGCTTCAGCTGGCTGTCAGTGGCTATATTGCGTTAATCTGCTTTTTTGTTGGCGGCATTATTGTGGCCCGTATACTCTATGGGGGAGGTGATTCAGAATGAAAGAATTAATCTACGGCTTGATCACCGGCATGCTTTTTGGTTTTTTACTTCAGAAAGCCCGCGTGCTTCGATACGATAAACAACTTGGCGCCCTTCGATTTAAAGACATGACCATTGTGAAATTTATGCTTTCATCCATTTTTGTGGGAATGGTCGGAATTTATTTGTTAAAGGATTTTGAACTTGTGAAGCTTTCCATCAAGGCCACCGTTTTAGGGGGAAATATCATTGGTGGTCTGATATTCGGACTTGGCTGGGGCCTTTTGGGATATTGCCCGGGAACTTCAGCGGGTGCTCTTGGCGAAGGCCGCTGGGACGCTGCATGGGGACTTTTCGGCATGCTGGCCGGAGCCGCAATCTATGCAGAAGCATACCCCTTTTTAAAAAATACGGTTTTAACCTTGGGGGATTTTGGCAAAATAACACTTCCTGAAATTTTAGGTATACACCACTGGATTATCATCCCAATATTTATAATCGGGGGGATATTTTTATTCCGCCTTTTCGAGAAAAAAGGGTTGTGACCGGGGATTATGCCAACTGATTTGTAAACGTTTAAACGTAAATTAACCAACGAAATTTACCAAGCTTGCAGTTGATATATTAGATAAACGATATCTGAATAGACATTGTCGCGGGGAACTTTTGGAAACACCGGAGGGTATACTCCGGTGTCTTCTATTAAGAGTGGAGACTGCGGCTAATCAATAAATGCGCCCCACCGAGGAAGGGAAAAGGGTTCACTACCTTAAACGTTTTTCTGTTTGTCATAGTAATGTAAAAGTGAGAGAAAATGTCCGAAGATTATTATAAATGTTTGGGAGTGCCCAATACCGCAACAAAGGAAGACATAAAAAAAGCATATCGCAAGCTTGCCCGCAAATTGCATCCCGACCTGAATCCCGGTAACAGTGAGGCTGAAAAAAAATTCAAAGAAATATCAGTTGCGTACAAGTGTCTAAGCGATGACGAAAAGCGGAAACTCTATGATGAGTTTGGTGAAGAAGGTCTCCAGTCGGGTTTTGATGCAAAAAAAGCCAGGCAATACAAGCAATGGAATTCCTATGAGGGACCATATCAAGATGCAAAAGACCATGGCTTCGGTCGATATCAAAGTTATGAAGATGTTTTCGGCGACCTCTTCGGATTCCAGGATCAACAAACCTATACCGGAAAGATGCACGGAAGGGATGTGGAGCACGACATAACAATAGACCTGGTCTCCTCTTTGAAGGGCTTTGAAACAAATCTTACCATGCAAAAAAGGAAACCATGTCATACCTGCTCGGGGTCCGGAATAAATCCAAACTCAGATTTCAAAAAATGCATCAACTGTGAAGGAACAGGAAGATTAAACATCGCCAAAGGACCAATCGATTTTACGCAAGCTTGTCCTGATTGCCGGGGGCAAGGAAAAATCGGTTCCTCCTGTCCGACATGCCGGGGGAGCGCTTATGTTACAGGCTCGGAAACCATCAGAGCCACAATTCCTGCGGGCGTTAAAGAAGGGTCAAAAGTGAGACTCGCCGGAAAAGGAGAACCCGGATTTAATGGAGGAAAACCCGGTGACCTATATCTCATCGTTCATATCAAGCCGCACCAATTATTAAGAAGAGATGCTGATGACTTATACATGGAGATCCCGGTGACCGTTGGAGAAGCAATGGTGGGCGGCACCATTAAAATTCCGACAATTGACGGACATGTGAATTTAACTATTCCTAATAAAAGTCAATCCGGTCAATCGCTTAAGCTCAAAGGTCTAGGCGCGCCGAATCCAAAAACAAAAAAACGAGGAGATTTATTTGTAAAAATAATGGTAAAGTTACCCCAGACAGATGACAAAGACATACTGGCGACGGTCGAAAAAATGGATCGCCTCTATGAAGAGGACATCAGAAGAAATATAAGACTATAAACAGCTCAATTATCTTTCCTTTAACCGCCATATAAGATGAAGGACTTAGAGTCCTATCGGCAAGGTGATTTATGACTGGGTTTTTAAATGACTCTGAATTTTTTTAGAAACTTCATAGAGTATGGTGTCAAACTGATGGCGCATTTCAATCATATTTTTTCTCATCTGGAGTACGACCTCTACGCCGGCAAAATTGACATCCATTTCTTCGATAAGGATTTTAGCGATTCGAAGCTTTTCAACCTCTTTATCAGGAAACAATTTGGTTTGACTATCTTCTTTTAAAACCGGGCAAATAATTTCTTCATTTTCCAAACTTTGCAAAAATGATTTTTTGATCTGAAAGCTTTCTACAATTTCGCTAACCGTCCAATATCTCATAATATTCATCCGCCAATGGCGATTCGAAATAAAGCGTAATAGAATTGACTATATTAACGATTTTTTTCTTGTAAATTTATATAAACATTTCCATCTTTTTGCAAATATATTCTTCGATTATGTAGATTGTCACTTCGCACGACACCTCTAATCAATTAAGACTTATTATGGCCTTTCTGACATCGTATAGAAAACTATGCCCCAACAACTATCCATGACAACAGGAATTCGCGGTTTCTCTTTACTAAAACCTGCAGCCCTCCAATTAGATTTTTTTTTATTTGAATGGATTCACATTTTGAACTGCTGTCACAGTATCCAGCAATTTAGGGTTTTCCACAAACATTCTATATTGCATCATCCTTAAAACAGTAACAAAGTCTTTCCACTCGGACATGAAGGATTCAGGGCCTGTAATTATTTCTTTCGCCTCTTCAATGCTTGCCTCTATATATTCTGAAAAAGTCTTTGAGACCAACTCTTGCTCCAAGGATTCGATAATTTTCTTGAACTCGTTTTCTTCAAGCCAAATACCCCGGCAAGAGGGACAATAGTCAACTTCAACGGCAGTCTCTCCGTAGTCAATTATCTGGTTTTGGGTTTTGCAAACCGGGCAATTAATTTCAGAGGTTTTTGCTTTGAATCTGTCCTCATGTTTCCAGATTTCAAAGTCCATCCAATTAAGATCAGAATCCGTTATGTCTTTGGCCTGTCTCAACTCGTCCTTGTCAAACCAAACACCCTTGCACTGTGTGCACTCATCGACTTCTACAGGACCAATCGTTTTTGGCGTAAGTTGAATTTTACATTTTGGGCAAGACTTCATCCTTCTCCTCCTTCTGAAACAAGTTGTTGTTTGGTTATTATTGATTATATCTAACTGTTTTGTTTGAGTGCGTGATTGCCGAGATAGATAATGTTTCGCAACAGCAATCTGATCATAATACATATGGCTATTGAAAAACGCAATGAATTTGCAAATAGAGAACTGATCTGCTATGGAAATAGGAGTTACGGCATAATAATTGAGCACATTGCATATACACATTTCCAAAAAAACCAATGAAGGGGAGCGAAAAATGGAAATAGAGAGCATCGAAAAAGTGCGAACATATGTGTTGCAAAAATTTTGTGAAATTCTAGACGGCGAATATGAAATTCCCAAATATCAAAGTATGGACGGCATCGAAACAGAGTATACTTCCCAGAATATCGATACCAGAGAATTTGTTGATTGCGGCGTTTTCGGACTGGTTGATATGCAGGAAGATACCCTTTTGGAATTATTGGAGCCGATAGAAATGTTTACCGAAAAACTTCAACAGGCCAAAGCCAAGTTTTCCGAAACCAACCAAATTAACGAATTAAAAAAAATAATTGAAATTATAGAAGAAAAAATCGAACATCTGAAAAAATCCCTGGACTCATAGGGGGTAAAACACGGTATCGAAAAACCGGACAACTTTTCGCATAAATGAAACGAAGAGATCGGTATGAAAGAATTCTTCTACTTTTTCAGACTTTTCATTAAGAGGCTATCCAAACGATACCCTTCCAAAAAGGTGCTGGTTCTTGAGGGGGGAGGAATGCGCGGAGTATTTTTATCCGGCGTGCTGCAGGCATTCGTCGAACGGTATTATTTCCCTTGGAAACTGATTATCGGCAGTTCAGCGGGCGCCCTCAATGGAACCGCCTACGCTGCCGGACAAATCCATTTAGCCAGAGACGCCTTTTTTATGGAACTCCACAAAAGAGAGTTCATCCGGATGTCCAATATCCTCAGGCCGGAGAAACATATTCTGGATCTTGACTGGATGGTAAAAACCATTGTTCAGGGGGAAGACCCGCTGAATTTGAACCTCCTGAAGCGGACCTGCCCGGTGATTATTACCGCAACCGATTGCAGGAAGAATACAGCGCCAAAAACCATATATTTAAATACGAAAACGGCTGATATCCCCACCGCCTTGAAAGCAAGTGCGGCGATACCATTTTTATACAGAAATTTCGTGCAGTACGAAAACAAGCCCCTCTTAGACGGCGCACTTCTCGATCCGATCCCCTATCAGAAAGCGCTTGATCTGGGATACAAGGAAAATGAAATCGTCGTGGTTCTGACCCGCAAAAAGGGCTATCGAAAAAAGGAGGAATCCTTTTGGGTGCGCAAGTTGCTTGAGGCGTATTTTGATGACCCGGTACACCGTCAATTGGTGACATCCATCGATAATCGCTACCAGCTGTATAACCGCCAACTGGATGAGTTGGAAAATCGTTATGCAGGCATCAAGGTCATTTATCCGCCCGAAGATTTTCGGGTCAATCGGTTGACAAAGGATAAAGAAAAAATAATGGAAGGTTTTTCACAGGGCATCAGCGCAGCTAAAAAGTTCCTGCTCTTTCATACCGATTAACATTATCATACCAAAGAGTCCATTATTCAATTCAGTTTAATCGAGAATATAGCCTTGAGCCAATTCGGTATAGTGTTCAACCTGTGAGTCGACCCAATCCTGACCACGGCCTAGTTCACCGGCCATTAATGACGCCACCTCGGGCGCCATTTCAATGCTGGCGCGGGCATCCAGCATGAGCGCCCTGACTCTTCGGGATAGAAAGTCTTCGACGGTGCGGGCCATTTCATTTCTGACAGCCCAAAGCACCTGAGCCTTTGTAAATTCATAATCTGGGTGTAATGGTTCACCAAAGGAGCTATCCTTGTGGATGATATCCATAATGTACGCGCGGTCGGCACCATAGAAATACCCTTGGGTGTCAAAATGTGTATTCTTGACATAACCGTGTATCGGCATGTTGCCGGTGACGCAGGGTTTTTCCGGCAACCCGCCGACGAGCATGGCTTTGTTAACCGTGTCCTCCGCCATTTTTCGGTAAGTGGTCCACTTCCCCCCGGTTATTGTCACGAGACCGGACAGAGACACCGTCAATTTGTGATGCCGAGAGATTTCCTTTGTGCTTTTTTCATTGTTCTGCTGGGGTGCGAGGGGACGAAGGCCGGCAAAGACACTTAACACATCTTTCCGTTCAGGGGTCTTTTCCAGGTATTCCGCCGCTGTTGATAGAATAAATTCGATTTCCGTTTCCAAGGCTCGGGGTTCCAGCAAGGTCTCGTCAAGCGGGGTATCGGTTGTGCCGACGATCACTTTGCCGTGCCAGGGGACGGCAAAGAGAACCCGCCCGTCGGAAGTTTTGGGAATCATAATAGCTGATTTGCTTTGCAGAAAAGACTTGTCCAGCACAATGTGGACCCCTTGACTGGGCCGAACCGTCTTGGGGCTCGCCGGATCATCCATATGAAGGATATCATCGACAAATACCCCTGTGGCATTGATCACGACGCGGGATTTCAGTGTATGCACATCGCCTGTTTCCATATCCCTGACCGTAACGCCGCACACCAGATTCTGCCCGTCTTTGATCAAACCGTCTACTTTCATGTAATTAAGAACGATACCACCGTTTTCCACTGCCGTTTGGGCCAGGTTGATTGCCAGGCGGGCATCATCAAACTGTCCGTCATAGTAAATCACGCCGCCATTCAACTGTTTTTCGCTTAAGTTGGGTATGGCTTTCAGGGTTTCTTCCTTGGAGATTTTTTCCGACGGACCAAGGCCCAGTTTTCCGGCCATCATATCATATACTTTCATGCCGATATTATAAAACGGCCCCTCCCACCAGTCATAACTCGGAATGATAAACGCCTGGTTTTTAACCAAATGGGGAGCGTTCTGGCGCAACAATCCCCGCTCGTGCAGTGCTTCCAGAACAAGAGAAATATCGCCCTGGGCCAGATATCTCACGCCGCCATGAACCAGCTTCGTACTCCTTCCGGATGTTCCTTTGGCAAAATCGGATTGTTCCAGCAGCACCGTAGAATAATCCCTGGAAGATGCATCAACCGCAACGCCAAGCCCTGTTGCACCGCCTCCTATGACAATGATGTCCCAGATTTTATCAGGGGATTGTTTTATTTTTTCTAATAAATGCTCTCGTTGCATGCCTTACGTCCTCAAATGTGATACCCGGTTCGTATTCAAACACGGTACAGTTAATACTATATTTATAGATAGGTCAATCCGGAAATTCGGGGGCAGAAAATCGAATTAACAGCTCCTATGGCTAGGCACTTTTTTTATAAACAAAGGCGCATGATGGGTGGACCTTGAGAAGGGGATATTCACCCGGCAATGACTCGCGGGATCCAATGACCAGCCGCCCTGAAGGGGCCAGGGCGTCCAGTATGGTGTTAAAAACCGTTTTTTGAATACAGGTTTTATAGTAGGTCAGGAGATTGTTTCTTAAAAAGACAAGATTAACGTCTTTAACCGGCGGCCCGGTGTCAAAGGCACGGACATCCCAGGAAATATTGTTTTTCAAACCTTCCTTTATTCTAAACCGCTTCGTCTTACCATTCGGTATGTGCCTTTTCCAGCCGATCCTTCAGGATATTGACACTGTAAACTTCTAGATTTCATGCCGGATACTTATAAGAAGGTTGATTGATTCAGGGCCGATGACACGTTTGTTCGTCAGATATATCGCACCGCCATTTGAAAAGTGCTCCCACCGGGTGCCGATATTCCCTGAAAGCTTTTCCGTGATATCAAATTCAACGCCTACCCCCCCGACGAAATCGAAATTATAATTCGTCCCTTCCTTGAGAATCGGCTTATCCGTCCATGACAGTCCGAAACCCAGATGAATGGAAGGCCGTATGGGAGACGCGGGAAAAACAATCCACCTTCGAACCGCTGTTACCGCAAACCTGTCATGATCAAGGGTTGTATAAAAAGGCCCGCCCATCAGGTATTCTTCACGGGGCACCTGATCATCCTTTAGTTCGATGGTTCCCCACATTCTCAAATACCGCAATTCAATTCTCAATGTCTGGTAGGTGAAAGACGATTCCGGGATCAGGGCACCGGTTTCCCTTTCCATGAAAATGCCGTGGCTTATATTTTTATATCCGTCATATGTCTTGGCACTCCAGATGTGAAAGGGTCGCCCTAAATTGCCATGCATATATCCAACCCATCGCTTCCTGTCGGCACAATTCTTTTCATGCGCACCCGCCTTAGAAGCGATTACCGCCAATAGAAATATAACTGTTATTCCCTTGTCTATTTTCAATGCATCACCGGCATTTATCGTAAAAAGGCCTGGCCATTTTTTTCAATACCAGCTTCTAATTGTTGTATAACAACCAGGACGGTTGTTCTTTCATCCAGGGTTTCTTTTTGGTCTCAAACCACCACTCGTATTGGAACGGGCGGGGGGTTTGGTCTTTATAAACTTCTATAACATTGTCGGTGATAAGGTTTGCCGGCTGAAGAGCATGCTCGATTTCAAACCGATCCGCATCTTTTTTCTTTTGAAATTCGCAATATACAATATATTTTACCGGTGCCGGATAGGTGACCGGTTGTTCAAACAAAACCACCTTTTTTAAGCCCTTGTGGCGCTTCACCCAATACAGCACCACTCTTTCCAGAATGCTTCTTCTCAACTCCGGGAAAGGGTCGGCATTACGCCTTTTCTTTTTTCTAACCAACCTGTTCAGTAAAAAGGCCGAACTCGCGCCGACAGCGGCGATAAACAAGTAATATTCAACAGACACAATCGTTCTCCTGAATTATGTTACAAATCCGCCCTAAAGTGATGATACGGACACCGCCGACGACAGCACAGCAAGGGTAGCGTTAAGGGGCGGTTGATAAAAGAAGTCCACACGCGTTCCCCATGATGAATGGCCCGGAGGCCATTATACAGCAAGAAGGATTTTAAACAAAGGTTCTTATTCAGGGTTGGACCATTTCAGCTGAAATTCCACTTCTTCCTGCCCCCCTTCCCTTTCATGCTCAATATTAATTACGGCATCAGGAGGTATGGAAATCCTTTCTCCGGCAATCTGGATGCGAAAACGCCTGCCGCTTTCTATGCAGTCCGCAAGCCTTCTGAGTTTTGATGCAAATTGTGACGTCGTATAGGCCTTCTCAATGTCCCGCTCTTTCTTTATCTTTCGTTTTGGCATGGTTCCATCCTTTTTTTTTAATTTTACATCAAGGATTGGTTCAATACAACAACCAATATTCATCGCAACGTGTAAAAACGTCCTCTTCCCTCCGGTCCCCCATGACACATTCTTGCAACTTCACATCGGGTTTTTCATAATTAAAAACAATATTGACTATTTATCTCTTACTATTATAATCTGCTTATTATTTCCCTTTCAGGCACACCCGGCCTGATCAAATCGGAAAACCTTTCCGTTATGGAACGGACAGGCACTCCATCTTTTGAAGCACTCACAAATGATGGCAGGAGGCACTAATGGAATTCGATAACATCGACACAACTATCCTTGCACTGGGCGAACCGAAAATAGACTCTCCCATCCTCAAAGAACCGGATACAATCGACCGCCACTTTGTCTCAGACGACGACAAAGTGTTTCTTTATGTAAAACAAAAGCCGATACAAAAAATGATTGAAAATCACCAGTCGCCGCCGTCCTTTGAATTGGCAGGCCCCAGGAAGAAAATATACTTTGATCCCAGCAAATTAAGGTGCGGCCTGGTCACCTGTGGCGGGTTGTGCCCGGGACTGAACGATATTATCCGGGCAATTGTTCTGGAGCTCTATTATCGATATGGCGTAAAGAACATTTATGGCATCAATTATGGACTGCAGGGATTCATTCCTAAATACGGCCACGATATTATCGATCTGTCTCCAGCCTATGTGGAGCCTATTTTGAATATGGGAGGGTCGGTGCTGGGTTCGTCCAGAGGGCCGCAGGACATCGGTGAAGTGGTTGATTCATTGGAAAGAATGAATATCGGCATCCTGTTTATGGTCGGTGGAGACGGCACCCTGATGGCCGCCAGAAAGATTTCGGATGTGATTACGGAAAGAAACCTTAAAATCAGCGTTGTGGGAATACCAAAAACAATTGACAATGACATTTATCTGGTTTCACGATCCTTTGGTTTTGACACGGCGGTGGATGTCGCAACCCAGGCCATCAAAGGCGCCCACAACGAAGCCGAAGGATATCCAAACGGAATCGGGCTCATAAAACTCATGGGGCGGCATTCGGGTTTTATTGCCTCCACCGCCGTTCTGGCCCAGCAGGATGTCAATTTCGTCCTGATTCCGGAAGTTGACTTTGAACTGGACGGGCCCAACGGACTTCTGACCAAAATCGAACAAAGGCTGAAAAACAGAAAACATGCCGTTATTCTAGTGGCCGAAGGGGCCGGGCAAAAGTTTTTCCAATCCGCGGGTGAAAAGGACGCATCAGGAAATATAAAACTAAATGATATCGGCCTCTTTCTGAGAGACAAAATTAACGACTACTTTAGAAGCAAAGACGTAGACATTTCTTTAAAGTACATAGATCCAAGCTATATCATCCGAAGCCTTCCGGCCAACGCCAATGATAGCGTCTTCTGCGGTTTTCTGGGGCGGGATGCGGTTCATGCCGGAATGGCGGGAAAGACAAAACTGCTCATCGGGCACTGGAACAACCATTTTGTTCATGTTCCCATGGAAGCGTCGGCAGGGAGAAGAAAACACGTAAATCCCCATGGGAAGCTGTGGCGGACCGTGCTTGAATCCACCGGCCAGGGCACGCTTTTAAATGGGGAATGACGCCTTAAATGACACCTGTCTGCTAAATTCGGCTCCTTGAATCCAGTACGGCTTTTATTACACCGGCATGCTTTTCGGCTGATCCCATATTGGAAAGAATGGACCGCCTGGCGGCATCACCCATATTTTTCAATTTTTCAGGACAATTTAAAAGCGCTATAATTGCGTCCGCCATCTCACGGCTGTTCCTGACCTCCAAACCTCCCCCGGCTGTTAAAAGCAGTCTGCCGGCATCTAAGAAATCTTCCATGGAGGGACCGAACAGAACCGGTTTTCCCCAGATGCCCGCCTCGAAGACGTTGTGCCCTCCTTTCGGCACAAGGCTGCCTCCGCAAAAAACCACCGTGGCAACACTGTATATATCCTTCAGTTCTCCAATTGTGTTGATAACTACCACAGGGGCATTCCGTATTTTCTTGTCCGCATCCAGTTCCGTCCTCATCTGGCAACTGATTCCCCGATCCGTTATGAGGCTTTCAACCACGGGGGCCCTCTCCACATGCCTGGGGGCAATGATCAGTTTAATACCCGGATAGTGCTCCCTGATGTCTTCATAAGCCTCAAGGACCGCCTCTTCTTCTGAGGTGCGTGTACTTCCGGCGATAAACACCCGGTCATCGGGCGTTAAATTGAATAGCGCCAGCATTTTTTCTTTTACTTCGGGAACCGCACGCGTGATTAAAGGGTCGTATTTGGCATTGCCGTTTACTTTTACCTTTTCCCTGGGCGCCCCGATTTGGCATATCCTGTCCGCATCCTCTTCTGAGATCATACTGAAGGCGGCCATGGTGGACAGAACTGTTCGGGTAAGGTGTCGAATTTTCTTGTACCTGTTAATGGAGCGGACAGAAATTCGACCGTTAACCATTACTGTTTTAACGCCCTGTTGACTTGCTTCGTACAACCAGTTCGGCCATATTTCCGTTTCAAAAAAAACGACAATATCGGGTTTGAATAAAAACAGTGCCTTCCTGATGACATGGACGAAATCAATGGGGGCGAATATACATCTGCACAGGCTATGGTCCATCTGCTTTTCAATGATGTCTTTACCATACCGGGTAGCAGTGGAAAAAATTATCACCGCCTCCGGATGGGAAGACATTAGCGAGTTGACAATGGAAACCGCGGCACCGGCTTCACCCACCGAAGACGCATGCATCCATATCTTCAGCCTCTTCGATGACAAACCGTTATACACGTTCGCGGGATATGCGCCCAGCCGCTGGGAAATGCCCTCAAATCGTTTCGGGGAAACCGCCCGAAGTAAAATAATTGCGGGAAGCAGGATAAAAAACAGGACCTCTGTTATCAATCGATACAGCCGGTATGTTATGTTCATGGGCGCCAAAGAAGAATTCATTCTAGTGCATCGGGGCCGTTGAATCCAGCCCATTGTTTTCAAGCGTATGTTCGAGTTCCACAAACCTGCCGCCGTATATTTTAAGAAGAAAAAGCTGTTTGACGACATCCCCGTCGGGGCCGAAATGGGTTAGCCCGGTTGCGCCGGAAAAAGGCCGGCCATCCGCCAGCTCTTTTTTAATCATCATTCGAAAACGTATTTCCGGCCGGCTGACAATGTCAAACAGCATCATTGCCGTGTCATAAGACAGCGCCGCCAAAAACCCGGGCTCCTCATTGAACATGGATCGATAATCGGCAACGAATTTTTTCACTTCCGGTGTTTGACTTTTTGAGAAAAAAATATCGGGCATGATAGCGCCCTCAACGTGTCTACCGGCTGAGGCCACCAGCTTGTCCGAATGCCAGAGGTTTGTCCCTAAAAGATGCACGCCGATAACGTCATGATACGTTAATTGCGGGAGTATCAGAGATGCTTTTTCAGGTCCTTCCGGAATAAATAACGCATCAAAATCCACAATTGCCGCCTGTTCAAACGGTTTATCATTCTCGGGATCATTTCTCAATTCAAGTTCTTCTTCGGACAGCAACTCCTCCGGCACGTCGTAGTATAACCCCACAAGCCGTTTAATCGGACCCGCGAAATCCGAGCTGTCAGGGGCATAGGACTCTACACCCACTATTTCTCCCCCGTATGTGTTTATTTCATCCCAGAAAAGATTCATATACGTTGTGCCATATTTCTCTTCAGGATAGAGAATGGCGAATCGTTCCAGGTCCAGTTCATTCACGGCATATGATACCATGGACTTTACCTGCATTTTGGGTGTCAAAAAGTTCCTGAAAATATATCCTCCTACATCGGTGATGCCGTCCTTCTGGGTCAGGGCGACCATGGGAATGCCGTGGTCTTCGGCCACTTCAGCGGCTTCCCGTGCAGTGAGAATCGGCCCAATGATGGCCGCTACCCCCTCCTCTGCCATTTCCTCCACCGCGCGGACCGCTGCCTCGGGGTTGCCGGCGGTATCCTTGATGACAATCCGGATTTGGGAATCCGGATGATGATGGATATATTGATCAAGTGCAAGCTCCACCCCTTGAAGGGCCTTCATTCCGAAAGCTTCATATTTACCGCTTATCGGCAGGAGGCATCCGATGGTTAGTTTTTCATAGTTGGAGGACGCCTGGTATATCTCAATTAGTACCGAGGCCTGGGAGACCAGCTCATGGTCCGGATAATTCGAAACCAATTCGTTCAAGGCTTCAATAGCCTTTTCGGGTTTCCCCTCGGAGGCATATTCGTTCCCCAGGGCATATAAGAGAAATCCCTTAAGACCGATGTCATCCGCCCCATACAATAATTCCCCCACGTCATGGGAGTCCATCTGTTCAATCAATCCGCCTATTTTTTCTCGGATTCTTTCTTTGTCTTCCTTGCCCGGCAGATCCTGATCCTGCATTTCCCAGAGCACATATACCGCCTGTTGATGATTCCCCAAAGCCATATATGCATCCGCGACAACGGCATTCTTCCGAAACTTGAGATTGTCCGGAAGGGTTTCATCACCTATTTCAAACGAAAAATCCACCACATCCTGATAACGCCCTTCCTTGTAATACGTTGACAGAATGTTGATCCTTGCATCGGATACAAACATCGAATCGGGGTGTTCCAGGATGATCCGTTTATATGTGTCTCTTGCATTCTCATAGTCACCGGAGAAGGATTGAATGGCCCCTATTTTTGACAGGGCCGCCGGCGTGAGGTCACTCCCGGGATACATGCGTATAAAATCCGTATATAATTCAAGTGCCTGATCATAAGCTTTTTCCTCGAATTTTTGGTCTGCCTTGAGAAAGAGGTTTCCACCCGGCTTTTGCTTAATGGGTTCTTTTGAAACAATCTGCCTGGGAACACAGGAAAACAAGGTTAAAAACATCAGTCCGCAAACAAAAACACTCAATTTATATGGTAACCGTCTCAGGGGGGATCTCCTTTTATCATAACGCGTTAAAATACGTAGGCGATTTCCAGGGAGATATAGATCTCCTCGCTTTCCATGTCATTTTCAACATCCAGGGCCCACAACCCGCTGAAATACCTGCTCTCACTGCCGTTTGTATCTGTTTTCATATAATCTGCTTTCAGCCGGGCAACCCAGTGTTCATAAAACTCATAATCGCCTTCAACGGCAACCATCACCGCATTGCCATCAGATGTTCCATCGCTGTCGAAGTAACCGTTAAAACTGTCGTCGATGGGCATCGGTGTGGATGTATGCGCACCGAACACACGGGGCGCATATCCGAAGCCGGCCGATATGCCTAGTGCCTCGTTCACCTGGTACGATGTAATGAGTTCCACATAAGGGATTTCATAGGTAAAAGAGAATTGCCGCAGCATCCTCGGCACGGGCTGAGCCCCTGAATTCACGCCCAGAAAATCATCCAGTGAGGGCGTATAGTAAACCATGTTGTCCACATCAAATTCAAACTTCTTTAGGATATAGCCAAGCCCGGCGGACAATGACAACCCTCTGTGGCTGAGGATGTCATATGTCACATTCAACTCAATGAACAGGGCATCCAGCCCGGAATCCGCATCCCATTTTATGTCTAGGGAATGGGGGTCCGGCCACCATGTTATTTGCGAATAATAAATTCCCCTCTCCCACGCTTCTGCGGTCCCGGTTTCATCCAGAAGGCTCTTGCTTAAACACAGACTTGCCTCCCATTTCCTGCTGAAGGTAATGGTATCCGATATGGAAAGCATATAGGCATCCAGAGGAAGCTCTGTTTTTACCGAAGGATTAAATACCACCCTGCCGCCTCCCGTGATATTTGTAACGGCACCGGTCATGTGCTCAATGGTGCCCCATAACCGCCCTATCCCGATGGAAAGGGAATGGTTCATGCCGGATACATCCACGGAAGATGCTGCCGTTTCATCTTTCATCTGCCGGGTATCTTCCGATGCGCCGGTTTCCTTTTTCTGATCCATCCCACCCGATGGTTTTGATTCGGATGCGGGTTTTCTCGTGGCGGCGCCTTCGGTTTTCAATTCGGTGTCACTCATTACAGGCAACTCGTCCAAATGTCCGGACTCGTCGGCAACGGCCCTGCTTTTTCCAAAAATAACCAAGAATACCAGAAAGATAAAAACAACCGTCAACAGATAACCACTCATCATGCCGATCGTATATCTCTGTTCACCCTGATAGTGTATGGTGCCGTTAAATGCCATCCCTATTCCATAACATAAAATCCTGAAAACTTTAAGGGATTGTTTAAGTTTCTTGACCTTTGAAAAAAATTTTTGATAGATAAGCCTATGGCAATAAAAAATATATTTATTACCGGCGTTTCGGGCTACCTGGGCACGAGACTGGTAAAACAGTTTGCCCGAAGACATGATGTCGGCTCTATTGTCGGCATCGACATTGCCCCCCCCGCAGCACCGGACAAGCGCCTCATATTTTATCAAAAAGACATCCGTGATCCCGATATGGGAAAACTGATGTCCAAACACGACATCGATACCGTCTTTCACCTGGCATTTGTTGTGCAGCCCATCCATGACTTGGAAAAAATGCATGACATTGATTATAACGGCACACTAAACGTCATCACCAACGCTCACGAAAGAAAGGTCAGGCATATCATAGCCACCAGCAGTACCCTGGCCTACGGTGCGCATAAGGATAACCCGGACATACTCACCGAAGACCATCCGCTGAGGGGAAACACGTCCTATCCCTATGGGTACAACAAGGCGCTGTCGGATATGCTGATGCAGGATTTTTCAAAAGCGCACCCGGATACCCTTGTCACCATTTTGAGGCCCTGCACGGTCTTCGGCCCCAGCGTCGGCAACTATGTTTCACGGATGTTGTTCATGCCTGTCACGGTAAGCGTTCTGGGTTACAACCCCGGTGTTCAATTGGTCCATGAAGATGATTTCGTCAATGCCTGTGCCGCTGCCATGGAAAAAGAAAAATCAGGCCCGTTCAATGTCACAGGAGACGGCACCCTCACTGTTCGTGATATTTCCCGTATCACCAAAACAACGCTGATCCCTCTGCCATCATGGGTAGTGTATCCCCTGCTCGAGCTGTTCTGGCGGCTCCGTTTTCCGGGCATAGAAGTAAACAGCGGTTATCTTGATTATGTGAGATATCCCTTCGTTGCAGGCAGCGATAAAGCAAAAAAAGAACTTGGATTTGATCCGGAGTACGATTCTATAGAAACTCTCGAGTCAGCTGTCCGGAACAGACGACAGGAGTTGAAACCGGAAAAATGAGTATACTGCGCCCGAGAAGAAAACATCGCCTCTCAAGCTTTCATATTAAAGACAATTCCGTAAGTGTATTACTCCTCACCGCACTGTTTTTGACGGGATCCGTGATAAGCCTCAGGCTTGATCTGCCCGGTCTACTCTCGTATGTGCTTTTATGGGGCGTTTCCTATCTTATATTGTTTGCCGGCGCCTGTAAAAACTGCGTCTACTACGGCAAGGCATGCCCTGTTCCACTTGAAGGGAGCTGTGTACATTACTTCTTTAAGCCGGGCAAAGGCACATTCGGGTACAAAGCTCTGTTCCGGGCCACCATCGCTTATGTCCTGCGCGTATGCATTCCGGTGTATCTTATTTTTTCCCATAAGCTTATAGCATACGGCGCTGTTTATTTCAGCATCCTTTGCGCTTTCTGGATTGTCCACCTCCGGTTTACAGGATGCCCCAATTGCATAAATTACCAATGCCCACTAAACCCCGAACAGGAGAATTGATATGCCAAACAAAAGAAGCGACATGAACGATACTATCTGGAGAGATAAAAACGGTGTGTGCCATGTAAAAGGAAAAGAGAAAAAAGATGTCTTCGGTTTGATGGGGTACGCGCACGGAAGAGACAGGGGGATGCAGTTGCTTCTCATGCGCATATTAGGGAAAGGGCGTGCAGCAGAAATTCTTGACCCCGGGGATGAGCTTGTCGAGATTGATAAATTTTTCAGGCGAATGAATTGGACGGGATCCACCGGAGAGGAAATAGATAAACTGTCCCCTGAAACCAGGGCCGTAACCGATGCCTACTGCGAAGGGGTGAACCGGGCTTTTTCAGAGAAGGTCCCTTGGGAGTTCAAACTGTTCGGCTATCAGCCGGAGCCATGGTGCAACGAGGACATTATCCTTCTTTCGCGGATGATAGGCTACCTGACATTGGCTCAATCCCAGGGCGAGATGGAACGGCTCCTTATCGAGTTAATCCAGGCAGGGCTTGATGAGGAACGGCTGAACGAGCTGTTCCCGGGAATACTGGGGGGGCTTGACATTGATCTTGTAAAAAAAATAGAACTCCAGGAACGCATTGTCTCTCCGCCCTCTTTATGGAACCTGGCTGCGCCCGTTATGATGGCATCCAATAACTGGGCGGTGTCCGGAAAAAAAACCGCTTCGGGACAACCGGTCATCGCAAATGATCCGCACTTAGAGGTCAACCGGCTCCCCAATGTCTGGTATGAAATGGTGCTTAAAACCGACACCGGCTACGCCATGGGAGCAACCATGCCGGGTGTGCCCGCCCTGCTGGTGGGCAGAACCGGGGATCTTGCCTGGAATGCGACTTATACCTTCATGGATGGAACGGATTCATGGATTGAAAGATGTAAAGACGGCAAATTTTTCCGTGAACCGGACCGGTGGGTCCCGTTCACCAGGCGGGAAGAAGTCATTAAACGGAAGAAGAAGGATCCGGTTACAGTGACATTTTACGAAAATCTTCACGGTGTTCTGGAAGGCGATCCGACTAAAGAAGGATATTATATTTCAACGGCATGGGCCCCTGCAAGATCAGGCGCCGTCACCTTTGACAGCATCGTTAAGCTTGTGGATGCCACCGATGTTGATGAGGCAATGGACCTTGCCGGCCGGATCGAAACATCCTGGAATCTCATGTTGGCGGACACAAAGGGGAATATCGGATATCAGATGTCCGGGCTGATGCCGAAGCGAAGGGAAGGCGTCAGCGGTTTTGTCCCCCTTCCCGGATGGGAGGAAAAAAACGACTGGCAGGGATTTGAAGATCACACGGATCTCCCGAGGTGCTACAACCCGGAATGCGGGTATTTCGTTACATCCAACCAGGACCTGAACGAATACGGCAACGTCAACCCCATCAACATGGTCATGGGCCCATACCGGTCGGACAGGATCGCGGACCAACTCTCAAAAACGGATGGCATCACCTGCGAATACATGTTCAAGCTGCATTATGACGTGTTTTCCACGCAGGCGGAAGCATTCATGAACATTCTTTCACCGCTCCTTCCCGACACCAAACCGGCCGGGATTTTGAAAGACTGGAACCTGGAATACTCCCCGGATTCCGAAGGGGCCTGCCTCTTTGACCGGTTCTACAAACAGCTTTATCTTGAGGTGTTTGGCAAAAATGGGTTCGGCACCGATGCGGTGACCTTTCTCGATGAGCATTCAGGTATTTTTAATGATTTTTATATCAACTTTGACCGCATACTCCTTTCGGAACGATCCGCCTGGTTCGGTAAGCGGACAAGGGAAGAAATTTATACACTGGCAGCCGAGAAAGCCCTCGCTGATCCGCCGGAAAAATGGGGCAACATAAGAAAAGTCCTTATGAAAAATATCCTCTTTGACGGGAAGCTTCCGAAGTTCCTGGGCTTTGACCGGGGCCCCATCACCATCATCGGAAGCCTGGCCACGCCGCACCAGGGGCAAATTTTTGAAAGCGCGGGCCGGCAAACCAGTTTTGCGCCCTCATTGAGGCTGGTCACGGATCTTGCATCGGACGACATGTACACCAATCTTGCCGGAGGCCCGTCGGACAGGCGATTTTCAAAATGGTACTGCTCGGATCTCGACAACTGGATGGCCGGCAGGTATAAAAAACTTTCGCCCGACGATTCCGAAAAATATTATAAATTTTAAAGATCTTGATAATAAAGAAAAGATAAAAGCGGTTCGTGCTCATGATGATGGGAACAAAGATTTTTCGAAAGTCTTTTCTTTAGTATATTACAATATGTTGAATGAACGTACATAGGAGTGTTTGTCCAATATATTAATTATTCAGGATACCACCAAGGTGGTTCTGGCCGGTTATGCTAAACGCCGGTTTATGTAAGATCAAAACAGATATTCGGAGACAGTTTATCGCTATTATCCTGGCAAGGCGAAATAAGAGGCTGAAAGAGCTGATGGATGATCCAAATTGCGATTTGGATCTGCTCAACAATACGTATCGACAATTTCGCGCGATCAATACGTTGTTTTCAAACTGGTTCATTTTATACAATTTCTACTTAAAACCGCGAATGCGGAAAAGGGGTCGCAGATATTCACTACTTGATATAGGGTTTGGCGGAGGGGATATTCCGATCCGGATTGCCGAATGGGCTGCGGCGGACGGCTTCAAGCTTGATGTCACCGGGATCGACATTGATCCGAGAGCCCTCGATTATGTCAACACCATCCAAATGCCGCCGAACGTTTTCTTCCGGCATGCTTCAACAGGCGATTTACTGGATGAAAACCGACGGTTCGATTTTATCATCAATAATAATACAATCCATCATTTGACTGATGAAAAACTTCACACCATGATGGCCCATTCAACCAAACTTTGCCGGGGCCTGGTTTTATTTTGTGATATCGAGCGGGGAGATCTTGCATGGTTGTTTTTTACCGTGATATCCAAACTGCTTTTTCGCAACTCCTTTGCGTCTTATGACGGCCGTCTGTCTATTCAGCGCAGTTATACGAAACGTGAGTTACAACGGGTCATACCTCAAGATTGGTTTGTTAAGCGAAATTTCCCGTATCGACTTTTATTACTGTATAAACCCCACTGGAATAAAAACAACAATGAACCATAATGCGGTCATAATAGGTGCAGGGCCGGTGGGCCTTTTTCTGGGTCTTCGTTTACACCAGCTGGGATATTCATTTAAAATCCTGGAAGAAAAAGATACCGTCGACATGCATTCGAGAGCTATCGGGATTCATCCACCATCCATGGAACGGCTGCACCTGCTCGGTATTGCCGACAGGATTTCGGAGCTTGCCGTCCACGTTGAAACAGCGGATGTTTATATTGACAAGAAAAAAATATCTACATTGAGTTTTTTGCAATGCAAAAAACCGTTTAACTTCATAACCGTGATACCGCAATCCATGACTGAAAAAGCACTTGAGGAAGAACTGGTTGCAAGGTGTCCCGGCTGTGTTGATCGCGGTATCAAAGGCTTTGACTTTAAAACTGGCGCAGAAAAAGTAACAGTAAATGTTTTAAAGTCATCCGGAAAGAATGAATCCGTCACTTCAGATTTCCTGCTTGCCTGTGACGGGAAAAACAGCTCGATACGCGAGAGCCTGGGAATTCAAATCCATGGCAAATACTACAAAGATTGCTATATTATGGGTGATTTCAGAGATGACACCGTGATTGGTTCAAAGGCTATCATTTTTCTCAGCCGCCATGGCGTCGTGGAATCGTTTCCATTACCCGGAAAAAAAAGGCGCTGGGTAATCAAAACAGAACATTTTGATCCTGATCCAAAGCCTGCAAGCATTACCGGTTTTATTTCAGAACGAACTGGATATCAGGTGGAATCCGAAAGTGCAACTATGGCCAGCGGGTTCAGGACTCAAGGCCTTATTGCGGAAAAACTGGCCAAGGGCAGAATTATACTTGCCGGTGATGCCGCGCATGTCACAAGCCCGATTGGAGGCCAAGGAATGAATATGGGATGGCTTAATGCGTGGCGACTGGCGGAAGTTGTCGATCATTGCCTTAAAAACAGGCGTTATGATGAATCGGCGGTTCTTCAATATGAAAAAGAGGCAAAAGCAGCCGCAAAGCGTGTTATCAAAAGAGCCGAGTTCAACATGTTTCTTGGCAGAAAGTGTCGATATCAGACCCTCCGGCGGTTAGTCGTTCAGTTTATGACAGACACACCGATACGATCTGTTTTTGCCCGGAACTTCACCATGCGGAGAATAACCTAGCGGAAATCTGCCCTCACGGAGCAACTCACGGTATGGGCGAAAAGGGGTAAAGGCTAAAAATTAACCACCGGCGTTAATTCAAGCTCAGGATAAATCTGCCCGTGGCATGGGGGCATGGAGTTATACACCCAGTCGATATCAACCGTTCCCACTTTGACGCCCCAGGATCTCTTGAGCCCGTTAAATGTTCCCCTGACGAGCACATCTTCCATTCCCATGGTAATCCCAAAGACGGCCACGGTTGTTCCATCGTTTATTTTGGACAGTTCATCACCGAATGCAAGGGATGAAAATGTAAGCCGTCTTGAATCCGATGCCTGGCACTGTATTACGGGAAACATCACCGGCCATCCGTCTTCGCCGATATAGGATATAAACTTCAGCGCGGCAAGGTCATTGAAAATGCCCTCTGCAAAGGGTTTTAAAATCCGGTTGCCGTTGCGGGTTGCACATCCCCCTTTTGCCAGCTTGGTTAAAAGTGCGGAAAGGATGATTTTTCCAAAAGGAAGGCTTTCTTTGCCCCCGGTCTCAATCAGGTCAAGATAGTGAACGGTATTTATTCCAAAGTAGGCATTATACCGGAACATGGGCGTATTGTTATACTCTTCATATTCAGGGCCGTCCTGTTTCAGATGGGTCCATGTTGCCCGGCCCCGCCACATTTTTTTGTCCATTGTCATGATGATAAATGCAATATCCGGGTTATCCTGAATATATTGTTTGCTTTTCCCCTTGCAGAATTCCCCAAGGGTCATCTGCTTCGGGCCGGACGCCTGGATGGATGTGATCAAGGTTATGTGGGGCAGGCCGCGGGGATCTTTGAGCGCCACCATGCCTATTTTTTCAGCAGGTTTGAACGCATCGATTTCGGATTGATTGAATGATGTCTTTCTTTGCATACCCCTTGTCCTCCTTTTTTTATTGGGCGGTAAATGGCTACTCAGTTTTCCGATGCACCGTCTATAACGTGGAAGCGTTCACGGTCTTTGGTTTTCGGGTCTTCTTTTTTTTCAATCCTCGTTGACCCGCTCCAAAACACAATGGCGGGATCAACGCCCGATGCCCTGGCAGCCGATGCCAATTCTTCCATGGCATCGGCAGTCATCAACTTGGTTTCACGGAAATCCCACTCTCTACCCAGTCGAAGATATTTGTCCTGGCACAGATTATTGAATGCGCAGAGTTCCCAACGCGTCACAACACCCTTAAGCGAAGAGGAAATAAATTTCCCGATCCCGGTTATGTTGTCCCTGTCAGCGGTTGCACCAGGAATTATCGGTGTCCTGATCCACAGTTCCTTGGGATAAAGATGATGGTTGATATAGCCGGCGACATGGGCTAAATTATCCAGAATGACGGCGTTATCGCTTCCCGTAAACAGGGCGTGCCTGTCGGGATTTATCAGCTTGATGTCAAACAGGACCATGGCTGAATATGGGAGCAGGGCGTCAAGGGAGCTTTTTTTGCATAATCCGCATGTGTCCAGTGCCGTATGAATGCCCTTCTCCCTGAGCCGCCTCAGGTAGGCTTCAACGAACCCTGTCTGCATGGTGGGTTCTCCTCCGGAGACGGTGATGCCTCCGCCTGATTTTTCAAAGTAGGCGTTGTCCTTGATCGTTTCGGAAACCAGGTCCTCCACCGACCATTCCTCCCCCAGGAGAACCATGGCCGTGGAAGGGCAGGCCTCGGCGCATTCACCGCAACTGATGCATTTTTCCCGGTCGATAACAATTCCGGAGGGTGAACCGGACAGGGCATTGTTCCGGCATGTATCCATACAGCTCCGGCAGCCGATGCAGCGGGTCTCAAACCAGCTCAGCTGACGGCGGGAGGAAATACTTTCCGGGTTGTGGCACCAGGTGCAGTTCAAGGGGCAGCCTTTGAAAAATACAGTGGTGCGGATTCCCGGGCCGTCTTCGGTGGACAGCCGTTGGATCTCTAAAACCACCCCGCAAGGAGAATTGCCCCCGTGCCCCTCGCCTTCGTTAAAATCCCTCATGGCTCACCCGCTCGATAATTTCGTTTTGCAGCTCTCTGCCCACGGTAGTAAAATAGGCATTGTATCCCGTTACCCTGACCAGCAGATGGCGGTAGTCTCCCGGGTTTTCCTGGGCGTCTTTCAGCATGTCCGGGTCGAGAATATTAATTTGGAGTGCCGTTCCTCCGTTTTCCGTATACCCCCTTAAGAACGCCTTGAACTTGTCCCGATGCTCCGGGTCTTTTATAATGGACGGATTAAAGGTGATGGTATGACTGGCACCGTTGGGCAGCATATTGACGTAATCCTCCCAGTCGGCCTCGCCATTTCCCGACCTTCCCCCGAGGGCCTTGCCGACGGAGTTCGCATTTGACGTGGGGCCGTTGATATCCGCGCCATTGGTCGGACAGATGGCGTTAGAAAGGAACTGGCCTTTCTCCCTTCCGTCCGAACTCGCCGCCATGACATACCCGTCACCGGCCCAGTAATTCCAGCTGAGCATCCCGGGTCTGAACTGCCTGTTGGTTGAAACGGTTTTATGCTTCCAGGTTTCATCGCACCAGAGCGTCATCACATCGGCGGCCATTTTATCAGCGATATCGTCATCCCTTCCATACTTGGGCGCCCTGTTTTTGGCCATTGCCTGGAGGACGTCAAAGCCGTTCCAGTTGGCTTTCAGTGCGTCCATCAACTCGTTCACGGTGCATTTTTTTTCATCAAACACCAGGTGCTTTATGGCAAGAAGCGAATCAACCGTTGTGGCAAATGTAACGGCCTCAAGGGTTGTCAGGCTGATTTCCGCCCCACCCTTCGTTATATCGAGACCTTTTTCGGCGCATCCTTTTACAAGGCATGACAGGTATGGCGTCGGAAAATAATCCGCTCTGATCGCTTCCGACTGCTCATAAAGATCGACACACCGCTTGATAATATGCTCGGTTTGAATTTTGTACGCATTCCAGAATTCCTCCCAGGAGGTAAAACCGGCGGGGTCACCGGTTTCCGGACCATCCTGCATGATTTTCTCGGTTTTCCCTGTCATGGGATTGGTAAAGGGTATCAGGTCCCTGCCGCCGGTCAGCGCCAGTTCAACCGCCTTCAAAAGATTCAAATTGTTGTCCACGGTTCCGGAGCGGTCATTTCCCACCATTGTATTTTCAAGGCATCCCACCGGTGCATAATCAAACACATTGTCCCCGTTGATGAGATGGGAAAGCCCCGCAAATTTGGCTTCCCGCATCATGCCGGCCATGGATCGTTCGTCAAAATTCAAAAGAAACGGAGCGCCCTGGCTTGATGCTACCATATCCACCAGCTTGTCGAGGAGTTTCTCCGGTGAATTCCTGTGAAGACGAACATTGGGCTTGGGCTCTAGTATCGGCGTCATGTCGTCAATGACTTCCAGGATTGCATAGGTGAGGTCGTTGGTCATATCTTTTTTGTTTTTTCCCATTCCGGAAAGGGTAATGAGCTGGCCGAAACCTGCGGTGATTCCCTGATGACCGTTGCGAATCATGGCATCATAGGCGGTATTGCAGTGTATCCAGAAGCATTTCAAAATTTCTTTCCCGAATTCCCTGTCCATTCCATTGTCCAGGGAATCTTTCCAGTATGGAAACAAATATTGATCGATCCTCCCGAACGACACTCCCGGACCGGGATAGTTTTCATCACTCATTATCAGCATATGGGTGATCCACAATGCCTGAACAGCCTCCCAGAATGTCCGGGCAGGTTCCCATGGCACCCGGTCAAGATTTTGAGCCATCACAGCCAGTTCCGATCGACGCGCTTCCTGCTTCTCGGATCCGGCCAGATCCCTGCAACGGCCGGCATATGCCGATGCCAGCTCTCCGGGCATTTTGGCTGAAATCATCATGGCCCGCAGCTGCTCTCCTTCAGTACTGCTCTTCTGTTCTTCCGTCAGGTTCCGGTACCGGGATTCAAGTTCCTCAAAAATACCCTTCCACCCGACGGCAAGCGCCCTCTCGTACCCGGGGACCAGATGGCCGCTGGTTGCACCGGCGTTACCATAACCATGATCATGGAACCATTTCACTGCCGCCCTTGCACCGTTTTTTCCGGTAATTAATTCATTGTACGTTTTCTGTTCACCCTCATTGAGACACATGGATGTTTGGACATTAAATCTGCCGCCGCAGATGAGGTCTCCGGGCAGGATCTCTTTCGGCACATGATGTACCATAACCTGTTTGACAAAAGACGCCCTTCTTTCCGGAAGACTCTTTGACCAGAAGTCCGCCGGAAGGGGTATGTTGCGGGCTGCCTGGCGAAAGGATCCGCCGAGTGCCTGAATTAATAAATACGTTTCCGGAACGATATAATATGTCATTTCATTAAATTGAATATCCCACGGCGTGCCCGTGGACCAGGCGGTGAATTCATTGTTCCAGGCCCGGTCGTTTCCTTTAAAGTAATAATCGCGAAGCCACTTTACCCGACGGGACAGTCCTTTTGGTTCTTTGATTCTCTTTTCAACCTGTTGTTGCTGGGCCCTGCTCATAATCGCCTCCTTGTTTTGCGATACTATCCCTCAACCTGTCTTCACCGTGGACAAGTATCCGCTGCATAATATCCACCGCTCGACGTTGATCTTTTCGGTCTATTGCATCCACCATCCTTTTATGAAAATCGAACACAACCGGTATGACCTCGGGATCCCGGAAAAACTGCCCGGAAAGGCTGGTATATACCGGTTTAAATGAATTTAACAGCATGGGATAACTTAAATTATCCGTGGCCATGGCCACCAGATGATGAAAGTTGAAATCCATCAGGGTAATCCGATCAATCTCTCGATGATCCACGTCTTCTTCTTGAATAAGAATGTTGTTGAACTCGAGGATATGCTCCTCGGTCCGGTTCATTGCCGCGAGTTTTGCATTTTCTTTTTCCATAAGCATTCGCATGGCCAACAGGCTTTCAAGAAGTTTTGGATCCAGCATTCCATTGTGATAACTGATCAGGGACGTCAGCATGGCGACGGAGCCTTCCCTTCTGTAGTCATTTACGGTCGTTCCGATTCTTGGAACCATGGAAACAAGGCCCTTTGCCGCGATTTCAACCAGCGCTTCATGAACAACGGGCCTGCTGACACCCAGTTGGGATGCCAGTTCCCTTTCCGGCGGCAGTTTTTCACCCACGGGAAGCTTCCCGGATAATATCAATTCCTCAAATCGTCGGATGCAAACTTCCTTTAGACTTTCTGTCTTGACCGGTTTCAGGGTATCAAGCATAGATACGATTCCTTTTTTGGCTGGTGGTATTACCAAGAATATAAG
>Ga0180435_10000981_pt1 | contig 30127 bp, 16 predicted proteins | sample SS_ome_3_FD_132467 | JGI IMG/M metagenome (GOLD analysis project Ga0180435, IMG submission 132467) | Hypersaline lake sediment archaeal communities from the Salton Sea, California, USA - SS_3_S_1 metaG | ecosystem: Environmental > Aquatic > Non-marine Saline and Alkaline > Hypersaline >... | reverse complement strand
CCGCAACCGGGTGCATCCGGCATCCCGATCACCTGTTCAGCTCCCCATTCAGGATTTGCAAACTCCGTACTCGCTTCAGCGCTGATGCTCCACTGATAAACCACGCCAGCTGCAGGATAACGCTCTGACGCAATTTCAGTTGGATCAAGAGTGAGGACCGGTTCAATTATTACAGTCGGTGAGGAATCGATTTCAACCGGCGGTGAGCTGCAGCCTGCTAAAAGAACAACCAATATTAAAATCCCATATAATACACATTTCTTCATGGAATCAATCATACTCCATTAAATTGAAAAACCATCCCGACAGGATATATCCTGTCGGGATGGCTGATCGTAACTAAATATTGGTTTACTCTTCTTCGACTTCTGCAGCCTCTTCGCCTTCTTCACCTTCCAGAAGTTCAGCGTCAGTAAGTTCCTCAAAGAGCTCAGCACCTTCTTCAACCTCGTCCACGATTTCATCCATCAGGACAGGAGCAGTTGCTACAATCACGATTCCTTCCGGATCATCAAGAATTGTGACATCACCGGAGATTACCAGGTCTTTCACCAGGATATTGTCTCCAATTTCCATTATTCCCGATACATCTACGGAGATCGTATCTGGCAGATCTTTTGCTTTGGCTTCGATCTGCAGTTCTTCCATTCCTAAGATTAGCAAGCCATCTAATTCCGTAACTGCTGGTGACTCACCAACCATAACAACTGGAAGTGAGGTTGTGATGGTTTCTTCCAGAGATACAGCCTGGAAATCCAGGTGCAGCAGATGACGCGTGATCACTTCGCGCTGAATTTCTCGAACAAGGGCTAAAAATTCTTCCTTGCCAAGTTTAATGCTGATCAAAGTATTGGCACCAACTTTTTTTAGAACCTGATGAACTTGCTTGGTCTCCAGCGTAATCGACATCGGCTCGATCTCTTGGCCATAAATGACCGCCGGAAGTTTACCTTCTCTGCGAAGTCCTTTTACTTTTTTGCCTAGGACTTCTCTTTTTTCTGCATTTAATAAATACTTTTCCATTTTTCCATCCTCGAAGTGCCTCTCACTTCCCACAACGGGCAGTTACCTTCACTTCTATAGATTAATGATTTTCAGCTTTAGCATATCATCTCTCGACTGCGGTCTACAAAAAAAGACCGCCACACATCTGTGACGATGATTTTTTAGCCGGGGAAATTGTAACTTGCCGCCGAATATTCGTCAATAGCTGGCAATCGTATTGGAATCTTTCAAGTTAAAACCTTATCAGAAAATCTGGCCTATTTCTTGCATCATACTCACCAGATCGCGAATTATCAAGGATGGAAAATGACCATCCAACATCTTTGAGCAATCGGCATACAACTTGCACTAATAAGAAGAAATCAGTAAAAAGGAGTTTTTCCAATGACTATGACCGTTTTTGAAATTGCCCGTGTTTTATCTGCTATGGCCTCAGGTTTATTCCTGATCGGTTTGATCACCTTTGCAATCGGTGTTTCCATTCTGATCATCCGCTCCATTGGCAGAGATACCAGAGCCATCAGCAAATCGATCGTCCAAATGACCCAAAAAGGAATCGCGGATGATCTATCTGGATTGGTGGATAATGCCTCAAGTTTGATGGCAGCTACCACTAATCTGATCCAGACCACCAAGGGCATAGGGGTTTTCCTGATCATCAGTGGATCCGTCTTTATGATCTTTGGTATCGTCCTCACCCTTTATATCGGCATCAACTAACGGACCCGCGATGGAAAAACAGGAACTTCAACGACTCAAAACACTTAAAAGCATTTTTCCGGAAGACTCGTGGTCCTGGGCGATTACAGCTTTAAGGCGCAATCCCGCCATCTGGGCTGAATTCGACAACACAGAATTTTCCCAGACTCTTATCCAGGATATCGGGGTTGAACCTCAGGATTGGACACCAGGCCGGATCGGCGCAGTCCTTTTCGCCAGGGATATCAACGAAGATATCCCCTATCCGATTGATTCCTTTGATAGCCTCTCGGCTGAAATCAAGGGTATAGTCCATCAAACCTATCAAGAATTTGAAGAGAAAAAGGGTGAAACGCCTGATCTAATCAACGGATTTTTGTTGGCATTGGCCCTGTTAGGAGAAAAAAGAGCCGGTAAAAGCTGGTCTGAGATCCTAAACCAATATATGGAAAGGATCGATTGGGAGATACCTCTGGTTATTTTATTTAACCTGGTAAAAAAACCAGCAGATTATCTGCGTCATCTCAATCCAGAACTTGCCCTGCAAGTACTGCTCTCAAATCCTACTACTCCAGAAAGCTTGGTAGATATCCTGGTCGAGGTCGTGATCAACCTGAATATTGGTGATCTGGAAAAATGGTTTAAAGTGATCCAAAAAGAAGTTCCTGACCTGGTAGCAATGGTTGCTCAGGCCCTCTTGTCCAGCCTTGATCTCACAAGCGGCAGCATCCAGGAAATCTTGATCCTATCTTTTTTGAATCAGCTGGCAGGACATGATGATAAAGCTTTAAAATTATTAGAAAAAGCCGCCGTTCAAAATCAAAAGCTGCATGGAAAGGTAACTGCTAACCTGACCAAGGTCAAATCCCACCTGGATGAATCCAGAGTAAGCGATCAGGCCTGGAAGGATCTGAAAGGATTCTTCAATAAAGAGGATATTTCTGAAGAAAACCTCACTGAAGTTGCTGATATCATCAACTCCTTGCTGATCAACAAGCAATATGCAGCCATCGGTGACCTGGTTGAAAATCTGCCAAATCCATTACCAGAACACCCTGCTTTACTTATTGCTCTGTCCGACTATGCTTTAGAACAGCATCAACAAATCCGGGCTGAACAATTAGCCCTGCAAGCTCTAAACCTTTCCCTGGACAATCCTCAAGAATACCTGAGCTCGATTCTACTTAAGGTAGGTCTATTCCGCGAGAGCGCCCAGGCTGCACAACACTATTTGGAAAAATATCCAAATCACCTGGTTTCCCATTTAAATTATGTAGAAGCGTTGAGATCCCAGGGAAATTATGGAGACGCCGCCAAGGCAGCGCAGATCCTGACTGTTCTCTACCCTCAGGACCTCAACCTTCAAAGACAGTTGGCTGGATACATGGAAGAGGCAGAAATCTGGCAGGAAGCCCTGGAAGTCCGTGCTTCGATCCTGACAAAACAGCAGTCAGCAATTGACCAAGAAGCATCTCTCAATACTTCCTTACCTCTACAGGACTTGCTCGCATTTGCCAACTGCGCTTTTTCTGCAGAACAATATCGACGAACAGTATCTGCTTCCAACCAGATCCTGGCTCAGGATACGGAGAATAGCCCTGCCCTTTCCCTAAAAGGAAAAGCCCTCTGTAAACTTGGACAGGACGAAGAAGGATTCGCCTATTTACATAGAGCGATAGAGCTCACTCCCGAAGCCGAAATTTCATGGCTGACTCTGGCAGAGTGTCAGAAAGATTCCGGCCTGATCAAACAGACCCGGCAAACTCTCAAATCTGGATTAACTACTGCAAGCACTCAGTCCATGATCTTATATCAGCTGGGGAAGATCGAATCAGAAGAAAATAATCATTCCAAGGCTCTGGATCAGTACCAAAAAGCCTTTAAAACCGCTGAATCAGAAGAAATTGATCAGAGAGCCACTTATGATATCCATTTGGGGATCAGCAAATCATATTATGCCCTGGGACATATTGACCAGGCCCGTTCCCATCTAAAAGAAATCAACGATCGCTTCCCTGCCAATTTTGAAGCGAATTTGCTGTACGGAAAACTTCTTCTGGACACAAAGAATCCCCAATCAGCCCTGCCCTATTTGATCCAGGTTGTTGACCAGGATCCAGATAGTGCAGATGCCTTCCTCTTTTATGCAGATTCGCTGCTCCAGGTCGGCAGAGATCCTCAGGCTGCTACCGCAGCTCTTAGCAAAGCGCTGACCCTCGAACCAGAAAACGAAATTGCCCTGGTATTACTAGGAGATGCTCAGGCAGCCAGTGGTGATTATAAAAAATCTGTCCTATCATTTCAAAAAGCCAGAGAAAGCCACCTGATGACTGATCCAAGCTGGTCACCAAGGATCAGCGCCGGTTTAGGAAGGGCAGCTCAAAAATTAGGTGAAACCGAAACTGCTATCGCTGCTCTTAAAGATGGCCACGATCGTTATCCTACAGATTTGAACCTAACTCGCAGCCTAGCTAAAGCGTATCAGGCTGCCAACTTATCAGCCAATGCGCTAGAAACAGCCAAAGAAGCTGCTGAGATAGCTCCCCAAGATCCTGAAAATCTCTCCTGGGTAGCTGCATTTACATTGGAACTTGGCTCTCCGGAACAGGGAATAGCCTCATTAAAAAAATTGATCCGCATCAATCCTGAAAATCCTGAAGCTTACATTTTGCTCGGAAAAGCCCAATCTTCAGCAGGGAACCAAGAAGAAGCTGGCAATGCCTTTATGATGTTGTCGAATTTTGATGATATTCAACCAGAAGATCTTCTCCTCGCTGGTGATGCACTAATCAGTTTAGGAAAAATTGAAGCTGGAATGAATAGTTTGAATAAGGCAATCAGCATTTGTAAAGCCAATCCTGAGCCCTCCCCCTTGCTGCCAAAGATATGGTCCAGACAGGCAGCTGGTTATGCCATGCTTGATGATCAACAGAAGGCCCTTGAATTATTAGACCAGGCTATCAGCGCAGAACTTAATGAACCTGAATGGCGGATTCAAAAAGCAGATCTGCTGATCCAGGGAGATCGTCACCAGGCTGCGATTGCCAGCCTGTCGAATGCCCTAGATCTCTCACCTGGACAACCGTCTCTACATAAAAAGATGGCCAAGGTACAATGCCAAATCGGTGCTTACGAAGAAGCTTTTTACCATGCCCAGGAAGCTCTCGCAGAATACCAGGATAACGGTAATCCAGAGGAAGAAATAGAATCTGCTCTTGCTCTGGTCGCAGATCTGGCCTGTGGAACACTTCGGACCAATACAGCTTTAGACCTCTTGGCCAACCTGGTTCCTGGATCAATTCCCCAGGGAGAGATACTCTCTGAGGACAAGATCAATAACCTCTGCCTGACCGCAGAATTGGCCCTTGATCAATCTCAGGAAGTTAAAGCTGCTGAGATCAGTAACCTGTTAGTTTCCCAACACGCTGACCATTACAGAGTGAGTGCACTTCAGGCACGGATACTGAATCGGCAGGGAAGCCTGAGTGAGTCTCATGCCAAATATGATGCCGCTGTTACGGTTTGGAAAAACACACCATATGAGGATCGTTTGTTCAGCACAGCGATCGAAATTGCTTTGGGGAAAACTGCCCTCGAGATCCAGCAATGGGATGATGCCGCAGCTCATTTGCAGCACGCAGTGGACCTCTCACCAGTGGAAAAACGAGCTCTCTATGAATTAGCCAGTGGTTATGTCTTCCTGGCTGAGAACCGGCGTTTTTTCGAAAGTTTCAAAGTCATCCACAATGCTCCCAGTCAGATCTCCATTTCTTCGGATGTTTATCAAAGCTTCCAGAACTGCCTGAAGGCGCTCCGCGAGCTTGAAGTTGAAGAAACCATTGTCAATAGATTAGAAGCTCGGGGCAATGCAGTATTTGCTCCCACGCAGGAATCTGCTGAAGCGCTGCAATCTCTAACTGAAACAACAGCAGAAAAAGCAGCCCTGATTGCTTCCTACCGCAACAGCCGACAAAAAGTATTTGCATCCCAGACGGCTCTGGATCACATCAATGAACTTGGAGAAGATCCGGTCCTGGATGCCCAGATCGCTCTGGCCCTGATCAAAAGCAAACCCAGCCAGGCTTACAAAGCTGCAGCCTCCGCTCTGGAAGGGGCAAAACGGACCCTCCAGACTCAAATCCCGCTCTATTTTGTCCTGCAAGCTCTATCTGCCAAAGCAGTTGATGACTTGCTGACAGCTGAAGAATCGATGGATAAAGCCCTCCAGATTTGGGATTCCGAACCCCGTTGGTACGCGATGGCGGCTGAAATGGCTGTAGAGTATGATAAGAGAGTTGCCCATTACCAACAGGCAATTAAACTTGAACCAGAATACGTCGGTCACTACTTATCACTTGGCAAATTGCAATTAAATGCCAAACATGGTGTAACGGCAGTGAAATCGATAGATACTGCCCTTTCCTTGAATCCAGAATACGTAGAAAGCTGGATTCAGCGCGCTTTGGCTAAACGCGCTTTACACCGTATGCCAGAAGCATTGGCCAGTATCAACGAAGCCCTTACCCTGGCGCCTGAGCACAAAGAGGCCAGGAAAACAGCCGCTTTATTGACATTCGAAAATGGCAATTACCGCGAATCTGAAAGACATTTGGTAACCCTGATGGGACAGGAACCTCACGATACGGAGTTATTAGCACTCTTTGCCAGAACTTTAACCGCTCAAAAACAAAGTGAAGAAGCCATGCGAGTGATCGACAAAGCTATTTCACTGGATGATGAATCGCTAGATCTGAAACTGCAGCGAGCTTCCATGATCAAGCAAATCGAAGGCCCTCAGGCAGCTATTGACGAATTGAGAATAATCGGCAGTCATTATCCTGACCAATATTCGATGGTAGTGGAGTTGGTAACTACTTTGGCTGAAGCCGGAGAGATGGACCAGGCCATCAAAACCGCCCTGGATGTTCTACAAAACGATGAAATAGGTCATACCAAAGAACAAAAAGCCCATCTTTATCTCACAACCGGTCGGATGCTGCGTAATATCGGCCAATTGGACCAGGCTGTTCATCATCTGTATAAAGCAAAGAAGCTTGTCGATCCAAATTATGAGGCCGTTCTGGAATTGGGACGCGTGCATCATGACCGCCGGCAATATAACCTGGCTTTAGAACAGATCCAAAAAGCCATTGATATAGAACCTGAAGAAGCTGAAGGCTATTACCAGGCTGGAAAGGTTCTCAAAGACCTGAAACAGTACAACCAGGCAGAAAAAATGCTTCGCAATGCTTCAAAACTTGCACCAAATGATTTGAAGATCCACCGTCAACTCGGAGTCCTGGTCACATTAAACCTGGTTCATGGAGAAAAACGTCAGCAAGTTATGGTGTGATGGAATGATTGAGATATCAATTTCCAATTGCACATAATTCAAAATACATCGGAATATGAGCTTATGAAGAATACTCCTCAAACGCCACCTCGTCAGGGACAACCCTGGCAGCGAGACCAACTAATCGAGATCCTCGGTGTCGCAGCAGCTGTAAATGAATACAGCTTCATCAGAAAAACCACCATGGCTTGGCTAGCAATATATCCTGGTGATTTACCGGTGCAGTTGATCCATGCCCAGGCTACCGCAAGAGCCACCAAGAACAAACAGGCTATTGCGCTGCTCGACAGCATCTGCCAGACCGACCCAGATTATTCAGAAGCCCAACAAGTCCGTTTCGAGATCTACTCTTCTGAGGAGATGAAAGAGGAAGTCATTGGCGAATTATTTGCTCTGGCTCCCAACCAGCGCATATTCCGTGATCCGGAGATTAAGAAAGGTATTCCGGATTGGGCCCGCCCACTTGCTAAAATTCGGGCCAGTATTGAAAAAGGAGATCCAAAATCTGCAGCTAACAATCTACCGGAAATGTTGGGCTTGAACCCACAATCTGCTCTGGCAGCTGCCACTCATCTCGAACTTCTAGTCATGGATCCTGAAACACCGGACCTGGCTCTGCGTCAACTAGCAGAACACTATCAAAATAAATTCCCCGATGCCCTTATCCCCCTGCTGGTATTGGCAGATTCCTTGATCAAAGGCGGACAATCTGACCAAGGAGTAGGATTGATTCATAAAGCTGCTTCGCTCGATCTGACTGGACAGGTGGCGCGTCGGCTTTGGGGAGAAAATCACACCTATCAAAATTTGTGGACAGATAACTTAAGCACCTATTTGGAAATCCCTCTACCTGCGGCTGTCAACGGCGCGCTTGGTGGGAATCAGCTGCCCTCCGGTTCCGCTGTTGAGAAAGGCGATGGACCAGATGAATTCCACAACTTCAGTGAAACCAGGGAATCCAAAGGGTTTCCAACTCCAGAAACTCTGATCAATATTGATGATGATCTGGAATTCGCAACTCAGAAAAAAACCAAGCGAGCGGGCGGTAAATTTCCTATGTATGTTGTCTTTTCAACACGCAAAGGACTGGAGAAAAAGTATGGTCCCGAAACCTCCGCAATTATTACCGCTGAGATGAGAAAGACAACCCACGCAGTTCGATTAAAACCCGGCTGGGGTGCCATTATGCTGCTGGCAGATGACCCCTCCAGCATGGCCAATTTTGGCCTCAAACCCACTTTATCCGATGATCCCTGGGCTCTGAAACTAGCATTGGCGGATACGGATCGAGTGCTCAATGAAAAAGGGTTGATGATCGGAGCCTTGTTAATAGTAGGTGGCCCCGATGTAGTCCCCTATCACAAACTGCCGAACCCAGTAGCTGATGTAGATGCAGAAGTACCTTCTGATAACCCATATGGAACGATAGATGAAAATTATTTCATCCCTGAATGGCCGGTTGGCCGGCTTCCCGGCGGGGCCGATAACGATCCTGGATTATTACTCGATATGCTGCGCCATATCTCTGAACATCATATGGGAAAAATCCAGGATATGAGAAGCCTCTGGGAACGTTTTCTGGAATGGTTGACTTCCTTGTTCAAAGGCAAAGCCCATCAAAATCAAAGTTTTGGCTATGTGGCCGAAGCCTGGAAATCCGCTTCGGAGGATGTCTTCAAAACCATCCAGGAGCGCGGCAATCTTGTTACCTCCCCTCCTTTTGGTAAATATACCGAGATCCCTGTGCCAGTGACACGCTACGGTTACTTTAATCTCCACGGAGTAGAGGATTCCCCGAATTGGTTTGGGCAGAAGGATTTCACTAACGGAAGTGTCGGTCCAGATTATCCTATTGCTCTCCGACCCCAGGACATCAACGCTTTTGATGACGCACCATTATTCGTATTCACTGAAGCTTGTTATGGTGCTCATCTAAAAGGCCGGGAAATCGAAGATTCTATCTCTTTAAAATACCTTTCCCGTGGATCCCATGCTGTAATAGGATCCTCCGTAACTGCCTATGGTTCTGTATCTGCTCCTCTGATCGCAGCTGATCTTCTAGCGGAGCACTTCTGGAAATTCATTAACCAGGGTCTTGCAAGCGGGATTGCCCTGCAAAAAGCCAAGATCGAGCTGGCAAATGAGATGAACTCTCGCCAGGGATATCTGGATGGCGAAGACCAAAAAACCCTCATATCATTCATACATTTTGGCGATCCACTAGCAAGCCCTACAACCGCAGAAAGGATCCAGGCTAAAGCTCCTGTGGCCGACTCCCGACATAAACCGGCTGAGGTAAAAACCGTTTGTGATCGCTCTAACCTCACTACGGATATCCCATCTTCTACACTGATGCATGTAAAGCATGTCGTCAAACGATATCTGCCCGGTATGGAAGGTGCGGAAATGATACTCAGCACGGAAAAGAAGGTTTGCAGCGGAGATGGTCATGATTGCGCCACAGCTCGTTTTGGAAGCAAAGTACACGAGGAAACCCTAGGGCAGCGCCATGTAGTGACCTTAAGCAAGAAGTTTGAGACCCCACAAAACAATGGTAAAACAACTCATCGCCATTACGCCAGAGTTACTTTTGATAAAGCTGGGAAGATGGTCAAGTTAGCAGTATCTCGCTAAATGAAAAAAAGGATACGGTTTCCACACTGGAAATCGTATCCTTGTCTATTAATAATGCTGGGTCTCTTATTTCTTCAATTTTTCGAGCAACTTCCATTCTTCTGCGGCAGCCAACCGAGCTTGTTTCTGCCAGAAAGCAGCTCCAGTGCTGGGAAGATTGTTTTCCTTTAAGATACTTTCCAGTTCTTCCCGATCCATCAACCCCAACTGCTCAAAAGTAAAAACTCTGGCCTGATAGAGGGCTTCAGCGCTTTTAGGACCAACCCCTTTCAATTTTCGAAAATCGTCTTTTTTGATGGGTAGGCGTGTGACTTCTGAGCGAGGCACCTCTATCTCAACTGCAGATGTTCGTTCATCACATGGTAAAAAGAACCAGCGCAGGAACCACCAGACCCCAAGGCCAATAGGGACTCCAATCAGGGTGAACCAGAACCATCTTGCAATCGACTTCTCACTTTTTCCGGAAAAAATGAACACCTGACCCTCCAACATATATTACATAATTTCTTGGTCTGGTTTCATTATACAATACCATTTGACAGGAAGTGCTTTCTATCCGTCCTCCGCCATCATGATGAATAACGGTTTCATAGCAAACTTCTTATAATGCGGGCGCAGGCGTTTAGTGTTATAAAATCTGTCAACATCAACTACCTTGCTGTTTCCAGAAAGGACTTCAATAGGCATATTGTCATATCGGCCGTTCTTGAGGACTACCAACCGGCCATGAACACCTTGTAAGATCAGATCCAGGGCCAGGTTGCCATAAGCCATAGGAACGATCGAATCAATGGCATCCGGACTACCACCGCGAACCAGGTAGGCTAATTTTTGGTTGACAACGTTGATCATCTTTCCATCATTATATTTTGCCGAGCGGTTCTTCAGTTCCTCAGATACCAGATCACCGATTCCTCCCAATTTTTTATGGCCATACGCATCCATAATGGAATCCTCAAAAATCATCTCGCCGCCAGTGAACATGGCACCTTCAGATACCAGAACAATTGAGTAACGGCTGGGATTCTTATAACGATCCTCTGCCAATAATTCCGTGAGTCGTTCGATATCGAATCTATATTCCGGGATCACGCAGCGATTCGCCGCACCGGCCATCGTGGGAAGCATGGCGGTAAATCCCGCATAACGTCCAAAAACCTCCAGCACCAGGAAACGCTCATGGGAACCGGCAGTTGTCCTTAAATTATTTACGATCTCGATCGTTCGCGTTACTGCTGTGCTGAAACCAATGCAGTAATCCGTACCTGGCACGTCATTATCCATGGTTTTGGGTATACCTACAACATTCACACCTTTCCGATACAGTTCTACTGCGTAGCTCAGAGTGTCATCGCCACCAATAGGGATTAAATAATCAATTCCCAGCCATTCCAGGTTTTTGACCACATCAGGAGTTAGATCATTCACTTCTTCTGTGTATAAGTCTTTCAAGTGCATGGGAACTGCATCTAGGAGAACATTGCTAGGTCGGGTTCTGGAAGTGTGTAAAAAAGTACCGCCAGTTCGGCCCATTTTATTAACCCGTTCTTCTGTAAGGATCTCAAAATTGTGCTGGTTATCAGCTTTTTTATCACGGATCAGTTCCATGATTCCAGCCCAACCCCGTCTTAAACCGATTACTTGATAGCCTTCCCGCAGCGCCCTGATCGTCACTGCCCGGATTGCCGGGTTGAGACCAGGAACATCACCGCCACCAGTCAAGATACCAATCACACCTTTTTTTCTTTTTACTACAGCCATCGTCCTTCCTCCAACTTAAATATTTTGGAAATTTTCCATTCCCATTATAGACGAGAATGAGTTTTTGTGAAAAATATTAGTGAATAAAACAATCTTCCGGAGATCGAATAAGTACCTGGAGAAGGTGATTATTCTCCTACAACCCGCCCCATTGACGAGACATCATACCCAGGGCGTTCAGCAACAGCTTTTCTGAACCCTGAATCCTCTAAGAGATCCATTAAAGGAGCCAGCAACTCCGATGTGGCGTATTCTTCCGGAATCAATAAATCAAATCGTTCAGAATAAAGAGGCAAAAAATCAAGATCCAGGGCATAAGAAGCCGCTTCAATACCGAGGGCACAATCTGCCCTGCCAGAAGCTACCACAGCTGCTGCTCCCAGGTGGGTATATTCTTCATGATCATAACCATTGATCCTTTCTGGTTTAATGCCTAGCTCCCCCAGGTGGTAATCCAAAAGAAGGCGGGTTCCAGCTCCATGCTGCCGGTTGACAAAACTGATGTCCTGTCGGTTCAAATCATCCAATCCCTGGATGCTTTTAGGATTTCCGTTGGCCAGGAATAATCCCTGAGTGCGCCCTACCAGTGTGACTACACGCAAAGGAATATCAGGAATATGCTGTTTAATATATGTGAGATTATATTTCCCGCTCTCGGGATCCAGCAAATGGGAACCCGCCATGTGGGTTTCTCCCCTCTTTAATGCCATGATACCGCCCAGACTGCCAACGTTGACCGATGCTAATCGGCGTTGGTAAGGTGACAGAAACTGAGCTAGCAGGTCGAGGGTCAAGTCATGGGATCCAATCACAAATATCGTATTTTCAAGTTCATCACGCGAACGATATAACCGTACTTTAACAGGATCCCCAGCTTGCAAACCCTGAACTCCACGAGGGATGATCACCAAACCATCTGCTCTCACCAGTGAAGTGATCACTCCTGATCCCCGGGAAAGCGGCGCCGCTAAAGCTTTATCTCCCAGGTAACCCACTGCAACCCGCAAATATTCGTCATCTCCAGCGGGGGAGTTAACTTTACGCGTAATCGAGGCTGTCAGCGTTTCTGGTTTCGTCGGGGCTCGGCCCAACCATTTCGCCAGCAGTGGTTCCACAAATATCTCTGCTGTCAGGGCAGCGGAAACAGGATAACCCGGTACCCCGACTATTGGAGTATCCTTCCCCTCATCATTAATCATGCCCAGGATGACTGGATGGCCTGGCCTGACAGCCACACCATGCACAAGCAGTTCTCCACAGTCTTCCACAATCCGAGCTGAGTAATCTTCTGAGCCTGCTGAAGAACCGGCCACAAGCAATACCAGATCATGTTCCTTGGCAGCCTTTTTTACTTCCGATTTGATCCGTTGATAGTCATCTGGAATGTTCTCAATCCGGGTTGCTTCTCCACCCCATTCCTCCACCTGGGCAGCCAGAACAATCGAGTTATATTCAATAATATCGCCATCCTGAAGTGGATCCCCTGGATATACTAGTTCGGTTCCGGTTGGGATCACAGCCACTTTAGGCTTACGAGCTACATCCAGAGTGTCATATCCGGCTCCTGCTGCCGCTCCCAAATCCACAGGTTTTAGCTTCTGCCCTTGCGGTAATACCAATTGAGTTGCTACCATATCCTCACCCATTGCACGGACATGGGTCCAGGGAGAGACTGCCGCCCTGATCTGGATCATACAGGGTAGACGGGGGTTTTCTGCCGTTTCACCATTTTCATTTAGCGCTTCAATATTTTCTATAGGAATCACCGCATCTGCCCATTCGGGGAGCGGGTCACCGGTATCCAGATATGTAGTATCTATGTCATATTGAAGTGTGATCGGAGAAGTTTCCAGGGCGCCATGAGTTTGTTCTGATTTCACGGCAAATCCATCCATAGCGGAAGCGTGATAGTGAGGAGAGCTGATCCTGGCCCAGAGGGTTCCTGCCAGGATCCTTCCCACAAGATTTTCATCCAGCTGAAGGCGATCAACCCCAAGGAGCCTCCACAAACCGGCCGCCTGGATTGTCTCCTGTAATCGATTCCTGGCTTCTTCCAGGGGTATATCATCCAGATAGATTTTTGACATCATTACCCCTCGATCTTATTCATCGGGAAGTGTGCGGGCATGATATTGGATATCATCCGCCTCTTCAAAACTTCCTACCGCCCTGGCATGGTCAGCAGCCCGGGTATAATATTCCTGGGCCCGATCAAAGACCCGGGCTTTTTCGAAATGATGAGCCACACTGATGCTCCTCTCAAGACTAACTCGATCAGCCAACCAATTCGCAACCGCGTGATGGCAAGCTTCTTTTAGATCGTCAGGCAATCGTTGATAAGCTACTTCTCGCAGCAAAGAATGCTTAAAAATATATTCCCGATCACCCGAAAATGAGCTCCCCACTCTCAAAAAGGCTAATTCTTTTTCCATCAATTCGTCCAGGGATTTCTGGACTTTGCCCACAAGGTTATGGCTGGATACATCTAATACCTGGGTCACTCCCGGGGCGCCTCGGTAAGCTGCCAGGACAGAACCTTTCCAAAATACCCTGCCAGATACTGCAGCAAAATATGCTGTAGCCCGGCCTTCCATCGATAGAGAATCCAGGCGTGATCGCAACAGGGCATCCAATGTTTTTGGAAGTTTTTTTACATTTGCCTCATTAAACTCTCCGGTTGAAAGGACATTCTTGACCATCTCTTCCAGGAAATAAGGATTCCCTTGAGATTTTTTTGCCAGGGCGATCAAAATATTTTCATTCTCTTCTTTCAATACTGGGTAAGCTTCCCTCACCAGCTCAGCAGAAATCTGCAGCGGTTGCAACTCGATCCGGTTAGCTTTCAAGAACTCGATCCCCCCACCAGCTGAGAAATCTTCTCTAGCGCTGGTTAACATCAAGAGCGGTAATCCCCGACCATTGGTTTCCCAAAGGTGCTTAATTAATTTTAGGCTGCCAGGATCCGCCCACTGTAAATCATCCAGAATCAATACCACGGGACCCCGTTGGGAAGCTCTAACCAACAGTTCTCCTACTAATTCAAAAGCTCTTTCCATCCTTTCTATTGGTTTGGTTCGATACGGATCCAAGTAGCGGCTCTTCACCCAATTCACACCGATCAAACTACCAAGAAAATGGGCTACCTCTACTGCAGTAACTTCTCCAAGTGCCCTCCCCCACAGAGTCAAGACACCATCAATAGTTTTCTTTTGAGAGACATCCAACGGATCATCTTCGTTTATTTCAAAACGATTGGACCAAAGCTCTTTCCAGAGATAATACGGAACACGGGATGTTTGTTCCAATGCCCGGCTGGACATAACGGTAAGGAGAGGGTTCTCAGTTTCAAGGTGACCGGCAAATTCAAATAATAAACGTGATTTTCCCACTCCCACTGCACCGGTTACTAGAGCCAAGTGAGGTTTGTGCTTTTCCTGGGTGTTCAGGAATATTTCGGCTAATTGATCCATCTCATCGCTACGACCAACAAGGTTTGTTACCAGACCGCCCCTGCTCCGGTAGCGGAGTTTGGTTGGCTGGGGAAGCTCTTCCATGATCTGGAAGATATTCACCAGGGCTTTCGTATTGACCAGTTGGATCGGGGCTAGACGTTTAACCTGGAACGCTCCCCGGATGTCCTGGAAAGTAGCTTCACTCACAATCAAGTCACCTGGCTGGCCGCTTTCTTCCATGCTTTTAGCGATTTTAACTGTATCACCAATTACAGTGTATTCGCCGCGCGGTCCCACATTACCAACCAGAGCCAGCCCAGTATGAATACCCATCCTAAGGCGAAGGGATTTGGCCGCTGGATGCGTAGCAGATTCTTGATAACGATTGAGACCATCCATTAAGGCCAGACTGGCAAATACTGCCTTCTCAGTATCATCTTCCTGGGAATCTGGTGCCCCCCAAATCACCATCAAGGAATCTCCGAGTTGGTTGACGATCAAACCCCCATGTTCTTTAATGATCTGGTTGAATTCCCCCCATAGTCCTCCAGTTTCCGAGCTGACATGCTCAGGCTTAAGCTGATCCGCCAAAGCAGAAAAGCCAATAATATCCACAAATAAGACACTCACTAACAGGCGTTCATCAGATGACTTGGAACCTTTATCCGAAATCATTCATTCTCCTCATAAATCAGTACAGCCTATTCTACCAAGATTTATTTAATATCATTACTAACAAATTTTATAGTTCAGGGGTTTCGATGCTGAATTGAAATAACAATATTGATATGCTATTATCAAATCATCTCGTAAAACATCATTATTTATTGGATCATCAGCGCTTTATCACTCTCTCATAGAACAATGCCAAGCGAACCAGGCATTGTTTTAATTTACTATCTTTTCAGCTCTACTATATCCATGGGAGTAAATAATGAAACAAAACCCTTTTTCTAAATTTGCTGACCAGGTCCAATCTTATGCCCTCCCTATCCTGGTCATCACATTTGGCCTTCAATTCATACGATCATTTATTCCAGGTTTGGCCTGGTATCTGCGCGATACAGTCGCCGTGGATACTCTAAGCTTGATACCTTATGCCTTCGGCACTTTTTTTCTTGGATTTCTGGCACCTTTGATCCGCCGTCTAGCAGGGATAAAAGCTGCTTTGTGGATTACAGCAGGTGGGTCGGCCATAGTACGGGTCATTGAACAGATCAGCGGCTTGCCTGAGATCGATCTCTGGCTGAACATCGCCGGGATCGGTTTATTCCTGAATTTTTTAGCGATTTTCATCGGCTGCACCAAGGAATCAAGTACCAATTCATCTGATCGCTGGACCTACGGCCTGGTCTTAGGTTTTGCCCTCGATACAGGATTAAGAGGTATCTTTGGCCCCCGCGACCTGAGCACAGTTTCTGGATTTATCCCGCTGGCTATCATCGTCATCATAGCGGGTTTAATATTCTTGGCCCTGGTCCGAGAACCAAAGCTGACCCCAGGGGTTAAGTGTGATTCAAGCGGTAAGTACAGCACAGGTTTAATGGTGATCGGTTCCTACATCGTCCTGCAGCTCCTTTATTTCCAAAGTTCGGGTTGGTTGGAAGAAGTAGCCAGTTTGATATTTCCGGTAGGATTTATCATCATCATGCTGGGCTACTTGGGTGCTGCCCTGGGCCTGGGTTTAGGCTATGCCAATCCCCGGCTGATGCATCCAATACTGGCGATTGGTTTCGGGATCTTGCTTGTAATATCAGTATTTAACGCTAACCATTTGGCAGGTTTTGCGATTCTTACACTTCTAACCAGTCAGTTTTTCCTCGGATGGGGCCTGGCCGGGATCGGGTTAAATAACGAGCGAGGAAGTAATGAAAGTTTATGGCGGACAACTCTGGCAGTTTCCGGGGGAATGATACTTTTCTTGGCCTTGTCTTTTGCCTTTTATCTGGCGCTGGACATTACATTGCCCATTCCGCGGGACAGTTTTCCCGCAATTGCTGCCGCCATCCTCGGTATCACGATCACGATAAGCGCTTTCCAGAATCGTGCCAAATCTACTACTACCTGGGACCTCTCCGGCACCATCGCTGCCGCGATCTTGATTTTGATCCCACTTGGGTGCTGGATCCTATGGAGTACTCCACCTGTGCCATCCCAACCAGTTGGTCTTCCAGTCAAGGTAATGACCTACAACATTCATTCCGGTTATAACGTCAACGGGGGCCAGGATTTTGAAGCTATCGCCCGGGTGATCGAGGAATCAGGGGCGGATATTATCGGACTCCAGGAAGTATCTCGGGGGCGTCTGATGGATGGCGCTGTGGATATGACCACCTGGCTTTCCAGGCGGCTTGAAATGCAAGTCCTTTTCCTGGGAACTGGAGAACCAACCTGGGGCAACGCTTTGCTTTCCAGGTATCCGATCATCAAATCGGGGGAAGGTAACCTGCCGGATGAAGGTTCGCTCATCAAACGGGGATACCTGTGGGCAGCGATAGATGTGGGAGAAGACGAACCATTAAATTTGATCGTGACCCACCTGCACCATATAGTCGAAGAAAGTCAGGTTCGCCAGGTTCAGGTGCCAGTGATCCTGGATTTCTGGGACAACCGTGGGCAAACCATATTAGTGGGAGATCTAAACGCAGAGCCAGATTCAGCGGAGATGGGATTAATCTCCAGGGCAGGATTGGTCGATGCCTGGGCGGAATCAGGAATTGGTGATGGTTATACTTACTACGCCACTCATCCTGATACGCGGATAGATTTTTTGTGGGTCAGCCCGGACTTAGAGGCCACCGAGATTGAGGTCATACAAACCCCTGCTTCGGATCACTTGCCGATACTGGGAGAGATCAATTTAAAATAGTTGATCTCTTCGATTTTATGAATGAAAAATAAGATGGTCTCATTCAGATTCAAAGCTAGTCGAACTGGTATAGCATTTACCAGTGTTCCCATCCTGGGAACAAGCTTTGACAGAAACATTGATCTGATGACCAATCGTGCTGGCGCTGAATGCCGGGCTTGTTACAATCCCTTGATTACCCACCGAAACCTTGGCCGCATTTCCAAATTTATTTCCTGATACCACTAATGATTCACCCGTTACGGTGTCCTTAAAAGTCGCAGAAAACGATTGCAACGCCACATTCCCTGTATTTCGAACATAAACTCTAACAACAGTCTCTCCTGTTGTGTTCATATAAACCACAGCAAAATTCATAATGGGTGCAGGTTCTGGTGGTGGAGTGAACACCGGTAGGAGATCAGTATTTCCATCTGTTGTTGCATACTCATTCCATAACCAACATTTATAGCCTTCTCCGTTCTGATCCTTCACAAACCAAAAAGACTCTGCCTCGTTCTTACCCAGCAGATCCACCTGGTCTCCAGCAACAAATATATGGATCAGTTCAAAAACATCTTTAGGACCGAGGCGGCAATTTGTATTATTTTTGATCTCGGCAGTAAGAACTTCCGGTTCCGGTGTGACTGTTGCCGTAGGTGATGGTGTCAAACTTGGGGTTTCCGTAGGCTGACTCTCTTCAGTCGGGCTTATTACGTCACCCTCGTCGTCAGTATCTTCATCAATTTTCGTTTCTTGTGTGATTAGCAATTCCGCAATTGCTGTATTTGCCTGGGCTGTTTTTTCATTCTCGTCAGCATCCCCTGTCCAAACAACTATGAATGGAAGGCTGCATGACAGGGTGCTTATTACCAAGATAAGGATTGTAATGAATATGAACACCGGGTATTTATTGGTTTGATTTGTGTTTTCCAATGATTTCTTCATCTTCCCTCCATATAAAAATTAGCGGGATAATAATTTCATATTATTAATGTTTCGACGCCTGAAGATCGACTCATTAATTATGCTAGATATCCTTATTATATATAAAACCCAATGGAAATGTAAATTTATTGACTGGGTAAAATGCCTCTGATATAATCTCAATCTCATCAGCGGGTGTGGCCAAGTGGTAAGGCATTAGCTTCCCAAGCTAATATGCACGGGTTCGAATCCCGTCACCCGCTCTCATGAACTTATCCTCCTGGAGAATTTATAATCTCCGGGAGGTTTGCTTTTAAGGGAACCTTTTATTGATGGAGCCCTCCGAGGTTTGTCTTGGCATGTTATACTTCACTACAAGCGATTTTCAATTATAGGAGCGTGTTATGAAAGATTTTTTGGCAATTGCTGATTACACCCAGAATGAAATTCAGGACATCCTTGATCAAGCTGTTGAATTGAAAAAAGAATGGAGTGAAAAAGGCAATCCCCCCCTCTTCAAGAATAAAGTCTTAGCTATGATCTTCCAAAAACCCAGCCTACGGACCAGGGTTTCCTTTGATATGGCAATGCGTCATATGGGTGGAGATGCTCTCTACCTTTCACCTGCTGAAATTGGCTTGGGAAAAAGGGAATCCATCGCTGATGTAGCCCGGGTGGTCTCCGGTTATGTTGATGTTGTTATGGCACGAGTCTTTGATCATCAACATGTGCTTGAGCTCGCTAAATGGGCCGATATTCCGGTTATAAACGGATTAAGCGACTACAACCACCCCTGTCAGGCTGCGGCTGACGCACTTACGATCCAGGAAAACCTGGGCAACTTAAAAGGGCTGAACGTCGTTTACATCGGAGACGGGAATAACGTATCAGTATCTCTGATGCATATTTGCGCCAAATTGGGTGCGAACTTCACCATTGCCAACCCGGAAGGGTACGGCATGGACCAGGAAGCTATTGCGCTGGGAGAGAAATTTGCTCAGGAAAGCGGCAGCACGATCCGCCAGCTTACCGATCCTGTTGAAGCGGTCCAAGGTGCCCAGGCCATTTACACAGACACCTGGGTTAGTATGGGTCAGGACGAGGAAGCAGCAAAGCGAAAAGAGATTTTCCCACCTTACCAGGTTAATCAGGAACTCTTGGAAAGAGCGGATAAAGATGCCATTGTGCTGCACTGTCTACCAGCTCATCGCGGTGAGGAGATCACCGATGAAGTTGCTGATGGACCGCAATCCCGCCTCTTCCCCCAGGCCCACAACCGCCTGCACGCCCAAAAATCCATTCTGGTCAAATTATTAACCTGATCAACAACGATGAGGTGAACTTTATGAATATCTGCATTCCAAAGGAACGTCGCGATAACGAATATCGGGTAGGCCTCACCCCAGCTGGCATTCAATTGTTGACCCAACAAGGGCATACTTGTTTTGTGGAAAAGGAAGCCGGATTGGGAAGTGGTTTCTCCGATCATGCGTACCAAAAAGCCGGCGCCACGATCGTTTATAGCGGCGAGGAAATATATGGCCGGGCCGACTTGATCCTTAAGGTTACCAGTCCAGTCAAAGAAGAATATACCTGGATGCCTGAAGGTTTGACATTAATGGGATTCCTGCATCTTTCTGCCGGATGGGCAGATAAAGTTGACGCGCTGATCGATAATAAGATCACCGCTATCGGCTACGAGATCATGCAGGAAGAAGATGGTAATCTCCCTGTTTTAAAGCCGCTCAGCCAATTAACTGGGAGGATGGTACCTCAGATCGCTGCCACCCTGGCCCAGAATAATTATGGCGGTAAAGGTTTCTCTCTTTCCGGCGTACCCGGTATCCCTCCTGCAGACGTGGTCATTCTCGGCGGTGGAACAGTAGGACGCAACGCAGCTAGATCTTTTCTAGGATTGGGCGCTAATGTCCATCTGCTAGACAGCTCACTAGAAGTATTACAGGATATTGACCAAGAATTCTCAAGTTGTGTGAATACCCTGGTATCTTACCCTTTTAACCTTCGCAAGGTATGTACCTTTGCGGATGTTTTTGTAGGCGCGGTCCTCGTTCCGGGCGCTCCATCTCCGATTGTAGTCTCCAGAGAGATGGTTCAATTACTGCACAGCCATTCAATCGTGATCGACTGTTCTATTGACCAGGGAGGTTGCATAGAAACCAGCCGGCCCACAAATCACAGCAATCCTACATATCTGGAAGAAGACGTGATCCACTATTGCGTCCCCAATATGACCGGCGTCCTGGGACGAACAGCAACCCACGCCATGAGCAATGCAACATGGCCATTCATCAAACAAATCGCAGAAATTGGCATCGAAAAATCCCTCAAAGGAAATTCAGTCCTTCACAGCGGAGTGTACACTTCCCAGGGAAAAATTATCAATCGAGCTTATAAACACGCCCTGGAGGGCAGGAAAGAATTATGAGTTGGCAAGATCAATATAGACAAAAAGTATGTACTCCGGCCGAGGCGGTGAAAGCAGTAAAATCCGGCGACCGGATCTTCCTGACCGGCAACTGCTCTGTGCCCAGCCAGATCCTGGCGGCATTGGTGGATCGGGCTCAAGAATTAAAAGATGTGGAGATCAATCAGGCCTTAACTGTCGGCTCGGCCGACTATGTTGCCCCGGAAATTGAAGGCCACTTGCGGGTCAACACCATGTTCATCAGCCACAATACCCGACAAGCTGTTCAGGAAGGCCGAGCAGATTTCACTCCAGTATTGCTCTCTGAGTTCCCCCTGCTGTTCAAGAATAAGATCCTTCCGGTAAATGTTGCTTTTGTCCACCTCTCCGTGCCAGATGCTCACGGTTATTGCAGCTTCGGCGTGGAAGTCGGCCTCAGTAAGAGCCCTGCAGAGTCTGCTGAGATCATCATCGCCGAAGTAAATGAAAAAATGCCCCGGACCCTGGGAGATACTTTTATTCACATCAGCGACATCGACTACATCGTCCCAGTCGATTATGAACTCCCGGAATTAGCAATGGGAGAAGGAAAACCCTCTGAGAAAGTGGAGAAAATCGCCAAATTCATCGCTGATTTAATTCCTGATGAGGCTACTATGCAAATGGGCATAGGTGCGGTGCCAGACGCAGTCCTCAAACACTTGTACAATAAAAAGGATCTTGGAATCCACACTGAGCTGTTCTCAGATGGCGTGATCGACCTGGTGGAAGCTGGCGTGATCACAAACGCCAAAAAGACCATCCACCCAGGTAAAATCATCGCTGGCTTTATTTTGGGCACCAAACGACTGTACGAGTGGGTCCACAACAACCCCTTGATCGAGTTCCTGCGCACAGAATACGTTAATGATCCTTTTATCGTTTCTCAGAATCACCGTATGGTCGCGATAAATTCAGCTATAGAAGTCGACCTGACCGGCCAGATCTGTGCTGACAGCATAGGCACCAAGCTTTATAGCGGTGTTGGCGGACAATTAGATTTCATATATGGTGCCTCACGCTCCAAGGGAGGAGTGCCGATCATTGCCCTTCCTAGCAAAGCAAAAGATTTCAGCCGAATTGTAACTACACTTAAAACCGGGGCTGGTGTGATCACCACCCGCAATCACGTCCACTATGTGGTCACTGAGTTCGGTGTGGCGAGTCTGTACGGTAAAACCATCCGTGAAAGGGCCCAAGCACTGATTGATGTCGCTCATCCCGATTTCACAGAAGAGCTAACAGAACAAGCCCGGGAATTGAACTATATCTAAATAGTTAATTGAGATACACACACGAGGATAGTATGGAACGCCGGGCGAAGATCATTGCTACCCTAGGTCCTGCAAGCCAGGATAAAAAAACCATAAAGAACTTACTCAAGGCTGGCATGGATGTCGCCCGGATTAATTTCTCACATGGTACTCACCAAGAACATGCCCAGGTAATCCAGAATCTTCGTGAGTGTGCCGGGGAAATGGACCGCTCGGTCACCATCCTGCAAGACCTTTCTGGCCCCAAGATCCGCACAGGAGAAATGGCGGATGGGCCCGTGGAGTTGATCGAAGGAAATCAATTTATCCTTACAACAGAAGAAATACTTGGAACAGAAGAAATTTTCCAGGTCAATTTTTCCGAATTGCCCCAGAGCGTAAATGTGGATGGGCGGATCCTGCTGGATGATGGCCGGTTGGAGTTGGTGGTTAAGGCGATCAAAGGTCAGCAGGTCATTACTGAAGTAGTTCAGGGTGGTCCCTTAAAAGCACATAAAGGCGTAAATCTTCCCGGAGCAAATCTAAAGATCCAGGCATTAACTGAAAAAGACCGGATAGATTTGGAGTTTGGATTAAATCAGGATATTGACGTTATTGCTCTATCTTTTGTGCGAAAAGCCGCTGACATTGCCCGACTTAGAGAAGCTATCCAAACCATTAACCCCGATAGATCTGAGATCCCTATAATTGCTAAACTTGAACACCCTGATGCGATAAAGAACATGCACGAGATCATCCATGCCGCGGACGGTGTGATGGTTGCCCGGGGAGATCTGGGCATTGAAATGGCACCGGAATCTGTTCCGATTGTCCAAAAACGGATCATCGCATCAGCGAACAAACATCTCAGTTTTGTGATCATCGCTACCCAAATGCTGGATTCTATGATCAGCAGCCCTCGCCCTACTCGGGCTGAAGCTTCAGATGTGGCCAATGCCGTGCTTGATGGCAGCGACGCGGTGATGCTTTCTGGAGAAACCGCGATCGGTGAATTCCCTGTAAAAACCGTTGAGATGATGGCCTCCATTATTTGCCAGAGTGAAGAACACAGCGATGAATGGGGCCGGCTCAGCCTTGATATTACAGATGATTCCAGCCATGATGACGCAGTATACATCACAAGAGCAGCCCGTGAGTTGGCCCACGACCGTGCAGTAGCAGCTGTTGCTGTCTTCACCCGTAGTGGACGTACAGCCCGACTGATGTCCAAAGCTCGGCCTAACGTACCTATCCTGGCATTTACTCCTGATCCGCGAACATACCAGTATCTTTCCATGCTCTGGGGAACTACGCCGTACCTGATCCCACATGCTGAATCCATTGAAGAGATGATCAATCATGTGGATGCGGCTGTGATTCAAGGAACACCAGTAGAAGTTGGCCAGGAAATTGTTTTAATTGCCGGTTTTCCGATCCAAAAAATGGTTGCACCCAACCTGGCGCTCCTGCACACCGTTCAATCAATCCAGTAAGAGTTCTCTTTCATTCTCCGTAATGAACCCTTCCTTGAGAAAGGTTATCTTCACCTCCGGAGGAAGCACATGAACAACCAACCTTTTATCCGTGGTGAACCACCAAAATCTATCTACCCCCTGCAGACCTGCCTACCAGCTTACCGTCCCCAGGTTATCAGCAGCTGGTTAAAACAACTTTCCTCCTCTGAAGGAATCATTTTTTGCCCATTTGGCAGCTCTCCACAGGTTGTTCTTGAAGCTGCCAGGAGTGGATTTCAAATCCTGACCACAGTGCATAATCCGATCTTGCGATTTCTGATTGAATCGCTTGCTAACCCTCCCTCTAGAGCAGATTTAAGCAGCGCATTGGCCATTTTGGCCTCAAGTTATAAGGGAAAAGAGCGCTTACAACCCCTCATCTTATCTCTATACGAAACAGATTGCCCTCAGTGCGGTGGAAAAACCTCTGCCACTTCCTTCACATGGTCTAGAATCACTCAACAACCAGTCCACAAAACTTGTCGCTGCAATCGTTGTGGTGAGGTTACAAAGGGAGAAGTTACTTCCGAAGATATCCAGAAAGCTTTGGATTTCCAGGAGAGCAGCCCAACCCATGCACGAGCTTTAACTCGGGTTGCCGCACCTGATGATCCTACACGTTTTCAAGTGGAAAACGCGCTGGGCTCTTACCCCCCTCGTTCAGTTTACGCCCTGTTCACTGTGCTGAATAAATTGACTGGCTCTAATCTACCACAAGAAGAAATCAACCTTTTGGAAACTCTCCTACTGCATGCTTTTTATCGCTGCAGTCAGCCGCTGGATCCTCAGAACCAGGATAATGAGCTTGATGAATTTTTTGTGGAAGAAAACGCCTGGTTTGCTCTCGAGGAGGCGCTTGATGTCTGGTGTGGAGAGGAAGATCCTCTGCCAGTTACAACCTGGCCTGAGCTGCCTCCACAGAGTGGCGGTATCTGTCTGTTCCACGGACGGATCAGGGAGTTAATTCCACAGCTGAAAGACATCCATATACAATCTGTTGTGATGGTTTTTCCTAAACCTACACCATCCTTCTGGGCTCTTTCTGCACTATGGACAGGGTGGTTATGGGGACAAGATGCTGCCTCCCCTCTTCGGTCCATTCTCACCATTAAAAATTTTGATTGGCCCTGGATGACCAAGGCCATAGAACTCACGTTATCCGAAATCCACGATATCTTACCTTCCGGAACACCTTGTTTTGGATTACTTCCAGAAATCGAAATCAGGTCCCTATTGGCAGCTATCAGCGCCGCATCCAAAGCAGGATACAAACTGGAAAACATAGCTCTGGATCCAGGTCTTCAATTAGGGGAAACTAGATGGATATCTCAAAAGGGGATTTTTGACCAAAAACCATCCGCAGGTTCTAGGGAAATCATTCGGACAGCCGGATTTGATATATTGCAGGAAGCTGGCGAACCAATACATACTCTATCGATCTACTCTGCAGGAATAAGCAGATTAGTATCAGAGGGTTTTCCCGGGGAGGAAAAAGACTCTGACCTATACTTCCCCGAGCTTCTAAAGGAATTTGAAGATAATATCGCCTATCGCCAGGGCTTCCTCCATTATCCACAATCTGAAAACTGGTGGCACCAGGAACTGAAGCTCACCTCAATTCCCCAATCAGATCAGGTGGAACAAAAGGTAGTTGAACTATTAGTCAAAACAAATAGCCCTGTCCCTGAACAGGAGATCTTCCAACATATCTACCACGATTTCCCTTCTCTACTCACTCCCCGGGAAGGAATGATCCTTGCTTGTTTAGAATCATACGCTCAAATCACGCCAGATCTGAACATCAACTGGCGGCTAAAACCAAACGAAGATCCAGTCCGGCGTGTAAAGGATCTGTCGGAGATCGAGAACTTGTTGATTGAGATTGGGGAAGAACTGGGGTATACAATTAGCAAGAAAAACGCTCCCGGCAGGGTTGTTCACCTTCAATGGATCAAGAATGGTTCCCCCAACTGTAGTTTCTTTATCTCCGCATCTGGTTTATTGAGCAGATTACTTGAAGAGATCAATAACAGCGCAGAAAGGCGCTGGATCATCATGCCTGGTAGTCGAGCCGGACTGATTCATTACAAACTGAAACACAATCCTCCCCTTGCTGAGATCATAGACCAAAGATGGGGGCTGGTGAAATTCCGTCATATTCGGCGTTTGGCAGAAGTCAGAGGTGCAGATTTCTTAGACAGGTTAGATCTGGATCCGTTTCAATCTGATACTCCACAGCTGCCGTTGATCTGATCAAAATATCCTTATCCTGAAGTCCATTTCATTTAAGAAAAAAAAGCCCGGACAATTAAGTCCAGGCTTTTATTCATTTGTTTACTTCAATAGAGATCACGGAGGTGGAATTGGTGTGAGTGACGGCGTTGGTGTTTCTGTCGGTGTGGGTGTTGCACTCTCAACGGGCGTTAAGGTAACCGTTGGAGTCATTGTCTCCGTCGGCGAAGGAGTAAATGTTGGAGTTGGAGTAGGTGTTGGCACCTGGATATTGATCTGAATTCGTTTCTCAGCATAAACTTCATTTGATCCAACCATGTACAACCTTAAAGTCACCCATCCACTGGGAAGATCACTGATATCCCAAGACATTATTTCAGATATAGATGTAACAGGATCATTGATTTCCTGAAGAACTTTCCATTGCGCAGGATCAGTGCCCGGTCCATACTCAAGCCTGGCGCCGCTAAATCCACTGGTAGCATCCACTCGGGCAAATATATCTACTGGGCTGAGGATGAGAATATCCTCATTCCTTGGAGAACCGAATTCCAGCATAGGTCTAGAATCAGAGTCGCTACAGAGCTTTGTTTCATCAATGATATAGGGTTTGTTCGTCAGCCCCATGCTTTTTGCCCATTGGCGTCCCGGTCTTTCGTTTTTAAGCCATTTTCTCGCCCACGGGTCATCCACATGAATACCCAATTTCTCAGTATGATAATCTTTGCATTCTGAAGTCCATAATTTATTTGTCCAAGTATCTACCACAACCTCTTCCCAGAGGTCCTGGTCGCTAGGCAATGGGGGTTGGTCAGCGGCAAAATACTCACTGCGCTGGCTTGGGCAATATTTGGACGGTTCAGTACCAGAGACAGAGCAGATCACACGCTCTATGATTCCTGCCGGCCTTGAAAAAGCAGTGGGGTTTCCTCCTGTCAATTGTTGAATTCCTTGTTGCATAACTTCGGCCCAGATAGGCGCTGCGCCGCTTAATCCTGTTGTATCCTGCATGGGCGTGTAATCTGCATTGCCAACCCAAACTCCTACTGCAAGATCAGGAGTATAGCCGAGTGTCCAATTATCCCGAAAATCATTTGTAGTACCAGTCTTGGCTGCCGCTTTGAACGGCAAGTTGATCACCGGGCTGGTACCAAATCCAGGTATACGGGCATTCGTATCAGAAAGGATCGATGAGATCAGGAAAGCGTGTTCAGCACGAATGACCTGTTCACCAGCTGGTTGAATGTATTCATAGATCAGATTTCCTTGATAGTCCTCGATCCGTGTGATAGCCACAGGTGGTACCTGCCTGCCACCATTAGCAAATGTTGCATAGACCCCCGTCAGGTCCAGTAATGTCACATCTCCCCCGCCCAGTGTTAGAGCAAGACCATAATCATTTCTGTTCAAAGTTGATATTCCCAGGCGCTGGGCGAATGGGATTAATCCCTCTTCTTTTTCTGTATCTGGATCATCATAAATACCTACAAAATCAAGGGTTTTTACGGCAGGTATATTATAGGAATTTGCCAGGGCTGTACGCACGGTGACCGGACCATGGAATTCTTCATCATAATTGACCGGTTCATAGGGGTCTCGAGGATCATTTGGGTCTCCGGAAGGAGGAAATTCCGAGGGTACGTCCCAGATCAATGTTGCCGGGGTCCAACCCTTTTCAAAAGCTGCTACATAAGTAAGAGGTTTTATGGAAGATCCCGGTTGACGAGGGCTGACCGACATATTGATCTCACCCTGGATAGCTTTATTATCAAAATCGGCAGAACCGACCATGGCCAGGATCTCTCCCGTATTTGGCTGCAGTGCGATCAAAGCCCCGTTGGTGACATGCTTTACTTCCAGGTTTCCCACCTGTTCTTTGACAACGGACTGGGCAATATCCTGCAGCCCCGGATCAAGGGTCGTATATACCGTGAACCCTGAGCGGTAAATGGTTTGCGGATCATAAGTGTTCTCAAGGATGGAAGTGATGTAATAGACCCAGTGGGGATAGTGCATTTCCCAGGTAGGAGGCCGGAAATCATAATTCTTAATCTCTTCCGCACCAGTAGTGGCTTCTCCAGGTCCAACACAAATGGGTTGCTGATTGTTGCTAACATAGATACAACCCTGTTCCAGGCTGGTTTGGTACATCAAAACCAATACACTTTCATGTCGTCTTAAGGTTGCTTCCCGATTGGTGTAAATATCATAAACTGCAGGAAGCTGCGGAAGGCCAGCCAGGAATGAGGCTTGCCCCAGGGTTAGGTTTTTCGCAGATGTGTTGAAATAAGTCTGTGAAGCGGCTTCAACACCATAGGCCAGATTTCCAAAATTGATCTCGTTCAGGTAGAGCTCAAGGATCTCATCCTTACTGTATTGGCGAGTGATTTCGGCTGCCAGAATAGCTTCCCTTAATTTCCGAGTGTAAGTTCTGCTGACTTGTTCATTTGGTGCGAGGACCAGCAATTTTGTCAGTTGCTGAGTAATGGTGGAAGCTCCCGATACAATCTGGTCGCTGATCAAATTGTAATAGAATGACCGGGCGATTGCCATCAAATCATATCCTGGATGGCTGTAGAAATTAGCGTCTTCTGTAGCAATCGTAGCTGCAACCAGGAATGGTGAAATCTCATCCAGCGGGACATAGGTCCTTTTTCCCGCATTGGGATCAACGAGTTCATAAAGGATATTGCCTTCCCTATCCAAAATTCGGGTGGTTTCAAATTGTGCTGCCTGTTCACGTAAATCTTGAACTTCAGGTAGTGTAGATGCGATCCGATTGTAATAATAAACGGCAATAGATCCACCAATGATTGCCATGATAATTCCGATGAACAGGCCAATCACCAGCATGCGCAGGGCACAACCCCAACCCTGTCCTCTCGACAGACTACCAGGACCACTGTTCTTCCACCACATAACGAATTTTGATGGACGTTGGACAGGAATAGTCGTTGTTCTTGTTCGGTTAATAGACGAGGGTGAGGTCCTTCCAAGAGAAGGGGGTTCATCCATCCGCCGCGGCAAGGGCATCCCACGTTCATCTAGGGCAGGAGGAGGCGTGAAAGGAGTTGACCCCAGAGAAGGTGGTGGTGTGTCATCCAACGGGGACCGCTTCTGTGGGGCAAGCTCATCAGAAGCTGATTCCTGCTTGTCTTTTTCTGGCTTGAATTCCCCAGGTAAGTGAGCTTGTGTCCGCTGATAAGATACAGGTCTTCTTCTAGCAGAACCAATCGCTCTATTCAGGGGACTATCCCCCTCAGGAGGTGAACCTTTCTCAGACAGATTTTCTGAAGAGAGGTCAAAAGCATCCTTTTTTGGATGTTCTTCAGAATTTCTTGACCTGTTCACTGGGTTATTTGCGCGATCTTTTGGATCTTTGGGATTTTCTGAGTCATTCATAATATTCGGAAAGCGACAAACTGTCCGTAACCTATTCTCCTCGTTCTGGAGGTATTCTAGCATAAATTAGAGATTCCAGCCCCATCATGAAGTACGATTTCAGTTCACCAATACTGATTTAAAGATAGTGATTGACTGGTATTCAGCCTGACCTTAGAATAAGTATTATGGAATCCAGGACATGGAACAGACCTCTGCCTGAGAAATTTTTCCTGGGAGGGGAACAGCGTTTCTCTTCTAAACACTCGCGACGCAGCCAGGGCTGGATTTTACGCCAAACTGCAGAAACTCCTTCATTCCCGACTGTGGAACTATTACAGGAGTCTCCGGGAATAAATTTCCGGCTTTTCCCCCGCTTCAATGATCCCTCCCAGCCTCAGATCGAACCTTTAGATTACGACCCATTTCCCCGTTTAGTGAGTTTCTCGTGGGATTGGATAGAATTAAAATCTCAGCCGATAAAGAATTTGGAAGTCAAATCAATTTATTGGTCCCCTGATTCAGGAGTGATATGCGGGAAAAGTTGGATTACTAATCTCACGGACCAAAAAAGGTCCATTTATCTAGACTTGGTCTGTATACT
>Ga0180435_10000980_pt1 | contig 30142 bp, 27 predicted proteins | sample SS_ome_3_FD_132467 | JGI IMG/M metagenome (GOLD analysis project Ga0180435, IMG submission 132467) | Hypersaline lake sediment archaeal communities from the Salton Sea, California, USA - SS_3_S_1 metaG | ecosystem: Environmental > Aquatic > Non-marine Saline and Alkaline > Hypersaline >... | reverse complement strand
TCAAGATCCCAAACCTGCAAACTGACCGTTTGGGTACCTTCGAGTTCATCTCCTGGTGGGAGCGCGATAAAGTAGCCGATGCCAAAGTCCTGGTTGTTGGAGCCGGCGCGCTGGGCAATGAAGTGGTCAAAAACTTGACCCTGATGGGGGTCGGACATATCCTGGTAATCGACTTCGATACCATCGAAGCTGCCAACTTAAGCCGCTCGGTCCTCTTCCGGGAATCGGATGCCAAACGAAAAAAATCTCAAGTAGTGGCCGCCCGCGCCAAGGAGCTCAATCCCCAGACCAAGATCCAGTATCTGCATGGAGACGTGACCACAGATCTGGGCCTGGGTATTGTCCGGCGCATGGATGTGGTCATCGGCTGCCTGGATAACCGGGAAGCCCGTTTGGCCATCAACCGTTTCGCCCACTGGATGGGAAAACCCTGGGTAGATGGCGCAATTCAGGAGCTGCTGGGCCTGGTGCGGGTCTTTGTGCCCGGCGAAGGGGCCTGTTACGAATGCACTTTAACAGAACAAGCCCGCCGCGACTTGGCCCTACGCTACTCCTGTCCATTATTGGCCCGCCAGAATGTCCTGCTGGGCAAAGTGCCCACCACCCCTACCATCGCTTCCATCATCGGTGCCATGCAGTCTCAGGAAGCCCTCAAGCTGATCCACGATATGGATGTGGAAGCCGGGAAAGTCATTCACTATAACGGGCTTACAAATCACATGCACACCACTGCCTACACAGCCCGCGAGGATTGTGAAAGTCACTGGATCTACGGCGATATCACTGAACTGCCGCTCAGCGCAGAAACTGCCACGTTAGCAGAGCTGTTCGAGATCATCCGAATCGATCTCGGGGATCAGGCCGTCATCGAATTGGACCAGGAAATTGTTCTGGAACTGGAATGCCTGACCTGCAAAACCAGCGAGAATATGATCAGTCCCATGTCTGAGGTGAGTTTTGAAGCCGCCCATTGTCCCAACTGCGGCAATATGCGGGAAGTTAAAATGACCCACCTGATCACAGGCGACGAACCTTTCTTACATCACACCCTGGCCAGCATTGGCATCCCTCCCCTGCATATCCTGCGGGTGAATAATACTGAAGAATACCGCTTCTACGAACTGACTGGTGATCTCAAAGAAACCCTGCATTTCACTGATTTTGATGACACCTCCGGGGATATCCCCCTCAGGGATCGCATCAAGATCGGCGGCAAAGTAAAGATCAAAGACCCCGCTCAGAATCCAGCTGGCGGCAAGATTAAGATCAAGGATTAGCAGGTGTGGGTTTAAAAACAAACACGATACGACCTATGGCTGATTCATCACTTTCAAATAAGATATTAGGCTCATTTTGGGGAAGATTTTTTATTGTCATCCTGCAAACTGTCCTGATCAGCCAGCTGCTGTTATTGACTTTCCTGGTTCGCTTGTACGTTAACATGACGCTGTTGAAATATATTGTAGTGCTGTTGGTTGGATTGCTGGCCGGATTCTCAACCCGCCGTTTCTTAACCGGCCGCACCCGGGTTCTGCAGCTCTTAGCCGCACTGATCTCCATCGCTTTGAGCCTGGCCTCTCTGCACATCCTTTCGGAAGGATTCATAGGCATAAATTTGTATTATGGATCAAATAACACCCCCGATTGGCAGGGACTGACCCAATTTGGATTGGCGGCCCTGGGTTCATTATTGGTGATCAACGCTTTCAGGACGCGTACTGCCCCTAAAGAAGTCCTTCCAGCACCAGCTGCAGCTGCACCCCAACCCAAAGCAAAGCCAAAACGCTCGCTGCCAAGATTTTCATTTCCAGCGTTAAAGAAATCAGAACCGAAGGTCACCAAGATCGCTCCAGCAAAAAAGGAACGCGTATCACCAAAAAAATCGACCACAAAGAAAGCTTCCAAGACCTTGGCGATCCAAAAAACAGCTGCAAAACCGAAAAAATTGGCCGTGGTCGCAGCCCCAAAGTCAAAAGCCAAAAAGACAACCAGGAAAGCGAAGAAGAATGCCAAAACCGAGATCAAATTCGTTGGCAAGGAAGAACACATTTGCCCTTACTGCCTGGATCCGGTCGAGGACCATCATCCACGAGGAGTCAAGATCTGTACGATTTGCAAGACCCGCCACCACGCCGATTGCTGGGGAATCACTGGCGCCTGCCAGATTCCTCATTCCAATGAGAAAAAGAAGCACTGATAGGAGCCGAATATGCCTGAGATTGAAGTAACTATAGTACTCCCGAATGGTGGAGCCCGCAAAGCCGAAGTCCCGGATGATGTGATTATCCGCGACCTGCTAGCTGAAATGACCTCACTGCTTGGGCTGCCCACAGTCGGTCCAGACGGACGGCCTATGGGCTACCGCCTGGATAGCAAAGCCCTGGGACGTGAATTACAGGAGAGTGAGACCCTGGCAGATGCTGGTGTGCCGGATGATGACCGCCTGGTCTTAACTGCGGATATCACAGCTGGGGCTGGAAAAATATCCATCGATCAGAGCCCCAGGATGCGCAGACTTCGGGCAGATCATAAACGAATGGTGGATATGGCTGCTCAAAGTGATCTGATCGAATTCAAAACAACGGAAGCCCGTAAAGGCCTGCCCCCGGAAAGGTATATCGTCACCTATAAATGCAAAGGCATTGTCGGGGTCGATAAAAACGGCAAACCCAAAATGGGCAGTAAACACCAGGTTGAGATCTATCTGCATAATCAGTATCCTCAACGCTGGCCTGGCATGCAGTGGCTCACTCCCGTCTGGCATCCCAATATCAACCATCATAACGGCTCCGTCTGTGTCGATGCCGCCTGGTGGACTGCCAGCCGCTCACTGGACCGTCTGGTGATCATGATCGGGGAGATGGTGCAGTACAAGAACTATCATGATGATCCCACCAAGCCCCCCTTCCCATGGGACCCCGAAGCTGCCCGCTGGAGCCGCAAGTACCGCCAGGAAAATCCCGCGGCTTTCCCGGTGGACACACGCGAACTGCTCCGACCAGAACGGATCAAACTTAAGAAAGAAACTGCTAAAAAACCAAAACCGAAGATCAAATTGAAATAATAGCTGATCAGCGTAGTGAGTAAATAAACCAAAAGAAGAATTTCATATGGAGGTAACACCATGGCTGAAATTACAGTCACACTTGTACTGCCCTCAGGAGGAACCCGCACTGCCGAAGTTCCGGACGATGTTGAAGTAAAGGAACTCATTCCTGAATTGACCACATCCCTTGAACTTCCCACCACAGGTCCAGACGGACGCCCGATGGGCTACCGCCTGGACAGCAAGGCCCTGGGGCGCGAGCTGCAGGAAGAAGAGACCCTCTCGGAAGCCGGCGTTCCTGAAGATGATCACCTGGTCATGACCGCAGACGTAACCGCAGGTTAATGTGGCGTGGGGCGTTCTATCTATGCCCCACCCCTGGAATTATTTTAAATTATTATGACTACTGCCAAAGTTCGCTTACAGCCAGCAGCCACACCAACCCCGCGTCCGGGTCATATCCCGTTCAAATACGCTGAGCACTGGCGCTCTGATATTGAACTGGAAGAACCCCGGCAATCGGGCATCACAGTATTTATGACCCAAAAAGCCTATATCCGGGCCAACGTGCACGCCCAGAGCGACCTCGAGAATGAGATCGGCGGCTGGCTGATTGGCAGTTGGAGAGAAGATCAAGCAACAGGTGAAGAATTCATCATTGTAGAACGGGCACTTCCCGCGTTGCACGCCAAGCGGGGCAGCGCTTATATCACCTTCACCCAGGACAGCCAGTTGGCTATGTTCGATATTATGGAGGAGAAGTTCCCGGACAAGGAACTGGTGGGTTGGTATCACACCCACCCCAAAATGAGTGTATTCCTGTCCAGCTACGACCTGTTCCTGCACAATTCCTTTTTCCCCCATCATTGGCAGGTTGCCCTGGTGATCGAACCCCACAGCCACACTGCTGGATACTTCATCAGGGATGGGGAAGGAAATTTGGATAACAGAGCTTATTACGGCTTTCATGAATTAACAGGCGGAAAATATCTTAGTGTGGTCCGCTGGAGAAATATGACCTATCAAGAACCTGGAGAACAGGGAGAGATGGATTATGAAAATGAGTAGAATGATGCGGCTCTATTATTATGCTGTCCTGGGTGCCATGGGTGGCTTGATTGGCTGGCAGGCCAGCAATACAATTGGATTATCCTTTTGGTCAAACTTATACCTGAGCGAGATCGTCGTAGGCGGCTTGATCGGCCTCAGCATCGGGGCCTTGATCGGATTATCCGAGGGCCTGAATTCCCGCAACTTGCTGCAGATCCTGAAGTCCACCTTATTCAGCGGCGGTTTGGGATTGATCGGTGGAGCGATTGGCTTGCCAATCGCAGAGGGATTATTTCTCTTTTTAGGAGGAGGAGTATTGGGCAGAGCCATCGGTTGGGCCGTATTTGGCACCTTGATCGGAGCTGCCTTTGCCATCACCAGCGGAAATGAGGCCTGGAAACCCGCTTTAGGCGGCGCCATCGGCGGAACTCTCGGCGGGATCGTGCTGGAAAGCGTTCGAACCTTATTCACAGACCCCTTGATAGGCAAAGCCATCGGCTTAACCGCGCTTGGCGCATCGATCGGAATCTTCATCGCCTTGATCGTCCTCTTGCTCTCCAAGGCCTGGCTCGAGGTGACCAGCGGAAAAATGCAGGGGTCGGAATTCATCCTGGACAAGTTCGTAAAATCGAATGGTCCTTCGGCATTCATCGGCAGCAGTCCCCTTAAATCGGACATCGTCCTGCCTGACCCAGATATCGATCCCCAACACGCCCTGCTAAAGGGGGAAGACAGCCACTTTAACCTTAAAGACCTCAGTCTTTCAGGCACTTATATCAATGGAAAAAAGATCGAAATCGCCCAATTACGCAAAAACCAGACGGTAAAAATTGGCAACACAGAACGGGTTTATCACGAGAGGAAGAAGCCATGTGGAAACAAAAGATCATCCATTTGACTCTGGTCCTGGTTTCCCTGCTTACGCTGACCGGGTTCAGCCCCAACCAACAAGCGGAAGAAACCCACATCCGCATCACCCAGATCGATACCTCAGACTTCCCCAAGGTCACTGTCTATGTCACAGTGACCGACGAGAATGGCGATCCTATCGGCGTCGATCCAGTTCGGATCAAGCTGATGGAAGATGATAGTGAAATTCCACTGGACCAAATCGAAGGTGTGGGTCAGATCGATCCCATTACGACTTTGCTGGTGATGGACATTTCTGGCAGCATGCTCTACGCCGGAAAATTGGATGCAGCCAAAACGGCAGCCAAAGAATTTATTAACCAGCTTCGCCCCAATGACAAGATCGGGCTGCTCGCTTTCCACACCGAGATCTTCTATGTCCAGCCGATCACCACTGATCGCGATCTGATCTTCAGCGCTATCGATAGTTTAAAAGGCGATCAAGATACAGTCATGTATGACGCCCTTCTGGAAGCGACCGAAATCTTGAGCGAAGTCAGCGGCCGCAAGGCCATCGTGGCCATCACCGACGGAATTGATACTTTGAGCCAGTCCACCCCTGAATCTGTTATTGCGCAGATCGGCCCGGCGGGTTTATCGATCTCCACCATCGGCCTGGGCGATCCAGATCAGGACCTGGCAGAATATTCAGCCATCGATATTGAAGCGCTAACTTATCTGGCTGAAAACGCTGGCGGTGTTTACGCTTACGCCAACGAAGAAGAAAGCCTGAGCGAAATTTACCAATCCTATGCCATCGCCTTCAAGAGTGAGTACCAGCTGACCTACACCTCCCCTTCCACCCTGCGTGATGGTGTGAATCGAGCGCTATCTGTTAGTTTGGCTGATGCAGATCCGACAATGAATGAAGAGGAAGAACCCATTGTCTATAATCCTGGCGGTTTAGTACCGGAAGTTTCAGAGCCGGTTCCGCTGTCCTTCTTTGGGCTGATCATCGCGGGGCTGATTGTGTTGTTACTGATCCCGGCAGGGATCAACCTGATCATCAAACCTGGTAAGAGGAAGAAGGCAAAAGCGAAACCAGCTGCCAAAAAGAAACCACGAATCAAACTGAAAGATTGACATTAAAAATGTCGTTGCGAGGAGGGTGTTCACACCCAAGCCTGCCCTGAGCGCAGGCGAAGGATTCGGCGACAGCCAGCAATGAGGACTTCAGTCCCGACCGAAAAGCTAGATTGCTTCGTCCTTCACTCCGCTCACTCCTCGCAATGACAGTTACCGTGTCTTGTCATTGCGAGGATGCGTAGCATCCGTGGCAATCTCCCTGATCATTGAGCTTTTTGGAAAACACAAAAGGAGAATTCGATTTCATCGAAAAAAACCGAATTCTCCCTTCATTGACAAGGATCCCATCCACATTCACAGCCGATGGATTAATCCATCGGCTACTTAAACCCAAACCTCCCTTATGGGAGGTTTCTTGATCCTCACTACTATATAGAGTGGATGCAATAGCCCCGATGGGGCGTTGTTATTAGCCCTGGGATTGTGCAGCACTTCGAGCGCAGCGAGGAGCATCCCTGGGCAGAGAAAAATATGGCTCGACATTTCCAAGAGAGTGTAAACATTAAACGTCGACGCAGGTCAAGCCAGTCCTGAGCGCAGGCGAAGGATTCGGCAACAGCCAGCAGTGAGGACTTCAGTCCCGACCGGAAAACGAGATTGCTTCGTCACTCACTTCATTCGTTTCTCGCAATGACAGTTACCGTGTCTTGTCATTGCGAGCGCAGCGAAGCAATCTCGCCATCAAACAACTGGACTTTTCCTATTTACTCCCACACCAACAGCCGATTTCCCACACCTGCTCCCAGCGATAATGATCCATCATCCAACTCTACACCGGCCAGATTGCTGGTTAACTTATCCCCCAAAGGAATTGTCCACAGCAGTTCTGTTTTACCTTCAACGAAACCAATACCGTTCAGCGATTCCCGGGAAGTATCCGGCGCCACAACCTCGTAGGCACCGTCACCATCCAGATCGCCAACCAGGGCCATATCCAGATTGCGGGAGCCAATGCTGTGAGTGCTGAAACCTGCCAGATCTGCCTTCAGCACCAATTGATCCCCTTGCCAGCTGAAAAACTCTAAAGTGGCATCCAGATGTGGGCGCAGCACATCAATAATCAGTATCTCTCCTGAAGGACCCATGGGCGCAGCAGCCAATTGATGCCGCCAGCGGTAGCCTTGCCCGGCCGCTGGACCTTCAGCCAGAAGTTCTCCATCCTCATCAAACAAAACCAATTTGGCTCCAGCTTGAAGATCACTCACCGTCACCAGTATCTCGCGCTTACCATCTCCATTCAGGTCGGACCAGATCGGAGCGATGCCTTCGATTACAGCTGGGCTGGAGATCTCGATCTTATTCACGACTTTTAGCGACGGAAGGGTTTCAACCAAAGTGATCGATCCTGCTTCCAGGCCATCCCCCAGAACTCCGTGACCGTAGCGATCTGTGGGATCGGATAGAAATAACAAGCGTCCCATTTCATCCTGGATCAGACGGGCATCCACCAAAGCATTGACCTCTAAACGGCTGATCATCTCACCCTGATCCCACAGGATCAGATCGCCGGTATCTGTGATAAACACAAACCTGCCTGAATCCGGATTGGGGCTGACCGGATGGGACAGTTGTGATGTTTCCGGAGAAAGCGGTGTGTTGAGATAAACCTCTCCCTGATGATCCAGTATCATGGGCGGCATACCTGCAGGTAGCGGTCCCCGGCCGATGTCGAACTTCTGGACCTGGCCATTCTGGATAATATAACTGTCAATATTTCCATCCACGAGGGCAGCTGTCCATAATACACCATCATCGAAAGGAATGCCCACCAACCATTTTATCTCCCCAGTCAGATCGATGCTGATTGGGTCATTCCCCATGATAGATCCACGACCTTTTGCCTGCCGATTTCCATCAGCCTGCTGATAGGTCAGACCTATAAAAGAACTTTCGACGCGGATCGTGTTTTCATTGAGATCCGGATTTGCCGTGGCAGTCAAATAGAGAGGAAGTGGTTCCGTGACCTTGAGAGCTGAAGATTCATTTCCAGTTGGATCCCAGGCAATGCAGGCCGGAATGGAAAACAAAATCAGGATTACCAAGATAGATAATTTCAGTCTTTTGATGTTCATAGGATTTAGATGTTATATACTTAGCTGCCCTTACAGTGTAGTTATAACAGGAATTCAATTTGCTCACTGATACTAATTACTCCTTTCACTTTCATTCTGGGCAGTCGAAGGGCAGCATCCGCGGCAATCCCCCTGAGCGATGAGCAATAAAACAAAAACAAAGGACAGGGTTTCATGATATGAAACCCTGTCCTCCTTATGTAAACAAGGATCCCATCCACATTCACAGCCCATGGATTAATCAACGGGCTACTTAAACCCAAACCTCCCTTACGGGAGGTTTCATAAACTACACTACGATTATTGAGTGGATGCACCAGACCCGAAGGGGCGTTGTTATTAGCCCTGGGATTGCGAAGCATTTCGAGCGCAGCGAGGAGCATCCCAGGGCGAACGTGAGACAAAATAAATATAATTCCAGAGAGATCAAATTCAGATTGCTTCGTCCCTTATTTCGTTCATTCCTCGCAATGACACCTTATGGGTAACTGTCAACCTGAACCCGAGGCCGACTGAGGGGAAGGATCCATATTCAGATCACATTCCCAAGGCGATCGCTCCTTATGTTATTCCGTTTTAGGGATTCTTCGCTCGATTCAGAATGACATTACAGTGGAACAATATCTGTTTACTGAATACTGATTACCAATCACTTGTACTAAATCAACTAAAAACATTCTATTTCCGACTAACTTCGTTTCATCTTGACAATCCCTCCCCTTTATGTATAATATCCATAGACTAGTCTATATTACAAACCAGTCACAACCACTAACTATGGAGTAAAGTGTCATGGACAATATCACCCAAATCCAAAAACAAACCTTCCGGTATTATTACGAAGATGGCCTGGTAGAAATGGCAGTTGGGCTCCTTTTTGCTATCATCGGACTCGACGTCTTGCTGATCAGCAGCGCACCCCAAGGCACACCGATTTCGATCGGCGCCTGGATCCTGCTGCCAATTCTCACCGTTGCTGGCATTTACGGCGTGCAGCGCTTCGTAAAGAACCTCAAGGAGAAATTCGTCCACCCTCGGACAGGCTACATCGAGTACGCCGCCAAACCCAGCCGCTACCGCTGGCTGGTCTCTGGCTTTGCCCTGGTCCTGGCAGTATCCTTTTTGTTCCTTCCTTATGATTGGCTGCAAAAGGGTTCGGTCACCGCAGGTATGATCTTTTTTGTGATCCTGGTTTCGATCGGCGTCCAAGTAGGCCTCAAACGATTGATCGCTGAAGGCATCCTGAGCTTTATTTTAGGGATCGTTCTGGCCTTCCTGCCCTTTAACGACAATGCCAGTTTGGTCGCAACATTTATACCCACCGGCTTGCTCCTGATCCTCGTTGGTTCCTGGGTCTTCCGCAAATACCGGTCCGACAATCCCCTCCCGGAGAGCGCCAATGACTGAGAAAGAACACCCTATCAACGAATCCTGGGCCGGCTTAACCTCAGTGGACAAACTGATTCATGAACCTGCCCGCCTGGCAGTCATCACTATCCTGGCCGCGGTTGATAGCACTGACTTTCTTTACCTCCAGCGAGCCACTGGACTCACCAAAGGAAACCTCTCGATCCACCTCCAGAAGCTCGAAGAAGCCAGACTGATTGATATCCAGAAAACTTTCCAGGGAAAATATCCCCGCACGCTGTGTAAATTGACAGCAAAAGGGAAAGACGAGTTCATTCTTTATAAAGAGCAGATGAAAGGGGTATTTGGAAAGTAAAACGAGAGCGCAGATCCCAACGGAAGACTTGCTGGCTTCTCCGCCTTCTATTCAGTCCTCGGTCCTTCATTTTCTCTCAGGATTGGCGCTCTGAGTTTTAGTTCTCTGATTTCAGAGTACCGATCCCTGTCCCCAAATCGACTTACTACTTACTGTTTACGCCTTACCCCCTACTGCGCCTCCACCATCAAAGACGCTACCAGCTGATCTAGCAGAATGAGAGAAGGCACAAAAGTGTTCTCAGATTCACTTTCCAATAGGACAACGATTGAATCTCGGTAGGCACCAAAATTCTCATAAAACTCATCATCCATTTCTGCCGGGTCCAAATCGGGCAAATTAGGATGGTTCACGGGCAGAATCACACTAACATAATACAAGCCATCGTTGGTCAGGCCCTGATAGGTATAAAAAAGATTGGGCCAACCCACAGTGTAGTAAGCTTGCCCATACTGGCTCAGCCATCGCGCGCCGCGTCCATTTTGAAAGTCTAAATACTTGACATTGGATTGATACAGCTGGCCGGCATTAAAAAGATCTGATACACCCAATCCGGCATAGTCTGCAGGTTGAGTATCCAGGGCCAGCTGCAGGGCATCCAACCCATCACTGACATTTTCATTGATGGCTCTGAAGTCCGCTATGGGATAAACCCTGATGGTTGGTGTATGGAAAGCATCTGAAAGAACCCAGTTATTGAACTGGAATTCGCGGTGTTCAGGAAGGCTCCACCAGGGATTATTCTCCTCATAATTTCCAGGATTGACGCCAGCGGTTACATCATCTGCCAGGAGAGGGTTAAAATAAAAACTTAACCCGGCATAGTTGAAGTTGGCCGGAGGTGGACCGGCGGTCACTGTTGGGTGTTGAGTAGGAGGAGATTCGTCCCCAGGTTGTTGATCACTTTCTTTCGCTGCCACAGTGGCCGCTACAGAAGTTGCAATGACATCATCAGAGCTTCCTTCCAGCGCGGAATCCTCACCTCCGGTGAGCGTGCAAGCCAGGGAGAGGGAGATCAAGAGAATAACGACCAGAATGATGCTGGTTCTTTTTGATAACATTGCAGCCTTCCTTATTATTAAATGATGATATCAGTATTCTAAACGATTCTTGGATAATTTGACGGGGAGCATTCGACAGTGTAATAGCGAGGATCCCATATGAAATCGTCCGGAACGGATCCAGATCTCTGTCCAAGGTTAGCACTTTTTCCATTTGACCCCCACATGGATTCTCTTCACGGAGCCAGTCCCGAGTTTAGCGAGGGGGTCAGGATGAATATAAAAAGCCCCTTTCAAGGGGCGCAGATAATAGCCCCCAACGGGGCGTCATTATTCGCCCTGGGATTGGGCAGCACTTCGAGCGTAGCGAGGAGCATCCCTGGGCGAACTTAAGAAAAAAAATAATAAAATTCCAGATAGATCAAGTTCAGATTGCCGCGTCTCTCACTTCGTTCGTTCCTCGCAATAACAGTTACCGTTTATTGTCAAATCAGGAGCACAATCCCGCTCATCAACAAATCAGATAAATTTCTTTAGTATACGTCAAAAGTTAATTCAGATTGCTTCGTCCTTCACTCCGTTCGCTGCTGTAATGACACAATAATGAAAGGAATAGCATATCTGTACACTGATTACTGAATATTTTCCATTACTCCCTACCATTTACCCCAAACATCCCCCACAGACACACAGGGATTCCTTTAACCCCCCCCCCACACACGAGCAATAAGATTTTCTTCCTAAAACCCCCATACTATAGAAATCCAAAACGTTTTGGTTTATAATCAAACCACAACTTAAACGTTTTGGGTCAAGGAATTCCCCCACCTATGACAATAACCCTCAAAGATATTGCCCAACGAGTCGGAAAATCGGTCACTACCGTTTCCCGGGCATTACACGACTTTGATGATGTGAGTCCAGAAACCAAGGCTGAGGTGCTCTCTGTCGCCGAAGAACTAGGTTACACCCCCAATATACACGCTCAGCGTCTCCAAAAACAACGAACCGACACAATTGGCTTTATTATGCCCACTTATGGTCCACGATTTTCGGACCCCTTTTTCAGTGAATTTCTGGCCGGGATTGGTAACCAGGCTGCCAATTTAGGTTTTGACCTGCTGGTCTCCACCCGACCACCCGGCACTATGGAGTTGCAAGCTTATCAAAAAAATATCAACGGTCCTCAAGTAGACGGTTTTATTATTGTCCGCACCAGGAAGCAGGATCAACGTATTAAATTCCTGTCCCAGATGGGAACCCCTTTTGTGGCCTTTGGCCGCATGCTGGACCACGATGACTATCATTACGTGGACGAAGACGGTAAATATGGAATGGAACTCATTACCTGCCACCTGGCCGACTTGGGGCACAAACGGATTGGTTACCTGGATGCACCAGCAGATCTCATGTTTGGGCATTACCGACGCCAGGGATTCCTGGCCGGTATAAAAGACAATAATCTTGAAATGGATCAAGATCTAATAGTCACCGGCGATCTCACTCAACGGGCTGGATATCAACTGGGCCTAGACTTGCTCACCGGGGAGGACCCGCCCACAGCCATTGTCGCCTGTAATGACTTGATGGCCCTTGGCGCCATCAGTGCTGCTCAGCAGCTGGGGTTGGAGGTTGGAAACGATGTAGCAATCACTGGTTTTGATAATATACCCCTGGCTGAACATTGCCACCCACCGCTGACCACCGTTCACCAACCCATTTATCAGATCGGCGAAATGGTTTGTGAAATGTTAATTATGCAGATTCGCGCCGAACCCATAGAGCAAAAGCAAATCATCCTGCAACCATCCCTGATGGTTCGGCAATCAAGTGTTGGCATAGATATTCAAACTAATTCTGAAGTTTCAAAGGAGGTGGTTTCCTCAGACAAGTCCGTATGACCTAGTTTCAGAGAAATTTGTTCACTATTACCCAAAAGTTCGGAGGAAAAATATGAAGAAGTTTTCTATCGTTATGGCGATCGTTCTCGTTGGCGCAATGTTCTTGTCTGCCTGCCAGCCAGAAACCATCGTCGAAACAGTGATCGTTGAAACTGAAGGCGAAACAATCACAGAAATCGTGACCGAAGAAGTCATGGTCCCTTCCAAGACCCTGGTCTTCTCCTCACGATTATTCAGCCCCCCTGCAGAGCAGCTGTTTTTCATCAATGAGATCATTAAGCCTTTTGAGGAAGAGCACGGTATTACCGTAAACTTCCAGATCATTGATGACCAGGTCCTGCTTGATCGCGCAGAAGTACAACAGACCACTGATCACGTGACCACAGACATCGTCGTGGCCCACAACAGCCGTATGCCAGACTGGCTCGATGCTGGCTGGGTTGAGGATCTGACGGATGTGGTTGCCAGCTGGGATGACCGCACTTTCAGTGAGGCGTTTATCGACAACACCCATAGAGATGGCAAACAGTACTTCCTGCCCGTGGGCGCTGATGTTTATCTACTTTTAGCCAATAACAAAGCCCTGCCTTACCTGCCCGACGGCGTAGAACTCGACGCCATCACCTGGGACCAGTATGCTGACTGGGCCGTCGCCATAGCTGAAGGCGAAGGCGAAGGGAAAGTCTGCATCACCGGTATTCCTTCCAAATCCTGGATCTACATGTTCGGCGGCACCGGCCTGTCCTACGGCGCTGGATTCCCCGACGCTAATTCCGAAGGCGCTATGGCTGCCTGGAAAGTTTGGGAGAAAATTGGTCTGGCTGGTGGCTTTGTGCCCACCGTCCTCAATATTGACAGCTGTGTAGACCCCATGATGCGCGAAGAATCCTGGCTGACAGTATTCCACAACGCTCGTGCTGGACAGGTCTTTGCTTCCAATGAGACCGCCTTTACTCTGGCCCCCGCCCCCGCCGGACCAGCAGGTATCGGCAGCATCGCCGGCGTCAGCGGCTACGCAGTCATGAAGGGATCTGCCAATTATGACCTGGCCGTCTCCTTCCTCGAGTACCTCACCCGCCCCGATATCCAGGTCAAACTAGCTAAAGGCACCGGTGGATTCATTCCTCCAGTGGAAGAAGCCCGCGATTACCTGGGTGACGAGGCTATCGATGAGGTCATCAACAAAGCCGTTCTGGTCCTCAACAATGGTGTAGTTTCCGGCGTTCCCGGCAGCCTCTACCAGGATTGGGGTGCAGTAAAAGCCTGCTACGATGATGTCTTTGAAGACACTCTGCTGGCTGGTTTGGAAGTTACTCAGGACAGACTTGACGTTGCTGAAGCTTGCATCGTCGACCTCCTGAAATAACTAGTCATAAAGAAAGTTGAATGGATAGGACCGGAAATTCCGGTCCTATCCTTCTAAAAAAAGGATATCCTATGACCGCTGCCGCTCCTGCTAAGAGAATGCGCAACTTCGGATCAAAAGCCGTCCCCTATTTATTAATAGCACCTGTAGTGATCTACTATATATTCTTCTGGATTCGGCCCGTTTTGATAACAGTGGTCAAAAGCTTTCAATCTGCAGCCGGAGCTTTCACCTTTCAAAATTACGTCATGGTGTTCACCGATCCCAACTTCTTGCCCGCCCTCCGCAACACCGCTATTATTGTAGTTTTTTCTGTCACCCTAGAGTTTCTTGGCGCCCTATTCCTGGCATTGTTGATCAATCGGAAATTCTTTGGATCCAGTTTCTTCCTCTTTATAGCCATGATCCCCATGGCACTGCCGGCCGTGGCAGTCGGTGCAATGTGGTTAACAGGTTTTACCGCTCACGGTTGGATCAACAGCCTTCTGTATTATGTGGGTATCATCGCTGAAGGTGCCAAGATCTACTGGCTGGCCGGATCGGAATGGAAATTACTGGCCTTGATCATCATTATTGATGCCTGGCAGGTGATTCCATCAGTGATGATCATTCTTCTGGCCGGTCTGCAAAATATTCCAGAAGAGACAATTGAAGCCGGTTATGTCTTTGGTGGGAATTACACAACCGTTCTCCGGAAAATAACTGTTCCGCTGCTTGGACCAACTATCCAAACGGCGATCATATTGAGGTTAATTTCAGCCATCCAGATCTGGTTGGTCATTGTGCTTCTGGTAGGCTTCTCCCGCATGCCTGTATTGGTGGAACGTATAGTTTACTTCCATGAGGAAGTTCCTGCCCTGGATATCAGCCCCTTAATGGCCAGCGGATATACCATCATCGTTTCAGTAATTGTCTCCCTGGCAGCCTTGCTTTATTTGCGGGTTTCCGGTGCTTTTGGGGGAAAGAAGGAGGCTTCCTGATGGCGAAAAGAATCAAAAAACCCATAAAACTCTCCAAAGTGATCAGCAAGACCATTTTCTATATGCTGATCGTTACCCTGGCTATAGCCATCATTCTTCCTGCATTTTTCCTGGTCTCCCTCTCATTCTTAAGCACTCGGGAGGCCTACCAGTATCCACTGCCGCTTCTGCCATCCATGAGTACAGAATATTCACTCACCCATGGAAATCGCGGCTACTTGATCAGTGTTTACGATAAATTTGAGGAAGAGTACCAGACTGTTCTGGATACAAACGAACTGGAAAAGATCACAGTCTATATGAAGAATCAACTCGGCACACCCTATACCATCGCTGAGATCGAGGAGCAAATCGCTATACTTGAATCCGGTGCCGAAGATCCGGTCTATTTCAATGCCCGAAAGAATATCTTCCTCAACTATATATCATTCTTCCAAATATCCAGGGATGCCGTACCGGCTTTACTGCGCAGCTTCCAGATTGCTGGACTGACGATCCTGGTTTCCCTGACGATTGGAGGCATGGCTGGCTACGCCTTTGCTCGCTATATCTTTCCTGGCAGGGATGCTCTTAAATTCAGCGTATTATTTGTGCGTATGTTCCCGGGTGTAGCCATCGCTTTGCCTATGGTGATCATCCTGGCCAACATGGGCTTCTATGATAAGCCAGTTGGACTTGTGTTGGTATATTCGGTAGGATCCATCGCTCTTACGATCTGGATCACTGCCAGCATATTCATGGGTATTCCCGAATCACTTGAAGAGGCAGCTCAGGTTTTTGGCGCAACAAAATTCCAAACTTTCCTGCGGGTCACCTTTCCTCTGGCGCTGCCCGGATTGGCGGCAGCGGCCATGTATGCTTTCCTGGGTGCATGGAATGAGACAGTGTCTGCCATCATCCTGACCCAATTCAATCCCACTTTTCCAGTTGTTGTTTACCAGGCTTTGCTCGGTGCTGTAGGTAATGTCAACCTGGCTGCAGCTGGTGGTCTAGTTATGGCAGTACCCTCTTTGATATTTACCTTCATCATCCGGAGATATATCCAGCAGATGTGGGGAGGCGTGACCATTTAGGAGAAAAACTATGGCAACCTTAAGAATGCAAAACGTCACCAAACAATTTGGCCGAAGTGTGATTGCAGTTAAGGATTTTAATCTCGAAGTTAAAGAGAAGGAATTCCTGGTCCTTTTAGGACCCTCCGGTTGCGGAAAGACCACTGCCATGCGCATGGTAGCTGGCCTGGAAGAGGTCACAACAGGCAATATCTTTATTGGCGACCGCGAAGTCACCGAACTACCTCCTCGCAAACGCAATGTCAGTATGATCTTTCAGAACTACGCCGTATGGCCCCATATGTCAGTTTATGACAATATTGCCTTTGCGCTTAAACTTAAGAACATTCCCAAAGACGAAATCGACAGGATCGTCAAGGAATCAGCCAGTCTGGCCAAGATCGATATGTTATTGGATCGTCTGCCATCACAGCTGTCTGGCGGCCAACAGCAGCGTGTTGCTGTCTCCCGGGCGATGGCTGTGGATCCTGATATTTTCCTGATGGATGAACCGCTCTCTAACCTGGATGCCAAATTGCGGGTTTCCATGCGTACTGAGCTAAAAGCGATTCATGACAAGGCTGGTGCCACAACGGTATTTGTGACCCACGATCAGTCCGAAGCCATGAGTATGGCAGATCGGATCGTAATCATGAAAGACGGCGAAGTCATTCAGGTCGGCTCCCCGGATGATGTATACCATCGGAGCCGATCCATCTTTGTGGCTGATTTCATCGGCACCCCGCCGACAAACTTCATGGATGTCAAGATCAAGAAAGAATCTGACGGCACCCACCTGGTTAACCCCCACCTCAACTTACTGCTGCAGCCCGATATGGCAGAACACTTTAAAAATTACAACAAAGACCATCTCATCCTCGGTATCCGCCCCGAGAACATTATCATGGTAGACCAGGGAGAGGCAGCGCTGTCTGCCAAATGCTTGGTGGCAGAACCCCAGGGCTCCCATCAGGTTGTGGCAATTGAATTGGACAACAACATTATCAAGTCTATCGCTCCTGCAAATCCCACAATTATTCCTGGGACAGATGTGCACTTAAATTTCAAACAGGAAACGCTCCGGTTCTTTGATCCGGATACAACCCTGGCAATTAACGACTGAGGTATAACAGGTTTTAAACTGACACGGACTGATATTTACTAGAGGACCTATGCGCCACGAGATCCGTTTTACACTGGAAAAAATCAGTCGCCGCTTAACAGAGATCGAGGGACTGGTTTATCAACAACGTCAACCAATCCCTCATTTTGTTTACCGAGAGTTGGATCGTCCCGGTCTGTCTTTGGATGATATCGAGGATCAGGAAAAGGGCTGGACCCCAGCTCCCCCGGGAAGTTACTGGATCGTACCCAGGAAAAACTTTGCCCTAAAAACGTCTTTTTCGATCCCTGCCAACTGGAATAAAAACAACGCCATCGCATTATATCTACCCATTGGTATTGCCGGAGATTTTTCCCATCCTGAAGCCCTGGTCTATCTGGACGGGAAGCAGTATGCATCCTGCGACCGCCACCATCAGGAAGTGGTCCTCTCAACTGAATTCTGTGATGGAAAGGAACATACCTTGACGCTGACCGGTTGGACTGGGATCGGCGGCTCAACTATGGGGGATATGCAAAACCGACTCAAGATGGGATTCTGTGATATGGTTCAAATCCATCTTGAAACCCGCGCGTTCCTGGCTACAGCCAGGGTTGCTGCCGGTATCTCTGAACACCTCAGCCACCAGGATCCAGCATATTTTCATTTGCTCACTGCCCTGGATGAAGCCTTGGGTCTGGTTGATCTAAGGCTGCCAATAGGGAGTGATTTTTATGAATCCATCCCCGGGGCACATAAAATATTAAGAAATGGCATCAAAGAAGCTGGCCAGGCTTTGAATGTAGATCTTACTGCTATTGGCCATGCCCATATTGATGTCGCTTGGCTCTGGACCCTGGGGCAAACCCGCCAAAAATCGCGCCGTTCCTTCACGAATGTCCTGCGTCTGATGGACACATACCCTTCCTTCACATTCACTCAAAGTCAACCCCAGCTCTATGACTATCTGATCGAAGATGATCCGGAGATGTTCAAGGAGATCAAAGATCGCATTAGAGAAGGCCGCTGGGAACCGATCGGCGGCATGTGGGTAGAAGCAGACTGCAACATTTCCAGTGGAGAATCACTGGTCAGGCAATTTTTACTGGGTCGGGAATTCTTCCGGGATCACTTTGGTCCGGAAGCGGACTCCCCTGTTTTATGGCTGCCGGATGTGTTTGGTTACGCCTGGAACCTGCCCCAGTTGATCAAGGAAGCCGGGTTGGAATATTTCTTCACCATCAAGATCGGCTGGAGCCAGTACAATCGCCTGCCATTTGATTCATTCTGGTGGCAGGGTTTGGACGGAACAAAGGTTTTGACCCATTTCAGCACCACCAAAAATCCTGATAGCGTCCATGCTTCAACTTATAATTCCGATGCCTCCCCGGGACAGATCCTGGGCACCTGGCTGAATTTCCAAAACAAGGATGATGCCCCTCCTGGTAAAACTCTTCCGCTGTTGATGTCATACGGTTGGGGAGATGGGGGCGGCGGTCCCACTCGGGAGATGGTCGAAAATATCCTTGAAATGGAAAACTTCCCTGCCGCTCCGCGAGTCAATCCTGGCAAGGTTATCGATTTTTATCGTCAATTGGAAGCCGTTAGCGAAAGGCTGCCGGTTTGGAACGGGGAGCTTTACCTTGAATTCCATCGCGGAACCTATACTACTCAGGCAAGGAACAAACGGGCCAACCGGAAAATGGAGTTTGCCCTGCATGACGCCGAGTTCCTTGCAACAACAGCCTCACTTTTTGATTCCGGATATCAGTATCCTTATCACGCCCTGGATCAAGCCTGGAAACTGGTCTGTTTGAACCAGTTCCATGACATTCTACCCGGAAGCTCCATTGCACCTGTTTACACAGAGTCTCTAGGTCAGTACCAGGAAGTAGAACAAATAGCCGGTGGAATCATAAATGATGCCCTGGAAAGCCTTTCCGCCCACTTCGGACCCGATCTATTGATCAACCCTACCTCGTTCGAGCGTGATGAGCCGGTAATGATTGCCGGGGAACTGAGGGAATCCGCGAACCTCTTACCCTACAGCATCACCCCGTTGATGGAACTGAACGGAGATACAGCTCCTGGTGGTTTGATATGTAAAAAGGGTCTACTGGAGAACGATTTCCTGCGGGTGGAGTTAAACAGCGACGGCGATATCACCAGCATCTTTGACAAAATTGCCCAGCGTGATGTACTCCCCGAAGATACCCTGGCTAACCAGTGGATTGCTTTTGAGGACCGCCCCTTAAACTGGGATGCCTGGGATATTGATATATTTTATGACGATAAAAAATATTTAGCAGAACCAGCCTCATCGGTCAAGATCATCCAAAATGGTCTTCTGCGCGCGACATTGGAAATCAAACGTCAGATCCTTTCCAGCCCCTATACCCAACGTATCTCCCTGAATCACAACAGCGCCCGGCTGGATTTTGATACAGAAATCGATTGGCAGGAAAGAAAAATTCTCCTGAAAGCAGCCTTTCCGGTTGATGTACTCTCCCCCACTGCCACCTACGAGATCCAGTGGGGTAACGTCGAGCGCCCTACTCATCACAATACCAGCTGGGATTGGGCCCGTTTTGAGACTGCTGCCCAGAAATGGGTTGACCTCAGCGAAGGTCAATATGGTGTCAGCCTGATCAACGATTGTAAATATGGCCATGATATCCATGGCAATACAATCCGTCTAACCTTGCTGCGCGGCACCACAGCACCAGACCCTGAAGCAGACCTTGGAAAACACACATTCAAATACAGCCTCTTTCCCCACCAGGGCTCCTGGGACGAAAACACGGTCAAACAGGCTTATCTGGTCAACAACCCTGTCCTCGTCTGGGAAGGAATTCCTAAATCTGTAAATAATACAGAAGCCTTCAGCCTGGTATCGATTGATGAGCCAAGCTTAGTCATTGAAACAATCAAAAAAGCACAGGATGGAAATGGGGTGATCCTCCGCCTGTATGAGTCGCAGCGCAGCCGGGGTTCATTCACACTCCAGACCGGGTTCCCCGTAAAAAAAGCATTTCGAACAAATATCCTGGAAGAGAACCAGGATCCTCTGAACGTGGAGGGGAATCTAATCACGGGCGCGTATAAACCTTATCAGATCATCACTATCCGGATTGAGCCGGAAAAAATAATATGACAGATTCTAGATACGCAGTTTATCTGATTCCACCTTACCAGCTTTGTAAAACTGTTACCGAAACCCATACCCTGTTTCGAAAACAATTTGGGTTTTCAGCGGCGGACCGTTTTCCGGTCCACTGCACCATAAAGGGTTTTTTTAAGAAGAATAAGCTGCCGGTCAGTCAGCTTCAAACTGATTTGGATGAATTCTTCAAGACTCAAAAACCTATTCCGGTAAGTGTTGAAGACTACCGGGTTGATCCAATCGGATTTGGCCTCAGTCTGATGACTTTGGCTGGAAAACCCAATACTCCTTTCCTGAATTTGCGGGAGAAAATTGTAGATATCACCCGTCCCTATATCGCGGATGATTGTGATTTCAAGGAACATGATCTGGGGCGAAAATTTCACCCTCATATCACGTTCTCTTTCCGTGATGTCCCAACTGAACTCTATGACAATGTATTTAATTGGATGGTAGATGGTCCAGATCTCACTGGTCTCTTCCTGGCAAATATATTTCACTTATTGGAATTCTTCTCGGATGATTGGTCGGGTAATTGGTGGGAAAGCATCAGCTGGCGCCTTCTTCATTCATGGAGGCTGGACCCTTGATAAAACTGCAACGTCTCAGAGATAAACCAATTTTAGAACCCATACCTCACCATCCTTGGGAAGCTGCAGCTGTGTTTAACACCGCAGCGATCAAACACAACGACCTGGTGCACCTCATTTACAGGGCAACGGATATCACCTCCAATGGCCAACATGGAGAATATATTAACAGCCTGGGTTATGCAGTGAGTGGTGATGGGATCCATTTTGAGCGCTTGGGAAACCCAGTCCTGACGAATGACGTCCCACAGGAAACCCGCGGTCCGGAAGATCCTCGGATCACCCGGATGGATGATAAATTCTATATGCTCTACACAGGCTTCGGTGGCCGTTTTAGCGGCGATTATCGGATCAGCCTGGCGACATCACCCAACTTGATCCACTGGGAACGCCAGGGAGTGATGTTAGATGAACCCAACAAAGATGCCGCACTGCTTCCTGAGAAAGTGAACGGTCGTTACATGATGTTCCACCGCCGAGCTCCTGATATTTGGGTTGCCTTCTCCGAAAACCTCAAAGATTGGGGGGATCACCAAAGAATAATGGGAGCTATCCCGGGTTCAGACTGGGAAGGGACTAAGATAGGGCTATCAGGGCCTCCAATAAAAACCTACCAGGGCTGGGTGATAATCTACCACGGTGTAGGCGGCAGTCCTCGCAAATATAGCCAGGGTATTGCCCTATTGGACATGGATGATCCTACCCAGGTGATTGCCAGGCAGGCTCAACCTATTCTGGAGCCGGAATTAGATTGGGAGATCAATGGCTTTGTGCCTAATGTAGTATTCAGCTGTGGGCAGGTTATCCTGGGTGATCAGCTTTATGTGTATTATGCTGGAGCGGACACTGCCATTGGCGTGGCAACCGTTCCGCTTGAAGAAATCAATTCATTTGGAGTTTAATCACATGCCAGATAAAAAAACAATCGGTATCTTCCATTACCAGGTAGGTGGAACAGATGGCGTTTCCCTGGAAATAGAAAAATGGAAGTTGATCCTGGAAGAAATGGGGCATACAGTGCACCTCATCGGTGGGGATCTGGGCACAGGCCAGGGTACCTTGGTAAAAGAGATGTTCCACCACTTGCCTGAAAGTATACGCCTCAATCAAAATACTTTTTACCGGCTATCGGATTTTGATCCACACGGATATCGGGAAGAATTGGATAGAATGACAGAAGCCATCGCAGCCCGCTTCAGGGAGGTTATCCAGGAAAAAGAAATCGACCTGATTCTGGCTGAGAATGTCTGGTGTGTAGCTGCCAATCCGGCTGTTGCACCAGCATTGGAGATCGTCCGCCAGGAGTTTGGTATTCCTGCTGTCGCTCACAATCACGATTTCTACTGGGAACGCAGGGAAGGCTTTTCTTTGACCTGCGCTGGGGCTGTTGAGCTGGCTGATAAATATCTACCGCCCCATGACCCCAGCATTAATCATTCCGTCATCAACAGCCTAGCACAGACCGAACTACTTGAACGTAAAGGTATTAACTCCGTTGTAGTTCCCAATGTTTTTGATTTCGCCAATCCATCCTGGGAAAAGGACTCTTATAACAGCGATCTCCGAGCTGAAATAGGTATTGGAGAGAATGACCTGGTGCTGTTGCAGGCTACCCGGATTGTGTCCCGCAAAGGCATTGAATTGGCAATTGATTTCACAAAAGCCCTCAACACACCTGAGCGTCTGAAAACTCTCCAGGAAAAAGGGCTTTATGACGGCCGTAATTTCACAGAAGAAAGTCGAATCATTCTGGTTCTGGCCGGTTATGCCCGAGATGATGTCACCGGTGGATACAAAGTGCTATTAACAAAAAAGGCAAAAAACGGCAAGATCGACCTTCTTTATATCGGGGATCGGGTGGATGCGAACCGGGTCACTAGGAAGGATCAGAAGATCTACTCCTTGTGGGATACCTATACCATGGCTGATTTGGTTACCTATCCCAGCCTGTGGGAAGGATGGGGCAATCAATTCCTCGAGGCTGTAAAGGCAAAGTTACCCTTATTGATCTTTGAGTATCCGGTTTATAAAAAAGACATCAAAAACAAAGGGTTCCAGGTAATTTCATTAGGTGACCAGATCCGGGATTACGATGAGGATGGCTTGGCAAGGGTTGAAAACTCCGTTATCGAAGATGCCGCCGACCAGGCGCTACTTCTTCTGACAGATCCCGATCAGAGGGAGCAAGTTGTTGAACACAATTTCGAAGTTGGACTACAGCACTACTCCTTGGAAGCTTTGAAAGGTTACCTGGAGCCATTATTTACTGAGTAATTAGGAAATAGAATGGAGAAAGATTCAATTCAAGGCAGGATTCTGGATCATTTGACAGCGCTGTATGGAAAAGATACTGCGCTGGCAACCTGGGTTCGTTTAAAGGAAATCCTTGTAACATACTCTGTCATCCAAACAGGGCCTTCACCCCTTGAAACCCTGAAAAATCTGGATGCGGTTCTGATAACATATGCGGATCAATTCCAGGTAAAAGGTCAACCTCACTTCACTTCTCTATCCAACTTTATCGGGAAGCATCTAAAGAATCAGATCTCCGCCGTTCACTTGCTGCCATTTTTCCCTTATTCCTCCGATGATGGTTTTTCCGTGATCGACTATAAAGAAGTCAATTCCGAAATGGGCACTTGGGAGGATTTGCAGGATCTGCGGGAGTGCTGCAACTTGATGTTTGATGCTGTGATCAACCATATTTCTCGTGAAAGTGACTGGTTCCAAAAATATCTCCAAGATCTTGAGCCCTATAAAGAATATTTTATCGAAGTTGATCCCGAATTAGATTTATCCCAGGTCACTCGACCAAGAGCCAGACCCTTGCTTGCCACTGTTGAAACAGCTAGCGGGCAGGCCCATGTCTGGACCACATTCAGTCCAGACCAAATCGATCTAAACTATGCCAACCCGGATGTTTTACTGGAAATCCTGGCAGTTCTGTTGTTCTATATCCAGCAAGGAGCGCGTATCATCCGCCTCGATGCAATTGCCTACTTGTGGAAGGAGATCGGCACTTCCTGCATTCATCTTCCCCAGACTCATCGTGTTATCAAACTGATACGAGCTGTCCTCGATCTAGTCTCCCCGGATGTTATCCTGATCACCGAAACGAACGTCCCGCACAAGGAAAATATCAGCTACTTTGGCCAACAGCTCAATGGATCGGATAAGACATACCCCCAGGGTGATGAAGCACAAATGGTGTATCAGTTCCCTCTGGCTCCTTTGGTATTGCATACATTCCGAACCGGGGACACAACAGCATTAACCTCCTGGGCCGCATCACTCGAGGTGCCCATCCGCTCAGCTGCTTTTCTTAATTTCATCGCTTCCCACGACGGAATAGGCGTCCGCCCGGCGGAAGGTTTACTCACTTCCGAAGAAATCCAGGGCTTGGTTGATCAGACTCTGGCAAACGGCGGCCAGGTGTCCTATAAGACCAATCCAGACGGCTCCCAGAGCGTTTATGAATTAAATATCACATTATTCGATATGTTAAATGAACCCGAATCCACTCCACTGGAAATAGGCGTTCAGCGTTTTATAGCCTCCCAGGCCATCATGCTGTCATTATCCGGCGTGCCAGGAATCTATATCCATAGTCTATTTGGCGCGCCGAACAGCCACCGGGAGGTAGAAAAAACCGGTCGGGCCCGATCCATTAACCGGGAGAAATATCAGGTCAGCAATCTGGAAAAGGAATTAGCTGATCCATCCACGAGAATTTCCAAGGTATTCACATCCTACACTCATTACTTATCCATCCGGAAACAACATCCCGCCTTTAATCCGCTGGCTCCACAACAGGTTCTGGACGTAGGTAATCAGGTATTTGCCCTTCTGCGTACAGCAGAGGGTCAAGGAGAGAAGATCCTGTGTTTGATCAACATCACTAAAACTGAAGCAGAACTGGAAGTTGATCCAACGACCCTGGATTCCTCAATCTGGAGTGACCTAATAACCGGAATGGATTTCCAGCCGGGAAAGATCAAACTGAAACCATTCCAGGTACTTTGGCTGAGGTAGACCGTAATTTTGTCATCCCATTCTTCGAATGATTAAAAAAAGGGCGACTCAATGAGTCGCCCTTACAATTTACTATCGGTATTCGCCTTACTCTTTACTCATCCTCGCATCCTTCCAGACAATCCAGCGCTTCCTGGGCTTCTTTGCGAACAATATATGCCCGGTCCCAATCATATTGATCATCTGCACCCAAGAGCAGTTCGCAGGTCTCTTTGCATTTCTGGCGCTCTTCCTTATCCAAATGTCCATGCCTGGCCAGTTTGCCATAGCTGCGAATGGCTTTGGAACGCACACCAGCGCTGGAATCACCCAGGTTTACCCGGATCGCATCCAGCATTTCCTTTTTGTATTCAACCGGCAGATCGTCCGGTTCAATATATTCAACAAAATTACCCAGAGCCCGGATAGCCGTATCACGCAGCTCCAGGTTTTCAGACTTGGCAGCCATGAGGACCTGTTCAAAAGCCTCAATTACCCGAGGTGAGTGGATCTTGCCCATCGCATAAACCAGGAATATCCGGCATTCTTCGCTTTCCTCACATTTAAATGATTCCAGGAGCGGCTCCAAGGCAGGTTCGCCAACCCGGCCAAAAGCATGTCCAATAGTCAGCTGCGCTTTCATATCTCCAGCATCCAGATTATTGAGCAAGATAGGTACTACAAACTCGCCAAAGTCCGCTACCAGGCTCACCGCTTCATCCAAAACATAGGCATGTTCTGGGTGATCCAGAAGGTCTATATAGAATAAGGAAGAGACCATTTCAAATAGGGAGCGGGCAGCTTCTTCTGTGATCTCGGGTAAACCCTCCCGGATCATTACCAATCCTTGATGGATTTTATCGGAATCGGGGCTACCTATAAGTTTTTTTATCTGTCCAAATTTATCGTCAGCCATAGTATCCTCCCAGATGAACAATCATCTCAATAATTCCTTTTTTCATAGTATGTGCGTATTTATATCATACTCGGATATGCCTGGATATGGAATCCAATTCTGGCAGTATTTACCATCAATTACATGGAATAATGGCAGGAATTTTCGATCTATCATCTAATAACAAAATTGATAAGAAACTGACCGTTATTTCCCTTGTTGGCATATCCCAAGTACGTTATAGTTTATCTTATTTCAGACAAAGATAAACTAATATCACAAGTTAAATAGGTTTTAAGTTCAATAACCAAGTTAAAGATTTTTATTATCCACTATCGAAGGAAAGGAAGATGAGAGCTAAACAAATACTGAGCACCATCCTTGTTATATTCACAGCTTTTGCCCTGGTATCATGTTCCGGGCCCAGCGCCGAAGCGCCCGAACCCGCAAGGGATCTGTCAGCAGAAACAGAAGTAGTCGAAGAAAAACCAACAGAAGAGGCTGCACCCTCTATGTTAGTCACTACTTTAGCAGATGTGAAAAGCGCTGTAGTTCAAATCGAAGCCCAGGGAACTTTTGTTGATCCCGAAGGCGAATATAGTGGTGCCGGAAGAGGATCTGGATTTATTATCGATTCCTCTGGTTTGGCAATTACCAACAACCATGTTGTTTCTGGAGCCGCTTTATTGAAAGTTTGGGTTGGCGGTGACACGTCTAGATCCTATAACGCCGAGATCCTGGCTGTTTCTGAATGCTCTGATCTGGCATTAATAGACATTGATGGAGATGGATTCCCCTATCTTGAATGGTATCCCGATTCCATTACTGTTGGGTTGGAAGTCTACGCCGCCGGTTTCCCCCTTGGCGATCCGGAATTCACACTAACAAAAGGCATCGTGTCCAAAGAAGAAGCTGATGGAGAATCCAACTGGTCCTCGGTCAACCAAGTGATCGAACATGACGCTACGATCAACCCCGGCAATTCTGGCGGTCCCCTGGTCACTGGCGACGGTCAAATTGTGGGTGTAAACTATGCTTCCATTGCTGCAGCCGGTCAGTTCTTTGCCATCGGTCGGGACATTACTTTACCGATCATTGCGGAATTCAAGCATGGTCATGATGTTGATTCCTTCGGCATTAACTCCTATGCCGTATCCAATGTAGACGGAACCCTTACAGGAATCTGGGTTTCATCAGTCAAATCAGGTTCTGCTGCTGATAGAGCCGGTCTCAAACCCGGAGATTTGGTTACAACATTGGAAGGTTTAGCATTGGCTGAAGATGGCAGTATGGCTACTTACTGCGATATCATTCGCACCCAGGGTGATGACAATACCCTCGGAATGGAAGTCGTCCGTTTCGATACTGCTGAAACGCTGGAAGGCCAGTTTAATGGCCGGTCTTTATCGGTCACTGGATCATACGGTACGCCAGGGTACGCCAACAACGCTAATAATGCCAATACCAACAATGCGGATGACCCGATTAGTAATCCTGGACAATTTTCATCCCCCAATATTTTCGAAGTGTATGACGACGGTTTTATGGCGATTACAGATGATTACGAATCGCTATACGTAGAAATCCCCGCATACTGGACTGATATTAATGGTGAAATTTGGACTGATTACTGGGGAGACCTTTATTTTGAAGCAGCCGATGTTGTCGCAGCACCAGATCTGGACGGATTTTTCTCCCGGTACGATGCTCCCGGTATCAGATTCTCCGCGTCTGAAGATTGGGGCAATATTGGTGGGTATCTCCAGCTGCTGGAAGGCATCAGGTACGTGTATGAAGATAATTGCACCTATGAATGGCGGGAATCCTATGAGGACCAGGTCTATGAAGGCGCATATGAATACTGGGATTGTGGAAGAAACGCTGATGTAATTCTTATTGGTGTCCGGCCCAGTCTTGCTCCTACAGCTTATCTCATCCTGGTCCAGATCCAAGTAACATCCATCAATACTGACTTTGATATAGAAATCGTAGAACGTATAATGGAGACCTTTGACCTTATGGATGGCTACTTGCCCTAGCCGTTACTGGAAGAGAGTAGTAGAAAAAAAAGCGGACAGGTTTTTCACCTGTCCGCTTTTTGCATTTATAGTTTCAAATGAATTCGTAATTACTCTTCTATGATTTGGCGAATCTTTCTTACAGCCCGATTGGTCGCCCGGCGGTATGCCCGTCCTGGGGGAACGATTGCACACAAAGATAAACATTCTTCTCCCGAAGGAATTATCCGGCAAACAAGGTAGCTGTGTTCTTTGGTCCGTATTGTTACCTCATCAACGGGCGCAAGACCCAAGTTATCCTGGGTTTCTACACTTACCTGCTGCAGCAACGCGATCATGGCGCTGGCCAGTTCGTGGTCCGGGTTGGTTGGCGCTGAAGCAATCGATAAACCATCTGAAGTCGCCAACACAGATCGGATAAAACCTCCATCAGAATTCATTTCCTGTAAGATCTCATCAAACGTAAGTGTTGCTTTTCCCCCTTCCTGGGGCACTTTTTCAGTCACTTCGGTCTCCTAGGCAGGATCTGGATTGATTTTTCCTCTAGCCTTGGTAATCACGCTGTTCACAATCGATTTCAAACCATCCAGAACCCCCACACCATCCACAGCAACGCTTTCATAAGTCGGCACCCCATTCAACAAGCCTAAATGTTCCTTGAGGGAATGAATCGGCACAATTTCTGGCAAGTCCCGTTTATTACACTGCAGAACCAATGGGACATCGTTGGCTTCAAATCCGAGTTCTTCCAAATCTTCGTAAAGATCTTTGATGGCTTCTACATTTTCTTCCAGACGGTTGATTTGCGAATCGGCCACAAAGACAATTCCATCTACACCTTTTAGCACCAGTTTGCGAGTGCCTCGGTAGTAAACCTGACCAGGGACTGTGTAGATATTAAATCGAGGTTTCAGGCCGCTGATCTCTCCCATCTGAAATTGCATATAATCAAAATAGAGGGTGCGATCTTCCCGTGTTTTCAGCGAGATCAACTCTCCCCTTCGATCCGGATGCGTCCGGGAATGGATATATTCCAACGAAGAGGTTTTCCCGCTCAATGAGGGGCCATAATATACTATTTTTAGATTAATTTCTCTTAATTTCCAATTTATAAACATACGTTTAAAGGTTTTCCATTAGTCTTCCGGGAAAGTATCATCCAATTCCTGGGTGATACCCTTGCTAAAATCATCTGGAGAATATGAAGATGGCGGACCGACAATCTCTTCAAACTCCTTGGTGATAGGCATCAATTGTTCTACCGCTCGTTTGGCGAACAGTCGTACCAAACCAATCGGCGTCTCTGCCCTATAAATGACAATCAAGATAAAACTGCCTGCGATATTGTGTAGGTAGATACTCTTTGATTCACCTTCATGGAAAAATGATCCATGTGGGTCGCTCTCTCCAATACGTTTCGACAATTCCGCCATTGCGGCCACATCACCTGCCGCTAGAGCAGCCACGACATCGGGTGTACCCTCATCCATAATGCCGTTTATTGAGATAACCTGGCCGCTGATATCCGCCAGAACAATGCTGTCCGTATGAGCTTTTTCAGCCAGATGAGCGAGAATATACTCGATCTGATTCAGCAGCTCTTCGGGCACATGCAATCCTTGTTTCATATTGTTGTTCCTCTCTTCCTTGCTAATTCAGTATTGGGTTCAATCCGTATCAGCAATTTCCTCTTCGACAGGGCAGCTGTCTAGCGCCTGAGCCGTTCGATAGCTGCCTTAAGACTGGTGCGCATTCTTTCGATGGCCTGGGCCATATCTCCAATTTCACCACCTTGCGCGACATCAATCGGCACGTCCAGGTCTCCACGACTGATTGAATTTGCTGCATTTACAATTCCTTGAATTGCGTTCAGCATTCTATTTGTATTAAACACTGTCAGCCCTGACATCACGATTGCTATACCACTCATGACAATGCCTGCCACCGTCACAAAATTTGTGAAGTCTTCAAGATTCGAAGCCAGAAGAGCTTCAACTTCCACTTGTTCAGTATAAGTTCTGATCTCTGGTTCTGAAAAACTAGCAAATTTCGGGTCCAGATATTGAAGGTAATATGTAATTGCTTCAGACAATTCTTGAGATGAATCATTATTTGCAGGATTGACTTGATAAGAAGTGACCACATCATCTAACAAACCGACATAGATAGTTCGGCTT
>Ga0180435_10000979_pt1 | contig 30159 bp, 44 predicted proteins | sample SS_ome_3_FD_132467 | JGI IMG/M metagenome (GOLD analysis project Ga0180435, IMG submission 132467) | Hypersaline lake sediment archaeal communities from the Salton Sea, California, USA - SS_3_S_1 metaG | ecosystem: Environmental > Aquatic > Non-marine Saline and Alkaline > Hypersaline >... | reverse complement strand
GCCCGGCGGTCCCACTGGAACAGCCGCACGGCCAACGCTACGCCCACGACCGCGCCGGCGAGGAGCACCAGCAGCGAGCCCGCAGGCGAGAAGGCGGTCTCCTGCGCGTACGCCAGGCCACGCATGGCGTTCATCGCGTGGGTGGCGGGCAGCAGCCGCGCGAGCGTGGCGAGGGCGTCGGGGATCATCTCCGAGGGCACCATCAAGCCGCCGAGCATGACCGACGGCAGGAACACCAGCTGCGACCACAGGACGGTGGCGCGGGTGCTGGCCGACACGACCGCGATGACCAGGCCGAGGCCGGCGTGGGCCGCGGCGGCCGCGAGGAACACACCCACGTAGGATCCGAAATCGGCCGGCAGCGGGGCGTCGAACAGCAGCGGCGCGACGACCGTCATGATGGCGGCCACCAGCGTGAGGTGCGCGACGATGGCGCCGCCGGGCAGCAGCAGGATGTTCACCGCTGGCACGCCGTGGATCTTGAAGCTGCGGAAGATGCCGGCCTCGCGCGCCTCGACGATGGGGTCGGGCAGTCCCAGCAGGCAGCCGGCCATGAGCGCGAACACGACCATCGCCGGGATGAGCGTCTCGCGGAAGCCGGGGTTGAGGCCCACCATGAGCGCGCCCGCGATGAGGAAGAAGCCGAGCGGGAAGAGGTACAGCAGCAGCAGCATGGCGCGGTTGCGCAACCCGCTGCCGAACTCGAACGCGGCGTGGTGCAGCAGCGCCCTCATACGGCACCTCCATTGGCGGTGAGCTCGAGAAAACGCTCCTCGAGGGAGGGGCGCTCGACGCGCAGGTCGACGACGGGGTCCCCGGCGTCCTCCAGCGCCTCCAGCACCGCCATGACGGTGGTGCCGACGGCGTCGCTGAAATAGACGTCGTAGCCGTCCTTGCGCGCGTGGCGCTGGACGCCGGGCAGGGGGTCCGTGCGGGCCGCGAGGGTCTCGCGCTCCGACCGGACCGAAACGCGCGTGAAGTCGGCCGCTGCGGCCGTCAGCGCCTTGGGGGTGCCGCTGGCGACGATGCGGCCCGAGAGCAGGATGGCCACGCGGTCGGCGAGCTTCTCGGCCTCAGCCATGTCGTGCGTGGCGAGGATGAGGGCGACGCCGCGCTCCCGCAGTTCGGCCACCAACGCGTGCAGCTCGGCGCGGGTCCCCACGTCGAGGCCGGCGGTGGGCTCGTCGAGGAACACCACGGGCGGGTCGTGCGCCAGCGCCAGCGCTAATGCGAGCCGGCGCTGCTGACCGGTGGAGAGCGTGCCGTACTCGGCGCGCAGCTTCGCCTGCAGGCCGAGCCGCTCGAGCAGGTCGAGTCGCGGCGCCACGCCGTGGTAGGCGCAGAAGAAGCGCATCGCCTCCTCCACCTGCATCGTCTCGGGTAGGCCCGACGTCTGCAGTTGCACGCCGATGGCGTCGCGCAGCCGGCCGGGTTCCCGGGACGGGTCGATGCCGCGCACGCGCAGCGTGCCCGCCGTGGGGTAGCGGATGCCCTCCAGGCACTCCAGGGTGGTCGTCTTGCCGGCGCCGTTGGGCCCCAGCAGGCCGAAGATCTCGCCCTCGGCCACGGTGAAGTCGATGCCGGCCACGGCGTCGAGGTCACCGTAGGTCTTGCGGAAAGCCTCCACGAGGATGGCGGGTGGGTCCATGACCCAAGCGTGCGGGTGGCCGCAAGGGACGTTCAAGGCCGCTGCGCTCGCGCGCCGAAGGCTACAGCTGGTCGTAGGGCTCGGGCTGGGTGCCGTCGGTGTCCGTGAAGCCGTACGCGCGCGCGAGCTCGGCCGCCACCAGGACGCTCCCGCTGCGCCTCAGCAGGTCCGGATCGCCGGCGAGGGCCGCGACGGCCCGCCCAACGAACTGGGCCGACTCGCGCTTGGGTTTGGGCGACTTCTTCACGTCGATCACGTGGCCGGGGTAGAGCGACACGGATGCGACGCCGTGGGGCCGCAGCTCGACGGCCATGTCCTGGGCCAGCCGGTCCGTGGCCGCCTTCGCCACGCCATAGGGCACGTTGCCGTAGTAGCGGCGGCCCGCGTAGAACGAGATGCTGACGATCAGCCCACTCCCCTGCCGCAGCATCGTCCGCGCCGCGATCGCGCTGGCGACGTAGTTCGACCGCACGCCGACACGGAACATCTCGTCCCAGATCTCCAGCGGCTGCTCCCAGAAGGGCGCCTTCCAGGCGTACCCCGGGAAGGCCTTGCGGTTCCGCAGGCGGCGGTAGCCGCCCCAGGCGTTGTTGACGAGGACGTCGAGGCGACCCTCGCGCTCCACGACGCCCTCGAGGGCCGAGCGCACTTGCGCGTCGTCGTCGTGGTCGCAGGGCAGCGCGACCGCGCGTCCTCCGAACCCGGCGAGGCGCGCCGCGGCCCGGTCGGTGATCGAGCGGCCGGTGACGTAGACGGTGGCGCCCGCCTCGCACAGCCCGGCGGCGATGCCGTAGCCGACGCTGCGGCTCCCGCCGGTGACGATGGCGACGCGTCCCTCGAGCGTGGGCATGGGGTCCTCCGTGGACGATCGAGCGTCGGCGGCGTGTCAGCACGCCGCCCGCGGCACAACACACCGCAGCGTAGCCGATCGAGCGCCCGGTGCCGGACGGTACCGGCGTGACGACCCTGCGCGCCAAGAATGCTACTCGACCCGCTCGTACACCCTCGACATGTCACCCGACCGAGCCGAGCACGGATCCTCGATCGCCACGACCTGCAGCTCACCACACGCGAGTAGCCGTGCCTCGTAGCGCCCGACCACCTCGCCGCACGATGAAACGCCCCCAAACGTGACCTCGGTGAAGAGCATCACCGCCTCCTCGAAGCGGTACCAGTTGATCGCGAAGGGCGCGCCATCGAGCGCGGCGGCATTCGAGGCAGAACGGTACGTACCGTCCTCATCGAAGCGTCTGTACCTGGCCGGCCTCATCCACGTGCCGATGATCTGCTCGGCGGACGTGACCACGACGTAGGTCCCCGATGCGGTCGCCGGCGGCGTCGCAGTCTGCGCCAAGGCGACGACCAGCACGGACATGAGGGCAACGCCAACGAAACGGATCCCTACAACACGGGGTCCCGTGATCGGACTCCCATCATCGGGGCGAAACGTCGCCCCACGCTTGCCGAGCGGGTGCGCCGCGCGTGGCGGTCGGCAACGCCCGGGGGCGCAGCGGCCGCCTACACCGTCGCTCGGCTGCCACGCTCACCACACCTCCAGCACGACGCCCACCTCGTCACCCTCGGCGAGCCCCTCCGCCCTGCGAACCGCATCCTTCACCGGCACCAGGTAGCGGCCATCCTTGGGGAAGAGCGACGTCTTCCACGTCGTCGACCCGATGCGGGCCGTGACCGGGATCATCCCCCAGCCGTAGGTCACCGCGCCGGAGACGGCCTTAAGCTCGCGGCTGTCGTCGTCGGGCACGGTGACGAAGTAGAACGGCGCGGGACCGCGCCAGTGCCAAATGGGGCCGCGGAGCTCGATGCGCATGCCGTGCCCTCCCCTTCGCTGGCCACCGGGCGGCCGGCGGCGGCCCGCGCGTCAGCCTCGGCCCAGCTCGTCGTCGATGGCCCGCATGGCGTCCGGGAGCAGCGGCCCGAGCCACCGCGCCTCGACGAGATCACGCAGTTGCGCCGCATCGCGGAAGCCCGGCAGCGGCACCGCCACCGGCGAGCGCGCCCAGATCCAGCCGAGGGCCCCCTGGGCGACCGATCGCCCGCCGCGTGCCGCGCCTCGGGCGTGACGGCGAGCGCTGCGCCGTGGCGCCACCCCAGCCCGGCCATGCCGGCCGTGCCCAGCCCCTGCGGGCTGACGCGCAGGCCGCAGCGTCCCAGTCGGCGGAGCTCCATCACGCGTCACCCTTGCCCATCACGCCCATCATGCCCGGACGAACCGCTCCCCGCCGATACATCGCGTAACCTGCCAAGGGATGCTGGATCTGGCGCTGCGACACCTGCGACGACGCCTCGTCACCACCGTCGTGGTCGGCCTGCTGGCGTTCGGGGCGCCGGCGCCGCGCACCCTCCCGCTGCGGCTGCCGCCTGCACTCGTGCGCGTGCAGGCCGAACCGTCGCCCGGCGCGCTGGCGTGGCGTCAGTTCTTCGACCCGCTGCGGGCGGAGCTGAACTGAGCAACTCGCGAGGTCAGTCCTCCTCTGGCTTCTCCTTCTTCTCGCCCTTCTCCTTGCGGGACGCCATCACCTTGGTGACCAGGTCGGGCAGGTGCTCGAACGCCTCCGCAATGCGGCCGCCGCGGCCGGGCGCCGCCATGATCTGCACGTCGCCGTCCTTGAGGACGATGAACGCCGCGGGCTCGACGCGCACGCCGCCGCCCCCGCCCACCCCGGTGCCCTTGCCCGGACCCGTGTCCTTCGAGGCCGTGACCGCACCCTCGCCGCCGCCAGCGCCGACGCCGACCGCGATGCGGATGACTGGCACGATCGTGACGCCGTCGAACGTCATCGGCGCACCCAGGATCGTCTCGGTCGCCGCCAGCTGGCGGAACTCGCCGAGCAGGCCCTCCATGAACTCCTTTGCCACCGTCATCTCCAGGCTCTCCTCTCCCAGCCGGTCGCGCCGCGCGTCCTACGCGCGACACGCGCCCTACGCGCGTGTCGCGACCGGCGTCGTTCCCGCCACACCGCCCAGCCGACCCTGGCCGCGCCGGGCACCAGCCGGATCGGTCGCAGCCGCAGCGCCAACTCGGCCGAGCCGCTCGGCTCCGCCGTCGTGAAGTCGACCCCCAGGTGCACGTCCGCCTGCGGCCACGTCGCGCGGATCGCGTTCGCGATCACGCAGCCGAGCCCGAACGCCTCGCCGGTCCAGGCGGGGTCGTCGCTCGCCATCACCGCGCGCAGCCGCAGCCGGTCGACGTGAAGGTGCCGCAGCATCTGCCGCCCCTCGCGCCACGCCGTGCGCGCCAGGCGACGGTAGGCGGCCAACGACAGCCGGGTTCGCTCGGCCTTGCGCTGGCGCTCCTGCTCCTCCGACACCTTCTCCCCCTCGGTCGCGCCCGAGACCACGGGCCCGCCCCGCTTCAGCGGCGTGCGCGCGATACGCAGGCCCAGCAAGCGGAACACCACGTGCCCATCGTCCGGCTCGGCCTCGAGCCCAAGCACGCCCCAGCGGCCACGGCCCGACACCCCTTCGGGTCCCGCGCGGCCCTCCACCCGGATGACGGATACGAGCGCGCCGACCACGATCGCCGCCACCAGGGCGACGAGCAAGCCGATCGCGGCGAGTACCCACCAGAGAACGCTCATGCGAGACCCCACGTCCCGGATGCGCAGCCGCCCGCGTACCGGGCCGGCCGGCCGGTGCCTCCAGCCTAAGCCCGGCGGGTCAACGCCGCGTCAGTGCCGGCGGAGGCACCGCGGCGGCGCCCCCGCTCGATTCCATGACGATCAACCGCAACGCCGTCCCGGACACCTCCACGGAACGCTCCCCCACCGCCACGAACCCTTCCTTGGCGTAGAACGCCCGCCCCTTCGCGTTCTGCGCCTCGACCTCCAGCCGGGCCCGCTTCCGGCCCGGGAAGGCTGCGAGCGCGGCCGCGAGCAGCCGCCCGCCGGTCCCGCACCGCTGCGCACCCGGCCGCACGTACAGCCGCGCGATCTCGACCAATTCGGGCCGACCGCGCGCCGTCACCACGCCGGCGATCCCGTCGTCGTCCTCCGCGACGGCCGCGAACGTGCTGGCCCGCGCCAGCTCGGCCGCCAGCACGCGCGGGGTGTGCCAAGCCGCGATGGCGCGCTCGATCGCCTCGAGCGGCAGGAAGCTGCCGTACGTGTCGCGCCACGTCTCCGCCAGCACCGCGCGGATGCCGGGGATGTCGGCCTCCGTCGCGCGGCGCACCCGCGGTGCAGGCGTCAGGAGATGCACAGGAACTTCGGATCCCGCGCGAAGCGCCCCGCCCTGCACGCGGGACACGGCCGGCCGTCGAGGTCGAAGGTGTCGACCAGCGCCTCGGCGCCGCACGACGAGCACGCGCGGGTCGGCGCCAGCGAGTCCACCATGACCTCCGCGCCGCAGGCGAGGCAGAGGTGCGGGGCGTCGTTGCCGATACACCGTGCCAGCTCCTCGTGGTGGGGGTGGTAGGCGTACACCTTCCCGCGGTCCGGGTCCAGGTAGTACGGGTTCCCGTCCGACCACGCCTCGATCGCGTGGCCGCAACCGTCGCACACGAAGCGAATGCACTCCGCCATGCCATGAGCCTATCCGAATCGCCGGACACCGGCTCGCCGCATCAGGTACCGCAACGCCTGCACCGCATCAGCGAAGATCGCCGCGCACGGCCGCCAGGAACGCCGCTGGCGTGAACACCGGCAGCGGCGCCGAAGCGAACCCGGCCCCGTCGCGCGATACGATCGCGTCCACCCCGGCGACGACACCGGCCTCGTGCAGGACCCCGTCCTCGAAATCGTCGAAGCCCGCATCGAGCGCCGCGACCAACACGGCACGATCCACCGAGGCGACGTCGAACAGCTCGAGCAGCGACCGCACGTGCGTCCGCGCTTGGGCGACGCCGACACCCTTGGCCGCCAAGTAGAAGACCGTCGTGATCGTCGTGGCGCCGAGTACCCCCCTTACCCGCCCCGAATCCACCAAGGCGAAGACGGCGAGAGCATGGTCCACGTGCGGTCGCCGCGCCATCAGCACGTCGAGCACCACGTTGGTGTCGATCAGGATCCTCATGCGTGCTTGCGTTCTAGGTGCGCCCGGTAAGCCGCCTCCGGGTCGGGTGCGGTGGGCAGTACGCCGACGAGGGCGCGGACACGGGGCGAAGGCGTGGGCAAGTCACCGCGCCCGAGGTCGCCGGCCGCGAGCGCCTCCAACACCTCGACGTACGCCGCGACCATCCGCGACACCGACGTGCCCCGGGCCGCGGCATGGCGCTTCGCCGCTTCGATCAGACGCTCGTCCATGCGGAGCGTGAGCTTCGTCGCCACAGCGACCTCCTGACGTACAGCTTAGCAGATTCCGTACGTACATGGTGGTCTTGGGGAACGCGTTCGTTCGGCCGGCTCACTTCCTGCGCGCACGGGCAGCGACCGTCACGTCGTTCACCCGGAACGCCACGATCCGGCGGATGAGGTCGGCCCGCCCAGCGGGCAGTGCAGCCCACCAACCCGCTTCGACGTACCGCCCGAAGTTGTCCAGGATCGCCTGCCACCCCTGCCGCTGCAGCTCCATCGGGTTCGTCGCCTCGGCGTCGAGGGTCTCGCGCACACGGACGCCCGCCTCCTCGGCCGCGAAGTCGAGGGCCATACTGCCGTCCTTGGCCTCCATGCGTGACGAGAACGTCCCGCCCACGCGCAGATCGACGGCGGTGGTGGTGTGCCAGTCATCGGTAACGGCGTTCCAGCGCACGATGTCGTCCGCCGTGGTCCAGGCGCGCCAGACCCAGTCGAGCGGCGCCGGGACGTACGTCTCGACCGTGACCTTCATGGTTGGCTCCCTCCGGCGGCGCCCACCTCACTCGCGGCGCCACGGGCGGCGACGCGCGGCCTCACCGCCAACCGCTCGTTCCAAGCCCGCAGCAGCTCGGCCTCGGCGTACTCGTCCTGGCCAGTGATCGCCTCGCCGTGCACGTGGTGCCGGCCTAGCGTGTCGCGGATGGTCTCATCGTCAGGATCGGGACCGTGAAAACCGGTGCAAGCGCCAACCGACAGGGCCCCAGCGACGAGGTCGTTTTCACCCGTCCACGTCACCAGCGCGCTCGACCTCGTCGAGCATGCGCGTCACCTGTGTTTCCAGCAGCGGGAGGTCCTGGTGGACCATGTCCCACGTCATCCTGAGGTCAACGCGGAAGACCTCGTGGATCAACACGTCGCGGGCACCGGCGATCTCACGCCAGGGAACATCGGGATGGGTGGTGCGAAGCTCGGTTGGGATGCCCTTGACCGCCTCCCCGATGATCTCGAGCCGACGCAGCACCGAGTCCTGCTTCTCGGTGCTGAGTAGGAACTGCTCGTAGGTCACCCCATCGGTGTACTGCCTCAGCAGCCCGATGGCCGTCAGGATCTCGCGAAGAAGGTACTGACGCTTCGCCTCATAGGATGGCGACGAGCTCCCGCAGGACCCGATCGCGCAACCGCGGATGAAGCGAGCCGGGCGTCGCCACGTCGACGTCGCGTCCGAAGGCTTCGCACAGGTCCAGACGAAGACCCGAGAGATCCAACAGCGTCCGTCCCGGTTCGAACTCCACCAGGAAGTCGATGTCGCTGCACTCCGTCGCGTCGCCACGAGCGAACGACCCGAAGACGCCTGCGCGGACGACACCACGACGCGCCATGGGGAGCGCGACGGTCCGCCGGATGTCGTCGACGGTGGGTCTCATCCGTCCAATGTACGGCCTGTCGATGCCTGGCTCAACGCCCTGCGAACGGGCCTTCAGCCCCCGGCTTCCCGCAGCAGTCGCTCCACCATCCGCCGGTAGGAACCCCCGAACAGCAGCAGGTGCACGATCGCCGGCCACAGCTGGTAGATGGGGCGCCGCTCGCGCCAGTCGGCGGCGACGGGATAGGCGTCGAAGAAGCGCGCGTCGGGCCGGTCGAACAGGGTGAGCATCGCCAGGTCGACCTCGCCGTGCCCGTGGTAGCAGGCGGGGTCGATGAGCGCGCTCACCCGGTCGCCGTCGACGAGCACGTTGCCGCCCCACAGGTCGCCGTGCAGCAGCGCGGGGCGCGGGCGCGCGGGCAGCCGCGCCGACAGGTCGGCGGCCAGCGCGGCGACCCGGCGCGCGAGGTCGGCCGGCAGCGCGTCGGCGTGCGCCAGCAGGCGGCGCCCGGCCCAGAACGTGGGCCAGTCGTCCATCGCCGCGTTGGGCAGGGCGACGGGGCCGTAGGCGTAATCGGTCGCCCAGCCGAAGCGGCCGCCCTCGGCCGCATGCAAGGTGGCGAGCACGCGCCCCAGGTCGCCCCAGGCATCGGCGAGCGCACCGCGGTGCGGCCGCTCCTCCATGACCAGGAGCGCGTCGTCGACCGCCAGGACGGCAGGTGCGGGGACCCCCGCGGCGCGCATCGCCTCGAGCATCGCCGCCTCGACACGCGGCCCCGGCCCGCCCTTGGCCACCACCCGGCGGCCGTCGCGTAGCGTCACGCGGGTGACCTCTTCGAGGCAGCCTCCGCCGAGCGGCTCCGCGCGGCCGACCTCCCCGCCGAGCAGGGCGGCGGCTGCGTTGGCGATGCGCTCGCTCAGCTCGACCGCCCCGGCCGGCCCTCGAGGCGGGTCACGGCGCGCGCCGCTGCATCTGCAGCGCCAGAAGGCGCCACGCGCCGTCACGCCGTACGTACGTCGACGTGTACCTGAGCCGGGACTGCGTCTCTGGCTCGCCGGGGCCGGCGAACCGCATCTCGGTCGTGCCGAAGACGAGGGCGACGTGGTCCTCGACGAGCACGGAGCGCTCGCTGACCGTCTGCCCGACCATGTTCATGGCCCGAACGCTCTCGATCAGCGCCTCCTTGTCGCTGGTGGTGCCGTCACTGGCGTTGAAGACGAAGCGGTCGTCGACCAGTCGGCGCAGCGCGGCCCCGTCGCGGGCGAGTTCGGCAGCGACGTAGGCGTCCTCGACCGCGAGAACGCGGAGCGCTTCGGTCTGCTCGATCGGGGTGGCAGGCATGCACGGAGGTTAGCGCGTGGGCGTGCCGCGATGCGCGCGACGTGTGCGCCCGCGGCCGGGTATCCTCCCCCCACCCCACACTGTAGGAGGCGCGTCATGATCGCGTTCTTCGTCACCCTGGCCCGCTTCTTCCGCGCGATCGCGCATGCTTGGGACGACCCGCTGTTCCGCTCGACGCTGGCGCTGACGGCGGTGCTGCTGGTCTCCGGCACGGCCTTCTTCACGACCGTGGAGCGACTCGCGCCGCTCGACGCCCTCTACCTCAGCGTGATGACGCTGGCCACGGTCGGCTACGGCGACTTCCACCCGGTCACGGCCGCGGGCAAGATCTTCACGATCGTCTACGTCTTCCTCGGCGTCGGCGTGCTGGTCGCCTTCGTGACGCGCCTCGCGCAGGCCCTGGCGCGGGAGGGCGGGACGACGGGGGCGAAGTGAGGGGTCGGTGGAGGCGGCCGCCCTCCTTCAGGGGTCCCACCGGAAGCGCCACGCCGCGAAGGCCGCGGCGAAGACCAACAACCCCGCAACGACCGCTGCGGACGCCGCCAGCACGCCCCACGGCTCCCCGAACCACGCGCCGCGCAGCAGCGTCACCGCGTGGTACAGCGGGTTGAGCTGGGCCGAGCGCTGCACCGCGGCCGGCATGACCTCCAGCGGCGCGGTGGCACCCGACAGGAAGAGCATCGGGACCGCCAGCACGTTGCCCACCACCGGGACGGCGCGGGCGTTGGGCAACAGCGCCGCCAGCGCGTACCCGAAGGCCAGGAAGGCGACCACGTCGAGCACGGCCGCGCCGACGATCGCAAGCGGCTGGCCGCCGCCGCGGGCGCCGAAGACCCAGGCGCCGACCGCGAACAGCAGCGCGAGCCCCAGCAGGGCCTGCCCGAGGTGGACGACGACGTCGGCGGCCAGGTAGGTGGTGGGGCGCAGCGGCGTGACCTGGAAGCGCCGCAGCGTGCCGGCGTCGCGCCGGCCGAGCAGCGCCATCGGGACCGTGAACAGGCCGGTCATGGCGAACACCCAGGCGGCGATCGCGGGCAGCTGGTGGTCCAGCGTGCCGCGGCCCTCCTGCAGCGGGACCGGGGCGTTGCCGAAGGAGAAGCCGAAGAGCGCGACCAGCGCGGCCGGCAGCACCAGCGTGAAGAACACGGCCAGCGGTTCGCGCAGGGCCAGCTTCGCGAGCACCCACGCCAGCGAGCGGAACGCGCGCATCATGGCCCCCTCGGAGCAGCGGCGGGTCGACCGTCGGGCACACCGCCGCCCGGACGCGCGCCACCCCGAGGCGGCGCGCCGTCGCCGGACCACGCGCTCCCCGTCCGCGCCAGGAACACGTCCTCGAGCGTGGGTCGCTCGACGCGCAACTCGTCGAACGCGACGCCGGACTCCTCCAACGCGGTCGTCACGCGACCCGCGGTACCGACGCCGCGGACGGAGACGATCACGCGATCCCCCAGGCGCTCGACGCGCACGACGCCCGGCAGGCCGCGCATGCTCCCCTCGTCGAACGCGCCCTCGTGCACGAACGTCACCCGCCGCTCCTCACCCAACGAGGCGATGAGGCGGCCCACCGTGTCCAGGGCCACGACGCGTCCGTGATCGACGATGGCGACGCGGTCGCACAGACGCTCGGCCTCCTCCATGAAGTGCGTGGTGAGGATCACCGTGGCGCCTCGCTCGCGGATCTCGCGTACCAACGCCCAGGCGTCGCGGCGGGCCTGCGGGTCGAGGCCGGTGGTCAGCTCGTCGAGCAGCACGACCTCGGGTTCGTGCACCAGGGCGAGCGCGATGAAGAGCCGCTGGCGCTGGCCGCCCGAGAGGTCGGAGACGCGTGCGCGCCGGCGGTCGTCGAGGCCGACGCGCCGCAGCGCACGTCCGGGGTTTCCTGCGCGCGGGTAGAACGACGCGAACAGCGCGACGGCCTCGCCCACCTTCAGCGCGTCGGGCAGCGCGGCCGCCTGCAGCTGCACGCCGATGCGTTCGCGCACGGCATAGCGGTCGCGTTGCGGATCGAGCCCGAGCACGCGCACGCGGCCGGCGTCGGGCCGCCGCAACCCGGTGACGCACTCGAGGATCGTGGTCTTGCCGGCGCCGTTGGGGCCGACCATGCCGAACACCTCTCCGCGCGCGACGTCGAAGGTCACGTCGGCGGCGGCGGTCACGTCGCCGTAGGCCTTGCGCAGGCCAGCCACGGTCACGACCGGGTTCAACTACGACCTCCTTCCGCGGTACGCGGACGGCGCTTCGGCCGCCGCGCGCCGCGAGGCGGGCGGGTAGCGGCTCCGTGGGCCGCGCCGCCGCGCTCAGGGCGCCGGGAAGCGCGCCTGCAGCCAATCGCCGACGGTCTGGAGCACGATCGAGTCGATCGTCGTGGGGATGGCGGCGTACTCGTCGACCAGACCCGTGGTGGCCGGCTGCATGAGGTGGTTCAGGCCCTCGAAGGTGATGACCGTGGCGTCGTCGCTGCCCGCGGCCGCCAGGGCCTCGCGCATCGGCCCCTCGCTCTGCGCGGCGTCGACCTGCAAGTCGAGCGAGCCGAAGAAGGCGAGCGTCGGCACCGTCAGCCGCCGCAGGTAGGGCTGGGGGTCGAAGAGCAGGAAGGAGCGGAAGACGGGCGCGGTCACGCCGTCCGACTGGGCGGCGACGAGCGCCTCGAGCTGGTCGGCCGGGGGGCGCTGCTCCTCGGGCGCCGCCGCGATCTCGGTCTCGATGCGCGTGCGCACGAGCACCCGGGCACCCTCGAGGTCCTCGGCCGCGAGCAGGTCGCGGAGCTCGGTCACGAACGCGACCTGGTTGGCGATGGAGGCCTCGATCTCCTCGTCGGACATCGGCGGCTCCAGCGCACGTAGGGCGCGGTCGATGAGCAACTCGTTCTGCACCAGCAGCACGGAGAAGCCATCGACGGCCGGGCCGGCCATGAGCACGACGAAGGCGACGTCGTCGCGCTCGGTCGCCACGAAGGGCGCCAGGAAGCCGCCCTGGCTGTGCCCGAACAGGCCGATGGCGTCGGCGTCGATGCGCGGGTGCGCCTTCAGGAGGTCGATCGCGGCGCCGACGTCGCCCGCGAGGTCCTGGTAGGTCGCCTCGCCATCGCTGCCCGTACTCCCGCCCACGCCGCGGTCGTCGACGCGCAGCACGGCATAACCCGCGCGCGTGAGGTGGTCCGCGATGACCAGGAAGGGCTTGTGGCCGACGATCTCCTCGTTGCGGTCCTGCGGGCCGCTGCCCGTGATGAGCAACACGGCGGGCACGCGGGCGTCGCCGGGGGGCAGCGTGAGCGTGCCGGCCAGGGTGACGTCGCCGCTGGCGAACGTGACCTCCTCCTCGAGGTAGGGGAAGGGCGGCTGGGGCTCCTGCGGCCGCAGCGCGACCGGCTCGGCGTCGCGCTCCAGGACGAACGGCAGCGGCTGGCCGCCCTGGGTGAAGGTGCCCTCGATGCGATCCCCCTCGAGCGTGCCTGCGAAGGCGGGGTCGCCGGGGACGCCGGGCATGACGAAGGCGATGTCGCTGCCCTCGAGGACGACGTCCCCGAGGGCGAAGTCGAACAGGCCCTGGGCCGGGATGTCGATCGTGCCGGCGAAGCCCGCGCCAGCCTCGTCGGCTGCGATCGTGACGCGGATCTCCAGGTCGATGACGCCGGGGCCGAGCGCGCCGCGCCAGGCACCGAGCGGGTCGGGCTGCGCCGCGGCCGTGGCGAGCAGGACGGCGATGAGAAGGGGGATGAGGCGGGGGGTCATGGGATCTCCTCGTGCGTTTCGGTGGGGGTGGCTTCGGGGCCGGCGTCGGCGCTGCGGGCGTCCTTCGGAGGCCGGCCACGCTTGGGGAGGCCGGCGACGTCGTCGGGGAGGCGGCCGGCCTGGGCGAGCGCGCGGCGCAACAGGAACTCGATCTGGGCGTTGGCGCTGCGCAGTTCGTCCGCCGCCCAGCGCGCCACGGCGTCGTGGACCGCCGGGTCGAGCCGGAGCAGGACGGGCTTGCGCGCCTTCGCCGTCAACGGGGTCTCCTCAGGTGTAGAGCGTGCCGGTGTTCACCACCGGTTGGGTGGCCTGAGTGCCGCACAACACGACGAGCAAGTTGCTCACCATGGCGGCGCGCCGCTCGTCGTCGAGCTCCACCACGGAGCGCTCCTGCAGGCGCTCGAGTGCCATCTCGACCATGCCGACGGCGCCCTCGACGATGAGTTGACGGGCGGCGACGACCGCGCCGGCCTGCTGCCGCTGGAGCATCGCCTGGGCGATCTCCTTGGCGTAGGCGAGGTGGGTGATGCGCGATTCGACGATCTTGACGCCGGCCGCGGCCACGCGCGCCGACACCTCCTGCGAGAGCTTCTCGGTGATCTCCTCGGCGCTGTCGCGCAACGAGAGGTGGTCGTCCTCGCTGGCGTCGTACGGGTAGCTCGTCGCGATCTGGCGCACCGCCGTCTCCGCCTGCACGGTGACGAACTGGACGAAGTCGTCGACCTCGAAGACGGCGCGGGCCGTGTCCTCGACCTGCCACACGACCACCGCGGCGATCTCGATGGGGTTGCCGTCGGCGTCGTTGACCTTGGAGACGGTGGTCTCGTGGTTGCGGATGCGGGTGGAGACCTTGCGGCGGGTGGTGAAGGGATTGACCCACTGCAGGCCGGCATCGCGAAGGCTGCCGGTGTAGGCACCGAGGAACTGGATCACCCGCGCCTCGCGCGGGGCCACCACGGTGAGGCCGGCGTAGAGCAGGCCGGCCACCAGGAAGGCGACGCCGGCCCACACCACCGGCCACAGGGGGGGCACGCCGGTGGTGAGCACATAGACGGCGTAGAGACCCGCGACCGAGAACAGGATCGCGACGCCCAGCATGGGCAGACCGGGCAACGTGACGGCGGGGCGCTCGCGCACCTCCGGGGCGGGCATGTCGAGGGCGAAGGGAGAGGCGTCTTGGGGGGTCATGTGTCCTCCTGGTGCACGGTGCGCCGGGTCACTCGGCGCAATGTAACCAGAATGATATCACATTTTTGGCAACGCGCCGCGGCGGCCCGCCCCCGCGCCCCGACCGAACCGGGGCTAGCGCACCAACAGCCAGATGCCGATGGCGACGGCGGCCACGCCCCACACGCCGATGAACACCTGCGTGCCGACCTCGCCGAGCAGCTTCTTGAAGCCCTCGATCTTGCCCAGGTTCCAGATGGCCGCCGGCGCCTTGAAGAGCGCGAGCGCGAGGCACAGCGCCCCGTAGAGCAGAAGCACGATCGCCAGGATCGTCATCCCATCCATGCCGTCCTCCTGCGGCGCGCCTCGGCGCGCGGTCGCCCCCGACGGCCCGGTGCCGTGGGGCGCCTCCATCTGCCGAGCACGAGCCGATCACGATCAGCGTACGCGCACCCGGGCGGCACGGCGACGGACGCTTGGCCCCGATCCCGAGGTGGCACGCTTCGGATCGCGCATGATGTCCCGTGGAGGTGCCCATGCGCCGCGCATCCTCGATCCCGTCCCTCGTCCTCCTCGTCCTCATCCTGGCCGCCTGCACGGCCACCCAGTCGCCCGAAGCCACGGTTGCCGGCGAACCGGGCTTCTGGCTCGGCCTGTGGCACGGCTTCATCGCGCCGGTCACCTTCGTCATCAGCGTCTTCACCGACGCCGTGCGCGTCTACGCCGTGCCCAACCTCGGCCGCTGGTACGACTTCGGCTTCATGCTCGGGATCGGCGGGTTCTCCGGCGGGGTGTTCGCGGGGTCCCGGCGTCGACGCTGAGCGTCGCGCGAGGCACGCCGTGAGCCGCGACGCCGTCGAGCTTCGCCCTGGCGAGCACGTCACCGACCTGCCGGAGGCGGGCGACGCGACGCTCTTCTTCGTCGGCCGCATCGAGACGCCCTGGGCCACGCGCGCCGCGTGCCCGCGCCGCGGCGACCCGGAGGGCGGACCCGACTGCGCGATCCTGCTCGACGCCCGCTGGCGGCCGGCCCTGAAGGGGATCGCCGTCGGTGACCGGCTCCAGCTCCTCTACTGGATGCACCGGGCGCGGCGCGACCTGGTGGTCCAGGCGCCGAGCCACCGGGACGAGACGCTGGGCACCTTCGCGCTGCGTTCGCCCAACCGCCCGAACCCGATCGCCAGCTCCTCGGTCCGCCTCATCGCCATCGACGGCGAGCGGCTCACCGTTCGTGGGCTCGACTGCGTGTCCGGTACGCCGCTCCTGGACATCAAACCGGATCGGCGCGGCGCCACCGGGAAACGCGCGTGAACGCCGCCCGTCTCCTCGCCCCCCTGGCAGCTGCCCTCGGCCTTACCGCCTGCGCCCAGAGCCCGCCCGCGCTCGCCGACCTCCCCCTCTTCGACCCCTCCGCTCTCGTGTTCGCCGGCGCCTTCCGCCTGCCCTCCGGCGACTTCGGCGCCTCCACCGTGGACTACGCCCAGGGTCCCATCGCACTCGGCCCCGACGGCGCCACGCTCTTCGTCGTGGGCCACGCCCACCAGCAGGCGATCGCGGAGTTCGCGATCCCGCCCCTCGGCGCCGGACCCGCGCCCGCCGACCTGCCCATGGCCGCGGCGCCGCGCCAACCCTTCGCCACCGTCCTCGAGCGCGCCAGCGGCGGCAACCCGCAGGCGCTCGACCGCGTCGGCGGCCTGCTGCTCGTCCCCGGCCGCGATGGCCCACAGCTCCTGATCAACGCCTACGTCTACTACGACGCCCCCGGCACCGTCACGCACACGACGCTCGCCCTGCGCGACCCCGGCGACCTCGCCGGCAGCCCCGTCGACGGCCCCTACGCCTTCGATGGCGGCGCCGGCCACACGGCCGGTTGGCTGGCACCCGTCCCCGACGCGTACCACGACGCGCTCGGCGGCGACCACCTCACCGGCCACTCCAGCGGCATCCCCATCATCTCCCGCACGAGCGTCGGCCCCTCGGCGTTCGCGTTCGACGCCGCGGCGTTCCACGACCCAGCCGGCGCCGTCCCGACCACCCGGCTCCTCGACTTCGACCTCGCCGACCCCCTCCACCCCGACCTCGACGCCGACGGCGACAACCCGCTGTGGACCCATCTCTCCCAGGCCACGGTCGGCCTGATCGTCCCCGGAACCCGCACCTACCTCACGCTCGGGCACTCCGGCGGCCACCGCAGCGGCGTCTGCTACAAGTGCACCCAGTCCGGCGGCCACACCTGCGGCGGCTACTGCGCCCGCGACGCCGACGACACCGACGCCCACGCGTGGGCCTGGGACCTGCTCGACCTCGTCGCCGTCCGCGAGGGGCGGCTGGCGCCGCACGACGTCCGGCCCTACGCCTTCGGCCCCCTCGACCTCCCCCTCCTCGGGCCCGAGCGCCGCATCGGCGGCGGCGCATTCGACCCCGACCGCGGCCTCCTCTACCTCACCGCCCTCGGCGCCGACGACAGCCAGGGCGCGTACGCGTACGCCCCGCTGGTGCTGGTGCTGCGGCTCGCCGGCAGGGGCGCGGATCGCTGAAGGGAGACGACCATGCTCGTCACCTGCTTCGCCTGCGACGCCCGCATCGACGGACCGGTCCTCGCCGCCATCGCCGACCCCTTCCTCGCGGCTTCGAACGTGTCGCAGACGCCGCGCGGCACGGCGTGCTCCAACGGCGGGCGGCTTGAGGACCGGGGCCGCTACCTGCCCGAACGACCCGCCCGTCCGCCGGCCCTCCACACCATGCCCATGTAGGTGCGCCCGTCCGCGAGTTCGTCGAGCATCTGCCGTAGCCGTTTCGCACGGGTGGCCTCCCGTTTGGCGGCGGCGATCCAGCCCAGGTAGTCGTTGCGCTGGTAGGGCGGGCGCGCCTGGTAAGCGTCCATGAGGTCCTCGCTCGCGAGCGCCTCGCGGACGAACCCGGGCATCGGGTGGCGCTCGCGCCGCGGTGGTTTGGTCTTCGTCAAGCGACCCGCTGCGGAACCCGGGTCCGAAGCGGACCGCCCGCGGACCGAGTTCGCCGGCCGGCGCCTCGTCGCCGCCCCCGCCGCCACCTCGGCGGTCCGGAACGCAGCGATGCGCCGGATCAGCTCGACGGGCAGCGGCTGCCCGAGGGGGAAGCGCACCGACCCCTTGCCGCGCACGTAGGGCGCCATTTCTGCGTCGAACGCCGTCATGCCGCTGGGCGTGGGGTAGAGCCCCACGTGCCGCGCGAAGCCGGCGAAGTGCAGCACGTGCCGTCCGTGCCAATCGAGCGTAGGGATGCCGTACGCGATCGTCTCGCTGGCGCCCGGCACCGCCTCGCGCAGCAGCACGCGGAGCTCGTCGAGGACCGCTCGGGCCTCGCCCGAGAAGCCCGCCAGGTAGGCGTCCACCGCGCCTCGCCCCCTACCATCGCTCACCGTGAGGGTTCCCGTCCCGCCTCGACGTAGCGGGCGAAGTTGTCGAGGATCGCCTGCCACCCCTGCCGTTGCAGCTCGATGGGGTTCGTGGGCTCGGCGTCGAACGCCTCGCGTACCCTGACGAGGCGTCGCTGCCCTGGCGCGGTCTCCTCGCGGAATTCGACCACGCACGTCCGGCCGTCCGACATGCCGTACGCGATCCGCTCCATCGGGTCGACCTCCGTGTACGTCCCCTCGAAGTCGAATCCCGTGCTGCCGTCCTTGGCCTCCATGCGCGACGAGAAGGTGCCGCCCACCCGCAGGTCGACCTCGGCGCGGGGGGTGTGCCAGTCGTCGGACGCGGCGTTCCAGCGAACGATGTCCTCCGGCGTGGTCCAGGCACGCCAGACGGCCTCGAGCGGCGCACGGACGGTGGTCTCGATCGTGATCTGCATGTTGGGTCCCCCTCTCGGAGCGCGGCGCCGCCGACGCGCGTGACGCGCCCGCCGACGCGACGGCCACCTCCCAAGCCTCCCACGGCGCCGCGCACCGCTGGGTCAGCGCGGTCACCAGCCCGTCGTCAAGGCCGCGAAGGCGGAGCCGGACGGAGCCTGCTCGAGCGGGGGGCGCGCCGGACGGGCCGACGGCTCGCTCAGGCGGTCGGCCCCGAGGCCGCACGCCGGGCCGCCGCGGCTCGGGCGCTGAGGAAGGCGCCCATGGGTCGCGGGACGAGGCGTGCGAGCAGCACGCCGATCGCCTCGATCGCGCCCTTCGTGGATGCGTAGCCGCTGAGGCCTGCGACGCCCGTCGAGCCCACGGTCGAACCGACGTTGTGGATGACGCCCCCGACCTGCCGCTTCATGTGTGGCACGACGGCCGCGATGAGGTGGAGGTAGCCGTAGAAGTCGACCTCGAACTCCCGGCGCGTCGTGGCGAGGTCACGCTCCTCCAACGGCGCGAACACGGCTAGGCAGGCGTTGTTGACCAGCACGTCGATGCGCCCCCAGTCGCGCACGACGGTCTCGACGGCGGCCTCGACCTCTGCGGGGACGGTGACGTCACAGGCGATGAAGCGGAGCCCCGTCAGGTGGTCAGCGGCGATGTCGACGCAGGCGACGCGGCGGCCTTCGGCGTGCAGGGCACGTGCGAGCGCCAGACCGATGCCGCTGTTCGCGCCCGTGAGGACGACGACCTGATCCTTGGCTGCGGCCATGCCTCAGCGTCCGGTGGCGGTCGGCGCCGCGACCCAGGCGCGTGTACGGCATTCCCCCGCGAACGCGGGCCCTGGCGGGACGTCTCTGCGTATCGGCGCGGATCACGATGGCACCATGCTACGCGGCCGCCGCAGCGTCGACGAGGACCGGCATCTTCCCCCGCCACCTCCGCCACGCGGCGTCGTCCGTCACGAGCTCGGCCATGAAGTGTGCCACGTTGGCGAGGCGGGTCGCGTCGGCCCGGAAGAGGCTGCTGACGATCCCGTCATGGGTCCGGTACGCGGACACCTCCCCGTCGACCAGCGAGTCCGGTCGCACGACGACCCACTCGGCGAACGGGGCGGCGGCGCCGACCTCGAGGGCCAGGAAGTCGGCCGCCCGCTGGTTGTCGCGCGCCGGAGGCAGCAGGGCGCGCACGAGCCAGGTAAAGGCCCGCTCCCCGGCCCCGCGCCGCGCGTCCGCCCGCGCCGGGCGGTTCACGGAGACCGAACTCATGAGGACGAGGCGGACGGGCTCAGCGGGCCGCAGCGCGGTCGCCGTGTCGCACAGCCGCTGCACGCTCCGGGCGACCAGGTCCCTTGGCGGCCCGAAGACGCCGCGCAGGCTGACGTTGTGGCCGAGGCACGAGACCACCGCGCCGCATCCCAGCATCAGGCGGCGCAGTTCCTCGCCCGGCAGCGTCGCGAGGTCGGCCTCCACGACCGTCAGCCGCGGGTCGTCGGCGACGCCGGCGGGCAGCCGTGCGGCCGATCGGACGATCGCGCGCACCGGGACGCCGCGCTCGAGGAGCTCTCCGAGCACCAGGCTGCCCGTGCGGCCGGTGGCGCCGAGCAGAAGGACACTTGTGGGCGCGCTCGTGGCGGTCATGACATCTCCTCCGGGTATCCGAATACCCGCTCCAGCGGCACGCCGAACGTCCTTGAGATGCGGAAGGCCACCTCGAGCGACGGTGAGTAACGCCCCTGCTCGATCGCGATGATCGTTTGCCGCGTCAGCCCGACGCGGTCCGCCAAATCGGACTGGGTCATCTCGCCCGCGGCGAAGCGCAGCGCGCGGATCTCGTTGGTGACACGCGTCGGCTTGCCCACGGCTAGAAACCCCGGCGGTACGCAGCCAGCTTGACGCCGGTGCTGACCAGCCCGCCCGCCACGAAGGCCGCGAACACGGCGTTGGCGATCCAGAAGTGCGGTCGCTCGAGCATCGCCAGGGCCAGGACGCCGACCATGAGCGCCGACGACACGTAGAAGGCGACGCGGTCGCCGCGGGCCTCGATGTGGGCATCGCGCTCGTCCTTGCGGTCGATGTCGTCGACCGAGCCCTGCCCCGTGACCTCCGCCCGGATGGCCGTGCCGATCGCCATGGCGATCGTCCCGACGATGGTGAGCACGATCATGGCGCCGACCGCGACGAGCAGCGGCCGCTGGTACGCGATCTCCGTCACCGGCAGCTGACCGAGCCGCCCACCCACGGTCCAGGCGTACCAACTCACCGCCAGCACGGTGACCACCGCGTTCACCCACGTGACCTTCTCCTCGAACGACATCGTCGCCTCCTTGGTGTCGAACATCTTTTACATGGGCAGTGTAAGCTCTGTTCGACTTTATGTCAAGCATCTTAGACATCGCTCCTGGGGCGGGGTGGGTGCACGGGCGGCGGCGAAGGCGGGCCTCGACGCCCGCGAGGTCGTCGACCTGCTGGGTCGCCTCGAGCACGGCATCCACGCCAGCCTGCACCGGTCGCTCGCGGCCCTCGAAACCCTCGCGCAGCGCCAGCATCGCGCTCAGCGTCCCCAGCGTGCTCGTGCCACAGGAGCGCAACCTGCTGCTGGATCCGACGCAAGCGCGCTTGGGCAAGGCGCTCATCGGCGCGCCGGAGCGGCTTCGCTTCGACGATCGATTGCAGCCGCCCGCAGACGCGGCCGCTCCCGTCAAACCGGCGCCAGCGCCCGATGCGGCTCGGCCGGCTGGACCACGCGGATCGCGTCTCCCGGCCGAACGGTCCCGCCCACGACCACCACGCTCATGACGCCCGACTTGCGCACGGGTGACCCGTCCGCGGCGCGGTCGAGCACGGCGGCCATCAGGCCCGGTTGGAAGTCGTCGAGCTGCCTGCAGGGGCTGCGCAGGCCGGTCAGCTCGACGACCGCCTCGGCGCCCAGGTGCAGCCGCGTACCCGCGGGCAGCCCCAGCAGATCGACCCCAGCCGTGACGACGTTCTCGCCGATGTCGCCCGGCGAGACCGAGAAACCCTTCGCAGCGAGCTCGTCGAAGAGCTCGCGGTGCACCAGATGCACCTGACGCAGGTTGGGCGCCGCCGGGTCCTTGCGCACGAGGTAGCGGTGGCGCACCGTGCCTCCCGCGTGCGCGTCCCCTCGCACGCCGAAACCCGGGATGAGCTCGATCGCGTCGGCAGGCGGCTTCGAGAACGAGTGGGTGGCGCTGACCGCTACGGAGACGACGCGGGGTTCCATGTTGCGGCTACCCTACCCGCGATCGTGCGGCGGCGCGGCGGCGGGACCCGCATGTACGCGCGTGCCGCGGGGCAGCGACCCGCTCTCGGGGCGGCGGTCGCGGCCGGTGGCGTGCGCCGTGCCCCCCGACCGCGTTCGCAGGAACCACGTCCGCCCGAGCAGCGACGCGCCGGTGGCAACGACCAGCACCAACAGGACGCCGCCCCGCGCGGCCGCCGGCGGGTCGAGAATCCACACCCCGAGCACGAGGTAGAGCAGCGTCCCGTAGTGACGCCCCACGGGGTCGTACAGCGGCGCCCCGGCGGGCGACGTGGCCAAGAACCGCGCCAGCATCGCCGCCGCGACCAGCGGCACCCATACCGGCAGGCCAGCGAACGCCCATGCGGTCGCCAGGCCGGACAGGAGGAAGACCGCGTCCGCTCCGACGTCGAGCAGGGCGCCGCGGCGACCCCCACGATCGGGCGCCGCGGCCGCGCCCAGCCGCCGCGCCAGGTGACCGTCCAGCACGTCGCTCACGGCCGCCAGCCCGAACACGACCAGGGCAACCCGCTGGTCACCCACGCCCACGGCCCACACCAACGGCAGCGCGAGCACGGCGCGCACGGCGCTCAGGGCATCCGGGACACGCGTCACCTCAGCGCGGTATCGACGGCCGCCGCCAGCTCGCCTGCCCGCTCGAGCGCGACGGCCCGGTTGGGACGCGGGTCGGTCTCGTCGTTGGGTCGCATGACGAAGAAGGGCCGCACCTCGACCACGCGCCCGCCGTGGCGGGTGACCCAGTCGACGCTGCGCTCCTCCGCACGGCCGGCCGCCCCGAGCGCGCTGAGCAGCACGGCAACCGGCGTCCCCCCCAGGTCACCGATCCGCGCCAGGTAGCGCCGCGTCGGGCCGTCCGGCGCCCACCAGTAGGTGTGCACGCCGAGGGCGAGCAGGTCATACGCCCCGACGTCGGAAGGTGCGCTGGCGCTGGTGGTCGTCCGGGTGACGCGCCAATCGCGCTCGACCAGCCCGGCGACGAACGCGTCGCTCAGGGCCTCCTGCAGGTCGCTGAGGCCGGGGTGGTAGAGCACCAGCGCGTGACCCGCGCCGCCATCGGGGTTGGCGACCTCGACCGCGCGCACCGTCTCGCGCTCGATCGCGAACTGCAGCGCCCCCATCGCCACACCGAACACCACCAGGGAAGCGATCACGACGACGCGCCGTCGATGCATGGGTCCACCTCCGAGAGCATGCTACGCGGTCGCCTCCGGCGTGGGCTCGGCCACCGCGAAGGCGATCGACGCCGACGCGCGGGGGCGTCAGGAACCCGGCGCCACCAGCCACAGCGCCACCGTGCCCGCCGCCAGCGCCCCCCAACCCACCGGCGACGACTCGAGGACCCGTCGCCCCGAGAACGCGGTCATGGGGAAGAACGGCAGTAACACGTCGGCCAGGAGCAGGATCCGCGCGTAGAGCAGCACGGGCGCCGCCAAGCCAGGGAGGGCCCCGGCGGCGACGGCCCACCACGCGAGCCAACCGAGCGCCAGCACCGCCGCGGTGGCCGCCACGGCCATCCGTGCGAGCGCCGGCGCCAGCGCCCGTGGCGACCAGGTCCGCGACCGGGGGACGACCGCGCCGGGGGCGACGAAGGGACCGCCGAACACGAGGGCGATGGCGCCGGCGAGCAGCAGGCCGGTCTCCCACGGGAGGTAGCGCAGACGCAGGCCCTGCGCGCGGCCGACGACCGCCATCGCCGCGGTGCGCACGCCCACGATGGCCACCACCGCAGCCGCCAGCTGCGCCACGACCGCCGCGTCGATCGTCTCGCCGAGGCGCGCCAGCATGACGACGCCGAACACCACGTGCAGACCCGCGGTCGCGGCGAGCCCGCCGGTCCCCCGTGCCGTCGCCTCGTCGCGGGTCTCCGGCGGCGCCTCGTCTGGCGTCCGCGCCCACAGCACGTGGCCCACGTCGACCACGTGGTTCGTGTGCCACCACACGCGCGGCAGGCGCCAGCCGTACCGCCGCACCTGTTCCACGAACCCGCGCGGCGCGAAGCCGCGCCGGGCGAAGCGGTTGCTCGAGCCGGCGTTCAGCGCTTCGACGCAGGCGACCGCATCCGTGACGGCCTGCTCGTCGAACCATGCCAGCGCGCGGTCGACCAGCGCCGAGGCCACACCGTGACCGCGGGCCTCGGGAAGCGTGAACAGCCACTTGACGACGCCACCCAGGCGCGCGGCGTCGATGCGGAACACGCCGAGCGTCACGCCGCCGACGATGCGGCCGCCCCGCTCCGCGACGAAGGCCGCCTTGCCTGCGGTGAACATCATGCCGGCCAGGCCGCCGAAGCTGCGGCGCATGACCGTCGCCAGTTCGCGCGCCTCGCCGGGCCCCAGCGGGCGGACGACGATCTCGTCGTCCCGCGGCCGCACCGGCTCCGCGGCGGTGGTCGCCCCTTGCGGCGGCGTCCCGACCCGGTCCACTACCCGCCCACCCCGAAGAACCTGCGCATCACCGGGCGCTCGGGTCGCCGCCGGGCCACCTCGACGAAGCCCTCGCGCTCGAACATCGAGCGTACGCCGTTCCACAGGAACGTGTCGTGCCCGCGTCCGGGCTTGTCGATCGGGTACGCCTCGAGCGCGACCGCGCCGCGCGCCTCCGCGTGCGCGATCGCACCGCGCAGCAGCGCCTGCGCGACGCCGCGGCCGCGGTAGGGCGACGGCACCACGAAGCACACGACCGACCAAACCGGCAGCTCGTCGACGGCCTTGGCGACCGGCGAGCGCACCAGGCGCGGGTACTGCGACCGCGGCGCCACCGCCACCCAGCCCACCGGCACGCCATCCGCGTAGGCGAGCAGACCGGCGGGCGGATCGGCCGACGCCAACGCCCGCAGCCGCCGGCGCCGGTCCTCGGAGGCGCTCACGCCTGCGGGCGGGTCCACCCGGCCCGTCTCGCGGTAGTACATGCACCAGCAGCCCCGGGCCATCGAGCAGCCCTTGGCCCGGAAGACGGCGTCGAGGTCGTCCCAACGGTCGGGGGTGAGGGGCCGGATGGTGACGTCCATGCTCCACGCTAGCGGAACCGCGTCAGCGGCACCTCACACCACTGTGTCCGGAAAGCCCGGCGGCCGGCGCGCGTCCGCGGCCTGCTCGAAGGCGTGGGCGTACGCCAGCAGCCTGCCCTCCTGGTAGGGCCCTGCGAAGAGCGACAGCCCGACGGGCAGTCCGTGGACGAAGCCGGCGGGCACGGTGACGTGCGGGTAGCCCGCCACCGCGGCCGGCGAGGCGCACAGGCCGAGCAGTCGGTCGCCGTCGATCGGGTCGGTCACCCAGGCCGGTGTGCCGGTGGGCGCCACGAGCGCGTCGAGCCGCTGCTCGCGCAGCGCCCGGTCGATGCCCTCGTCGCGGGCGATGCGGCGGCAGGCCGCGAGCGCCTCGAGGTACGCCGGATCGTCGAGGCCCGCCTCCACCTGGGCCGCCTCGAGGAACTCCTGGCGGAAGTACGGCATCACGCGCTCGGCGTGCTGGGCGTTGAAGGCGATGACGTCCGCGAGACTACGCACGGGCGCGGCCGGGCGTTCGCGCAGGTAGGTATCGATGCCCGCCTTGAGCTCGACGCGCATGACCCGAATCTCATGTTCGCGGACCGCGGAGATCCCGCTCAGGTCGACGCCGTCGACGATCTCGGCGCCCAGTTCGCGCAAGGTCTCCAGGGCGCGATCGAACACCGCGTCGGCGCCCTCGTGCCGTCCGCAGCAGGAGCGCACGACACCCAAGCGCGCGCCGCTCAGGGCGTTCCCCTGGAGCAAGGCGCGGTAATCGGCCACATGCGTGTCGGCGTCTCCGGTGGCGGCATCTTCGGGATCGGCGCCCGCCATCGCCGAGAGCAGGATCGCGGCGTCGGCGACGGTGCGGGCCATGGGGCCCGCCGTGTCCTGGGACGCTGCGACGGGGATGATGCCGCCGCGACTCACGAGCCCGAGGGTGGGCTTGACCCCGACGACACCGTTGACCGACGCCGGGCAGACGATCGAGCCGTCGGTCTCGGTGCCGACGGCGGCAGCCGCCAGGTCGGCGGCGACGGCCACGCCGGAGCCGGAACTGGAGCCACAGGGGTTGCGGTCGAGCGCGTAGGGGTTGCGCGTCTGGCCGCCGCGGCTGCTCCAGCCGCTCGAGCTGCGCGTGGAGCGCGCGTTCGCCCACTCGCTCAGGTTGGTCTTGCCCAGCACGACGGCCCCCGCCGCCCGCAGCCGCGCCACCAGGAACGCGTCGCGCGGCGCCCTGTGGCCCTCGAGCGCCAGCGAGCCCGCGGTCGTCGTCAGGCGGTCGCCCGTGTCGATGTTGTCCTTGAGCAGCACGGGGATGCCGTGCAACGGCCCGCGCGGGCCCGACCGGCGGCGCTCGTCGTCGAGCTCGGCGGCGATCACCGCGGCGTCGGGGTTGACCTCGAGGACCGCCCGCAGGGCCGGGCCGGCGCGGTCGATGGCGTCGATGCGCGCGAGGTAGTGCTCGACGATCTCGACGGCGCTGACGGCACCGGTCTCCATCAGCTCCTGCCACTGCGCCATCGATCGCTCGGTCTGCTCCACGGGGGCCTCCAGGACGACGAACGCACCATCGGCGACGTGCAGCGAGGGTGTGCATCCCTCGCCCCGCGTCGCACCACCTGGGCGCGCTTCGTGCGGGTCGGCTACAGGATATCCGCGACGGGCGGACATGGCGCCTGACCCGGGTCGCGGGGACGACCAACCCCTAGCATGAGGGGTCGTTCGCCGCGCACCGCGTCCCGTGGAACACGGCGACCCCGCCCAGATGCGAGGAGGAGCCGCCGTGACCATCCCGATCCGCGCCCCGCGCGCGCCCGTTCCGGTCTACCTGCGCGCCCTGCGCGTCGCAACCGCCGGTCTGGCGAGCGCCGCGGCCGTGATCTACCTGCTCATCGGACTCGAAGTCCTGCAGGTCGTCGAGGTCGGCCCATCGGACCCGAGCCTGCTGTGGTTCGGCATTCCCGCGGCGGTGGCGTTCCTGTTCGGCGCGGTCGTCATCCTCGTCAGCGACCGAATGTCGTTGTGGCTGGCGGGCGCCTTCTTCCAGGTCTTCACGATCTTCGCCTACGTCGGCGTGGCAGAGGACCGCACGCCGCCCTACGAGTTCTGGGGGATCGCGCTGCGCGTCGTCCAGGCCCTCATCCTGCTGGCGCTGGTCGTGCTCATCGCGCGCTACCCGCAGCGCGAGGGCTTCGCGCGCCTGGGTCTCGGGCCCCGCGCACGCATGGAGCGCGACCGCTAAGCGAGCCGTCGATCCCTCCGCGGGCGCCTCGTCAGACCGCCGCCTCGAGCCGCCCGCGGATCGCGCGCCGGGCCGCCACGGCCGTCTCCTCGCACGCCGCCATGAGCGCGCTCGCGCGTTCGCGCGCCCTGGGTACGAAGCCGGGGTCGCCGCTCGCGTCGAGGTCACCCAGGGCCGCGAGGTTGATGAGCACGTTGTCGTACGCGCCCTCGGCGCCTGCCATCCCGCAGAGCACGGCCACCCCCGCATCGGAGAGGCTGCTGGCGTTGCCGATCTCGCCGATCTCCGCCGCCAGCGCGACCACCTGCGCAGCGCGCTCGAGCACGGCGAGCGGCACCCGCGTCGCCTCGCGGGTGGCCTCCGCGACGGCGAGGTCGCGGGCCGCGCGCTGCTCGTCGGTCGCCCTCGGCAGGCCGAAGGCGACCATCACCCGATCGAAGGCCGCCGTGTCGCGATCCATCGCGTCCAGCAGCCCGTCCTTGAGCTCCTGGGCCTCCTCGGCGATCACCATGACCCGGTCCTGAACCCCCTCGTAGCCCCTCTTGCCGACCGTGAGGTTGCCGACCATCGCCACCAAGGCGGCTGCCTGGGTGGCGCAGAGCGCGGCGACCGAGCCGCCGCCTGGGGCCGGCGAGTCGGTGGACAGCTCGTCGACGAACTGACGCGCCGTCATCGAGGCAAGGGGGCCGTCGACCAGGCCGGCCCGGTACTCGATGACGCGCTCGTCCGCATCGAACGCGCCGAGTTCGCTCAGCCCCAGGCTCTGCACCGCGGTCTCCACGAGCATGCGCCGGGGGATGCCGGCCGACTGCCCGGCCTGCCGCAGGTAGTGCTTCCCTGCGGCGAGCAGGTCGCCTTCGGGGATCAGGCCCACCAACTCGCTGCCCGTCACCCGCACGCCGCGGTCCCGGGCGCTCGCGCGGCAGGCCTCGAAAGCCTCGTGCGGCTTCGTGACCGCGGTGTCGACGAGGTTGATCGACACCTGGGCGCGGTCGAACTCGGGCAGCACCCAGCCGACCGCCTTGCACGCGGCCAGGCGGTACGGCCCCGGCACCCGGATGGTGTTCCCTTCGGCGTCCTTGACGAGCTTGCCCGCCTCGTCACGCTGGGCGCGCCCGGCGTCGCGGATGTCGAGGGCGATCTGGCTCGCGATCCGCTTCTGGCGCGTGTTGAGGTTGACGTTGTAGGCCACCAGGAAGCCGCGCGCGCCGACGTTGATGGCCCCGGAGCGGGCGGTGCGCTCGGTCCATTCGTGGGGTCCGAAGTCGGGCCGCCACGCCTCGGTAGCCAGCTTCTCGGCGAGCGCCTCGTACTCGCCCTTGCGCACCGCCGCCAGGTTCCGGCGGTCGTCTCGCATGGCCGCCGCCTCGTAGAGGTAGACCGGGAAGCCCAGCTCGTCGCCGATCCGCCGGCCGACGCCGCGGGCGATCGCCACGCAGTCGTCCATGCTCACGCCGCGCACGGGCACGAACGGGCACACGTCGGTGCTGCCGTGACGCGGGTGGGCGCCACGGTGCCGGCGCATGTCGATGAGCTCGCCGGCCCGCCGCACCACCCGGAAGGCGGCCTCCGCCACGCCATCGGGCGGCCCGATGAACGTGATCACCGTGCGGTTCGTGTCGGCGCCGGGGGCGACGTCGAGCAGGTGGACGCCGTCGACCTCCTCGATCACGGCCGCCACCGCGTCGATGACGCCGCGGTCGCGGCCCTCGCTGATGTTCGGCACGCACTCGACGATTCGGTCCACGGTCGCCACCTCCGGTTCGGGCCACGCCGCCGGCGGCCGATCGCCGCCGGATCTCATGCCACGATATGCGGGCCGGACCGGGCGCCGCTCGCCTAGAGCAGCCCGCGCAGGCCGTCGTAGACGAGCCGCATCCCCACGAGGGCGACCATGGCGAGCATGAACGGGTAGAACACCCCCGGCTTCATGCGCCGCACCGCCGCGGCGCCGATGAGCACCGACACGACCGCCGGCGGCAAGAGCACGACCGCCGAGAGCAGCGTGCGTCCGTCGAGTTGCCCCAGCGCGGCGTAGGGGATCACCTTGACGACGTTCACCACGGCGAAGAAGATCACGGCCGTGCCGGTGTAGACGCGCGGGTCGAGACGCAGCGGCAGGGTGTGCACCTGGTAGGGCGGGCCGCCGGCGTGCGCCACGAAGGAGGTGAAGCCCGCGAGCCCACCCCAGAACCACGCCGATCGACGGGACGGCGTCCGGTCCGCGTCCGCCCGGACCGGACGCAGGGATCGCGCCACGAACGCCAGCGCCACGACGCCCACGATGAGGCGGACCAGGGCCTCCGGCGTCACGGCGGCCGTGAGGCCGCCCACGGCGATCCCGATCGCGGCCGCCGGCAGCATCGACACGAGCGTGGCCCGATCGAAGAAGCCCCGCCAGGTCCACAACCCGACGGCGTCCATCATCAGGAGTAGCGGCAGCAGCAGCGCCGCCGCCTGCACCGGCGGCATCACCAGCGACAGGACCGGCACGCCCATGAGCGCGAACGCTCCGCCCAGGCCGCCCTTGGAGAGGCCCACCAACGCCACCGCCGCCAGCCCGGCCAGCAATGTGGCGGGGTCTGCGAAGTGGGTCTGGGCGAGGAACTCGGGCCAGGGGGCGGGGGGCATCGCGCCACGCTACCGCCCCGGGTCGGGCGCGGTGCCGCGGGCGGCGCGTACCATCGGCCCCATGAGCACGATCACGGTCGTCGACTACGACCCGGCCTGGCCGGCGAGGTTCGAGCGGCTCCGCGACAGGATCTGGCCGGTCGTCGCCGACGTCGCCGTCGCGATCGACCACGTCGGCAGCACCTCGGTGCCGGGCCTCGCCGCCAAGCCGGTGATCGACCTCGACGTCGTACTGCGATCGGGCGGGGACGTCGCGACCGCCGTCGAGCGCCTGGCGGCGTTGGGCTACGCGCACCTCGGCGACCTCGGGATCGCCGGCCGCGAGGCGTTCGCGCCGCCGCCCGGCGCACCCGACCACCACCTCTACGTCTGCCCGCCCGACAGCCCTGCCCTGGCGAACCACCTCGCGCTGCGCGATCACCTGCGCGCCCATCCGGAACGCGCTGCCGAGTACGGGGCACTCAAGAGGCGCCTCGCCCGCGCGTTCGCGCACGACGTCGACGGCTACGTGGCCGGGAAGACCGAGTTCATCGTCGGCGTCCTGCGGGAGGTCGGGTTTCCAGAGGACACGTTGGCGCCGATCGAACGTGCGAACCGGCGCTAGAGCACGCGGTTCGGCGAACCGCGCGGCCCGCGGCGATCACCCCCGATCGCTCCCGGCGCGGCGCGCGGCCCGCGACGCCATCCAACTC
>Ga0180435_10000978_pt1 | contig 30163 bp, 18 predicted proteins | sample SS_ome_3_FD_132467 | JGI IMG/M metagenome (GOLD analysis project Ga0180435, IMG submission 132467) | Hypersaline lake sediment archaeal communities from the Salton Sea, California, USA - SS_3_S_1 metaG | ecosystem: Environmental > Aquatic > Non-marine Saline and Alkaline > Hypersaline >... | reverse complement strand
TTGGTGGCAAATATTCCTGCACTCGCATCCGGCACAAAGAAAGTCTTGCTGTTTCCTGACAGCAACGGGTCCCCTGCATCAGCCAGCGGAACATCAGTATCATCCACCCTGAACTGGTATCCATGGAGGGTGAGTCCGCCTGACAATTGCCACAGATTCCTGAAATTGAGATGGTAGGCATACGTTCCCTGGAAACCCGTTCGGCTCACAATCCCGTTCCTGTCAGTGAATACCGACCCCGCCAGTCCGACCCTGCCTGAACGGCTTTTTTTGGTGGCATCATTTCGCAGGCGCAGACGCCGGAGAATATAGCTGTCTTCCAGCAACCTGCTCTGTGCATTCAGCGCAAAAGTCTGCGGGGCATTCTCCAACCCAACATACTGCTGGCGCGATATCAAATTAATCGTCGTAATTCCGTTGGCGCCGGCCACAGCAGGGTTCACCATGAATTTATCCAGCATGTACTGGCTATAAACCGGTTGCTGCTGTCCCCAGACCGTGGTGAAACAACCTGTCAGGATCAATACCAGCGTATATCTGTTTAAAAACCTCCCCATTACCGGATGATTGTTATGTTTCCTATGATGCGTTCCGATCCGTTGTGCAAATCAATAACATAGTGGTATGATTCCATCGGAAGCTCCTTTCCGTCAAATGTTCCGTCAAAATAGGTATCATGACCTTCAGAATAAAAAACCCGTCTGCCCCAGCGGTCATATATCTCCACCGTCACCTCCGGATAAACCTCGAGTCCATCGATCCTCCAAAAGTCATTGTAGCCATCCTGGTTGGGGGTGATGATCCCGGGTACAATGAAACAGGCAGTATTCTGAAAACCAACCTCCACCATTCCATCGACAGCACAGCCATTTGCATCAGTCACATTGTAATCGTAGGTCCCTGGCGACAGGTCCTGCAGATATTCTGTCGTTTCCCCGCCGTTCCATGTTACCATATAGGGTGAAGTACCGCCCATGATTGCTGTCAGTTCAACGTACCCATCTGAGAAATCAGGACAATATGCATCCTTTATTTCATGGTCAACTTCCATCGGACCAGGTTCAGAAAGCCCGATCTCCAGCGTGTCCGTGCAACCATGACTGTCCTCAACCAATACGCCGTAGGTTCCCGCAGGTAAACTGCTGATTGTTGCCGAGGTTTCGTCCCGGTCCATCCAGCGATAACCGTAAGGTGGGGTTCCTCCCTCCGCGGTTACGGTGATGCTGCCGTTCCCGTCGTTATAACAAAGCGGGGTGATCAGCTCGCGGACAGAGAGTTCCGGCAGCGCATAAGCAGTTATACGTACCGCTTCAGAGGGCAGGCTCATTGTACCATTTTCATTGGTGACCACCAGGGTAAACGGACCTTCGGTGGTCACGGTATTTTCCCTGCCGGTGGCACCATCAGACCATGTATATGCGCTGAATCCTTCCGGACCGGCAAGGGTAACACTATCTCCCTGGCAGAAGGCCAATGCGCCGTTGACAGTGATTTCAGGAGGCGGCAGAAATTCACTCACCGTAACTGTAACTGTTTCTGAAGCAATACCCTGGCATCCGGCTGCATTTTCCACAACCACTGAATAGTCGCCAGCAGTTGAGACATCGACCGACCTGGTGGTGTCCCCTCCCGGACTCCAGCGATAGGCTGTTGCCAGTGAGGAAGTGAGCCGGATGGTTTCTCCCATGAACAGTTCCAGCGGTCCCGGGGGTGTGATCACAGGCTGTGCAGGCAATGCCAATTCTGTAACTTCAACGCTGTCTGAATAACCACCCACACAGCCATTTGCGTCTGCCACGAAAACCGAATAGGCACCACTTGTTTCCACCACGCGTTCTTTGCCTGTAACTCCGTCATTCCATGTATAGGACACAAAATCCCCCCCGGCAGTTAGCGTTACAGATGCTCCTTTACAGAACTCCAGTGCTCCGTCGGCCGCTATTTCCGGGGGATCCGGAAGCGGGTTGACGGTTACAGTGATATCTTCAGACACAGGACTGTCACAGCCAAATGAATCTGTAACCACAACATGGTAATTCCCTGCTTCATGCACGGAAATTTCCCGGGCACCTTCACCTGTTGACCACAGGTAAGAAGCAAATCCTCCGGGAGCTGCCATCGCAACCGCATTGCCCTGGCAAAAGGTTGTCGGGCCACCAGCCGTTATTTCAGGCTGTGCAGGAGCCGGAACCACATGTACAGTCACGCCGGTCTGTTTCGTAAGCCCATAGATGTCTGTCACCTCAACAGAATAGAAGGTGGTTGCAACCGGACCGGCAATCACTGTATCATTCACAGTGGTATTCAATCCACCGGGGGGCGTCCATGCATAAGTGAAAGGACCTGTTCCCCTGGCCTCCGCAACCAGCATGACCCGGGAGGCATCGCATGCTCCAGCCACAGTATCTGAAGCCACTATCTCCACCTCCAGGTCATCATTTAATATTGTATGACGCGATGTGGATATCCCGCCAGCCACTACACCGGGTGTGGATGAGGATACCTGCACATCGAAATATTCATCCGGAATTTCAGGCACATCGTCATCGAGCACCAGTGGAATAATATTTCCTGAACGGTTTCCCGGATCAATGAGAATGGCTGCAGAAACCAGTGAAAAGTCTTCCCCCTGCACTGCAGTACCCCCTGTAACCGTGTAATTTACCTCCACCGGTGCGGATACCGGGTAATTCAGGGCGACCTCCATTACAGGGTTGGCGACAGCTTCAAGTGAGGCTGTTGCATCTGATACGAAGGAGATGACCGGACGGACAGCTGCGATGGTGACATAGTCGCCATGCGAAACTGCCAGGTTATTGATCACCAGCTCATCGTTGAGTTCATAGGGTCCGTAAGTTTCCGCCCCCGATGAAAAATCACCGTCGGCATCCACAAGGATATTGAAGGCAACAAAACCAGCGGGTAATGCCGGAAGCACATCTTGTTGCAGACCCATGGTAACCTCCCCGGGCGATCCGGTGAGTGCAATCCGCCACATGCGTTCCATCCTGACAATGTTGGTATCGCCTGCTGGCACACCGCTGCTGCTCCAGGAGGTGACATCGCCATTGTCATGACCAAACAACAGGAATTCATTGTCATCAAAATCATCTGCACCGCTTACGGAGAGAACCCCGGCTGACATCGCTTTTGTGTGGGTGTTTTCTGCATCGATTCGGCCGATCCCTGCCACATCGTATGGAAACGTAAGTTTGTAGGGATAAAAATCATTTTCAGTCAGCGGAATATTGTACTTGGCCGAGAGGTAATTATTGACAATAATCTCCTGCGCACTGTTCAGGGATTTCCGGTATTGGATCAGTTCACTGATTTGTCCTGCAAAGGGTTCACTGCCCTCCCACGAAGCCCCCATACGGAACGTACCGTCGGTCTCCAGTGGCAAAGGTTCCGGGTCGACCATCCGGGGTTGACCGTTCAGTTCCAGGCGATGCAGGGAACCTGTGTTTGTATGGGCCGCATTGAATATATGGGTTATCCCATCCGCCAGGGGCGGTCCCGACAGGTCACCACCGGTAAAACTGAAGTACCTGCCATCGGTGCCGCGCGACAGTGAAGCGGTTTTGTCAGGAAAAGCATCCCCGATGGAAACCATGGTTTGTCGCTGGCTGCCCTGGAAACTTCCTGTGGCGAACCAGTGCAGGGGTGCATCCCCTGATCCGGATTCAAGTTCAAAAAAGTCATCGCCCCCGTCAAACTGCAGTGCACCGAAACTGCCTGTTGCGCCAGCAACATAAAGGGGTCTTGATATGCTGTTGTCTTGTATAAGGTGCTGTTCATTCCCCGATTGATCCTCCCAGGTCCTCACCGGTTCATTGTCAGATGCAATGGCACCTGCATTATTGTATACCCCCGATTCCGGCCTGAACCAGTAGTCAAGACTCACCGAATCGCCCACCCCGCCGGGACCCGAAAACCCCGTAACCGGTGCAGCTGGATCAGAAGCACAAATACCGAACAGTCCGCTCTTGGCCTGTTCGCCAAACAACCGGATGTACACCACATCGCCCGGAGCTATATGCGGTGCTGCAAGGATCACGGAAGGCATGGCCCCTGCGTCATCCACACAAGCGATCCTTTCAGATGTCAGGAGGTTTGCATCCGGACTGTTGAAAATGTCAAGTATGGCATAGTCAAGCGAGCCTGCAAAGGTTTCAATCTTCAACACGCCGGATGACGGGACTTCCGCCCGGAACCAGACATCCCCGCCAAAATAGGTCTGACAGGGCGGACTGCCCAGGCTGGTTGTATTGAACGCACCCTTGTTGCTGTAAAAGGAAGGGGAGCATATATTGCCCACCACGAGTTCTTCAGCATCGGCAGGATCATTGTTAAAAGGTGCCGGCAGGGCCAAAATTTCCGCCACCCAACCCGAATCCACCTGCCCGTCAGCATCAGAAATAAACCCCACCGTTATACAGGTACTCTGCGATGTAAAGCTGAAGGCAGGTGTGTTGTCGTGATAAGCCACATAACTGGCGTCGGGATAATCCACCGTGATATAATCATAATCGACATATGAATCTTCACCAAGGATACCCCCGAAATGCGTTCTGAAATCTGAAAAATCGATGGTCAGCGGACTTCCGTTTTCCGAACAGAAGGTGACGGTCCAGTCCTGGCCTTCCTGGTATACATCATAGCCCCCATCGTCATAAAACCAGCCCGCATTTGTATAAACTGTATCACCATTGGCGAAGCCATTGTTCAGCCAGTAAACATCAGCTCCTGTTTGAGCAATAATGAGTGTATGACACAAGCTTGCGACAAGTGTTATCAGGAATGGGCGTTTCATTGGCTGCAAAGACAAATCTCGAACGAAGTTAGGGATAATTTTTAAAGGCGGGGTGCTAAGGGATGCTCCATTTGCGTTATTTCTTTGAACCATTTATCAACAATACCGGGAAGCATTGCACCGACAGTCGTGGAGAGAAATTTCGAAGAACATACGCATACTTATCACGAATGGCTTACATTTGTAAAAAAGTCTGAGAATGGACAACGACTGGAAAAAACGTTTGGGAGTCGTATATTCCACCAACGAGGATTACAACTACGACCAGGAAGAAAAGGAAAGAGAAGAGACATTGCCGCCTGCCCGGCAGAAGCTGATCGTTTCGCTGGATAAAAAAAACTGGAAAGGCAAGGCGGTCACACTTGTGGAAGGGTTCACCGGCAGCAGCGATGATCTCAACGCACTGGGCAAACTGCTCAAAACCAGGTGCGGTGTGGGCGGATCCGTAAAGGAAGAAACCATCCTGCTACAGGGGGACCACCGCACACATGTAGTTGAGCTTCTCGAAAAGGAGGGGTACAAGGTGAAACGGTCGGGCGGCTGAATGGAAATAGATTACAACACAAAAGAACCGGTACCAATGAAGAAGCCAATAGTTGCGCATGGTGTTTTGATTGTTGCATTGACAATAATTTCACCTGCAGCCCTGTATGCACAGGAACAACCGGTAACAGCAGAACGGGCGGAACTTCAGGAGACAAAACGTGAAAACCTCCAGTCCGAAAGTGCTGAATACCCGGAAGCGGACAGTCTGTCTGTTCAGCAGGAACTGCAGCTGTCCGACACATCCTACTTCAAACCCGGAGATGATGACTGGAACCTGCTCGAATCTGTGATCAGGAACAACCCGGTGAATACGGCCTTATTGCTTGAACGCGGTGCTGACCCTGACGCAGTTTCAACGGTCGGCAATTCATCCCTGATGTACGCTGCAGAAAAAGGCAACATGCAGATTATGCAGATGCTGGTTGCCGCAGGTGCCGAGGTAAACACCACGGGGTTCAACGGTGCAACCCCTTTGTTCCTGGCCATCCTCAACAACGATTTCCAGTCGACAAAATACCTGCTTGAGCAGGGTGCGGATCCCAATGTGAAAGACGATTTCGGGGTCACTCCCCTTTTATACACGGCTGCCACGAACCAATACCAGTCGGCAGACCTGCTGCTGTTCTACAATGCTGATCCGGATGTGCGCGACGCAGAGGGCAATGATCCCCTCATGGCTGCGGTGACCTTCGAAAACCTGGAAACCTCTGATGTACTGCTCCAGAACGGTCTGGATCCTGACACACGTGATCGCCGGAACAATACTCCCCTGATCGTCGGAACCCAGCGCGGCAACTATAGTATCATGGACCTGCTGCTTGACTATGAAGCTGATGCGAACCTTGCCAACCGGAAAAACTATACCCCACTCGCCTATGCAGTAACTTACGGTGACCTGAAAGCCTCGGGGATGCTGATCGACAATGGGGCCGATGCGGAACATGTGATTGAAAAGGGAAGAAATATCGCTGAACTGGCCAGGATCAATGGGAATGACAGTTTATTACAGCTGATCCTCACTCATGGCGGGGAAGTGCCCGAGGGACCCGATTTTTCCGAATTCAGAATGCTTTTTGGAAATTCCTTTAATTCGAGTGACTATTTTATTCAGTTCAGGGGACACGTGGTTGATACAAAAAAAGGCTATTTTTTCGGAACCGGAGTCGATTACAGGCCGTTCTTGCTGAAAATACAGACCACTGTGAATGACAGCATCTTCCAGTTCAGGGAGAGAAGAATCGGCTGGAGCCACACCATTGGCAGGAATTTCAGTCTTTTCGAGACAAAATCGGGTACGCAATTCTCCCTGTATACGGCACTGAACGGCTATCTTTCCTTCCCCCGTTACCCCGGAACGATCAAAGACCCGGGTACAACATACAGGATCATTCCCTCTGCCGGGTTTGCCATGCACGGAAAGTACCTGGGACTGAAAGCCGGTGCCGACTGGTACCATTTTGAAAGTACCCTGGACAAACCGCTGAAATTCAGCCTAACGGTTTTCTTCCGTATTGGGTATCCTGAAGTACACTATGACAGAAAAGAAATCAACTGGGAATGAAAAATATCAATTTAATAACAAAGACATTGCTTTTCCTGATCCTGGCACTTTCCATAAAAACAACCGGATGTGAACAGGAGGACCTGGACTTTTACATTGATTGTGATCTGTGCCTGGAATCCATACCGGATTCTGCGGATCTGATTGTTACGGTGACCATCAATGAGGAAAATCCCTATGTACCACTTACATTTTATAAGGGAGATTATGAATTGGGCGTGGTGGATTACAGGGATACGGCACGCACAAAGGAACGCTTCCTCTATTCCGAAGTAGGCACCGATTATGCTGTGATGGCAACCTATCAGAAAGACGGGGAAACCATATATGTGGTCGATGGTGACAGGATGCGCGTGGTAGACGGCGAAGGAGAATGTTACCCGCCCTGCTATTATATACGTGGCGGCACACTGGACCTGAGCCTGAAGTAAACACGAAATGATCACACTGAATTACATCCCATGAACCCTGATGCCGGGCATTCCTCCTTCTCATTCTGACTCCGGAACCAATCGTTCGCTCACCTGCCCGGTAATTGCTCCACCCTGTCTTCCGGCGAACATTTCATGACCCCTGATATGGACCGGTTCGCTCACCTGCCCGGTAATTGCTCCACCCTCACTTTCCCTGAAAACAGTATTTCTTCGTTATTTCCGGAAATCCGGAGCACATACATGCCTTGCCTGCTGAAGACCTCCCCTGCCCTGTAAGTTTTCTCAGTTCCTGAGAATACATCACGATATACCGGCCGGCCAGAAAGGTCAAAGAAGGTGATGTGCAAAGATTGCTGCATGGCACCGGGGACACGGATGGTAAATTCATTCATCACCGGATTCGGAAAGATCCGGAAGCTTTCCTGTTCCTCGCTTTCAACGGAAAGCACATTCCAGTAAACAGTCCCCCCAACACTGTTGTTTCCCGGAACACTGTCAGCATCTGCAACAAACAGGTAATCGTACCAGCCTTTCTCCAATCCCATGCCAGCATTGATCATCACAACCGATACTTGCCTGGAACCTCCCGGATCAAGCAGCAAATCGACCGAATCCCGTTTCATATATTCATCGAGATAAAGATGGTAGTACAAAGTTCCCGCAGGTATGTTGCCCTGGTTTTCAATTTCCAGGTTCAGCTGAACAACTTCCGACGCCAGGCTGTCGATACCCAGCATCCCTACGGCGAGATCAGGAAACTCGTAGTGCGATGCGTCCCAGTGCATTGTATTGTTCCCCGGATAAGTATCCCCGTCCGCATCTGCTGTCACTGAAAAGGAATAGGTCGCAAAACCCGACAGATCGAGTGCTGCAGGCAGGTTCAGTTCTTCCATCTGTCCGGGCACCAGCATTTCGTTATAAGTTATTTCCGACCAGGCCTCTTCCCCTGATTTGTGGGCGAGTGTAAAATGCTGTATGGTATCTTCACCTGTATTGATAACAAGGACACGGATTGGCTCCTCAGTTCCGAGTGACCGGCTGTTGAGCGGGTGCAATGGCTTCAGGATACCGATATCCCTGGCTGTGAATACTCCTGCCGGGAACACCACATCGTCGATCCATGCAGCATCTTCTCCCCTGGTGGTATTGCTGTCCTTGTAATAGCGCCACTCCAGCACTTGCTGCCCGGAGTCAATGGGGAAGCTGACCTGCTCCCAGTCGAGATACCCCGACCATCTTTTAACCAGCACACCGTCGATAAAAAATCCCAGGAAATCATATCCCTTTTCAGAAGAGACCCTGTACCTGAAACTGATGGTATCGGCCTGCAGGAGGCGCACCTCGATTTTCAGCGAGGTTGCCTGGCTGTGTGATATCGTACCTGATTTCAGGGACCAGGGTCCACCGCTGAATGTGCTGCTATCTGCAATCCATCCGGCAGACCCGTTCATCCAGTGGAACCTCGACAGGTCGCCCGTGGAGAAATCCTCGAGATGGCTGCCAGGGACAAAAGTAACAGTATCAATGAGCGTATACCTCTGGTCAGAAGCTGAGAAGGGAAGTCGGGTTGCTGCCTCACTGCCGGGGTGTTCATCCAGCTTTGCTGCCAGGTGAAATGTTTTCGTGGTTCCCGCAGAGATGGTCCCGAATGTAATTGGTTGAAAGGTGTTGAATAAAGCGCCGGAGACATCCGTCAATTGCATGGATACCGAATCTGAACGGTAACCGCCGACATTCCTCATATCCCATGAGAACAGGAGTTGCTCACCGGGTTCCGGGATCCCGTTGCCATTTCCAAAGGACCGGTCCTCCCATTTCACCCCGCCGGATTCGAGTCGCGGTGCCCGGACCGATTCCCTGAGGTACATCCTGTTGTTGCCCGTATCACCGACCCTTTTCACGGACAGCATAAAGGATGTCATGTCAGCCGGTGATCCCTGCAGCCTGATCCTGAAGGCTCCGTCCAGCGTCACCGTTTCGCCTGGTTGCACCGCACCGATGCTGACAAGCGGATCCGTGATCTCCACAAATCCCGAAGCACAATCAAGCACCAGGCTTCCAGGCTGAACCAAGCTGTCACTACTGTTCAATAACTGAAGGTCGAGGGAAATACTTTCCCCGGGAGAGATGATCCCATCCTGCTCCACTGATTCGTTTGCAAGCTGGTATCCGGCAAGCTCAAGGTAACCATTTGCAGATGATCCCCGCGCAATGGTATCGATATAAGGTTGCCTCAGGTCACCTGTTACCACCAGCACCAGCTCCCCCGGCTGGCCTGTTGCAGGAAGCTGCAGGTACACCATTCCCGACATGTCGGCATGTGCTGCATGGAGCAATTCCCCCCCTGAAGAAACGGCCACATAATCGTACGGGGATGCCTGGACACTGATATTGCGTGCATTGGCGGGTACTGCTGAAGGGTGGGTAACAACTTCATTTCCTGGTGTGGTGAACCAGGGAACGAGGCTCGGGTCGCCCATGACCTGGTAGATTTCCCAGTAGTACTTCTTTCTGGCGGAAGTGCTTTGCTGCACGGTCATATTACCGGCAAAGATCATCTCCCCCAGGCTGGGCGACCAATCTTCCACCATTTCATTTCCCAGGTGGAACAACTTATCATAATATCCAAAAGTCGTGGCCTCATAGGAAGGTTCCGCGGTGATCGCCCCCACACCTACCGACCAGTAAAAATCTTCATCCCAGTAGGAGTCATTGGTACACCCGATATAGCCGATGGCTCCACGGTCCTCCAGTTTCAGGATTGCTTCGGCAAAACAGTCCCCGGCTGTCCGGCTGAACTGGTTGGTGCTGCAGCCGTTGCCAATCATGAGTCCGAACCGGTACTGGTTTTCCATCTCATCAATATGCTCCATCCGGAAGACAGGGTCAAGCCATCCGTAGTGTTCGCCATGCCCTGTATAGTTGACCAGCGCAGCGCCCAGGGAGATCTCCTGCCTGATCTCAGCATCCAGCGATGCTGCCTGCGGATGATAGAACACCCTGGCATCGACACCCTGGTTTTCATTGAAATAATAGCTGGCAGCATAATTGATCTGACCGTTCCCGTGAACAGGGGCATAGGACGCGTCATATCCTGCAATCAATATACTCCTGTCAAGAAAAGAAGGATCCGGAAATTCGTATTTTTCGTACATGAGGATCTTATCGATGACGTGCGTCAGCTGTGTGTGATCTTTCACAGAAATGCGTCCGTGGAACATTTCCGGAAGGTAGTCCTCCGGTCCGTCAAAAGTGGTATAGTACAAATCAGTAACCTGTCCAACTGATTGTGACAGCGGCACATGTTCCACATCACCTGCGATCAGCAAATAGGAAGGCGGGGCAAGTCCCGGTGGCGGGTTATGATACAGACCCGACAGGTATTCCCTTATGGATGCAGCGGTATTTCCCACCTGTGGATCTGCAGTATATGCTTCGATCACCCTGAAACCTTTCAGCCGCTTCCAGTCAACAAGCGGTTGCAATGCATCCCTGAATATCGTATCTGAAACGATCACCATGGTTACCGGTTCATCCTGAACAATCCTTTTCAGTTCCCCCGGATCCTCATCCATGACCACACCTGACATGGATCTCCTGAAACGGGCTGAACGCAGTTCATCAGCGGTGCCGGTATAGCGCTCCGGAATCAGCGAAAACGTCGCCTGGTGGTATACCGTCAGCTTCTTTTGCACCGGGTCATACCTGAATGGCGAAAACTGCACCCTTGCCAGTTGTATTCCGCTCATACGTCCCTCATGACTGATCCCGGCAAGGGGCTTCATTGCCCGCCCGGATGCAAGATATTCCGCTGAAATATCAACGATCGTATCCGGGAATCCATCCTGGTTTTTAAGGGCGGGTAACTGGACCGGGAGCACCCAACCGGAAGAGAAAGCCGCTTCCATGTCGATCACTGTTGAGTCAAGTACGGTAATGGCAAGCCGGTAGCCGTTTGCCGTATCAGCAGCCACCAGTCTTGAAAACACCGGCAGTCCGGGCATTCCCGGCTCTCCTGCGAGAAAAGATTCAGGCATTGAAAAACGAAGGAATGTTTTTCCGGAAATGGTATGCAGGTCCACATAAAAGTGGGAGATCCCGGCATGGCCCGTGATCTTTCCCTCCGACACCTCCAGGTCAAACCCTGTTTGCGGTCCGGAAAGATTGAATTTAACCTGTGCATCCAACTGAATGTAACTGGATACCAGCACCGCCGCGATCATCAATAGTATACGTCTGCTCATCGTGATTAAAGATTCCCCACAGTCTCAAAAATATACAAATAAACCAAAACTGCCGACATATATTTAGAACCACCAACAGGAGATAAGGTTGCCTCACTTTAAATTAATTTTAAAAAACAGGCGGGTTAACCATATTTTTCAATATTTTAGATTGCTCAAAGTATCCATGGCCAATGAATAGATTTACAGGGCTAATACTGACACTCCTCTCTGTCTGCTGCCATGTGCATGGACAGGTCAGCCCATATTTGCCTGCACCTGTTGTGAACTATCCCGCCGGGATCACCAGTGGAAGTGAGCAGAACTGGGCGATCACCCAGGACAAGCGCGGGGTGATCTATGTGGGGAACGACGATAAAGGAGTGCTTGAATATGACGGCAGCGAATGGAGGAGTATTCTCATGCCCAACAAGAGCATTGTCAGGTCCCTCGCCTGCTCGGAGGATGGCACCGTGTATGTGGGTGCCGTATCGGAAATTGGCTATCTCGCACCTGATGCACAGGGAAACATGCAATATCACTCCCTGGTCCATCATCTTGACAGCACCGGTCGCCGGTTCTTTCATGTCTGGAAAACCTACTGTGCCGACAACAAGGTTTATTTTCATTCACAGAAGCACCTGTTTATTTATCATCCTGAAAAAGACAGCCTCAGCTACCAGGAGAACCGCATGAATGTGCTCTTCGGATTTTTTGAAAACGACCATTTCTACAAAGGTGATTTTGCAGAAGGACTGATCGAAGTCAAGGGCGATTCAATTGCGGTTCCTGCAAAGAACGGTGACTTTTACAGCAAGAAAAACATTTTTGGCCTTACCTCCTTTGACGAGGAACGAATTATGATCGGTGTCAATTACCAGGACGAAGCGCGCACGGAACTCAGCCTTTACCATACAGAAACAGGGGCGATCGATTCCTCCTTCGGGTCACCTGAAGTGCTTGCTTACCTCAGCGACAATTACCTTACCCACCTCCTGAAGCTTTCCAATGGTTATTTTGCTGCATCTACTGTTGCAGGCGGAATGGTTGTCATTGACAGGGAGGGGGAAATGGTTGAACTGATCACAAAGGACCATGGGCTGCAAAGCCAGACAATCTTCAACGCATATCAGCCACCCAGCAATTATCCGTTTTCCCATGTATGGACCGCCCTGGGATTTGGAGCAGCACGCATTGACTTCACCGGCCCCTTGCGGAGCCTTAATGAAGAATCGGGCTACCAGGGACTGATCCATTGTATAGAAGATCTCAATGGCCGGCTGTATATCGGAACCTCAAATGGCATCTATGCCTATGTTGCCGAAAACCATCTTGCCGGTTTTGAAAAAATCGGGGAAGATATCCAGCGGAATGTCTGGGATTTTTCCAAATTCACCCTTCAGGACGGTGAACAGATCCTCCTTGCCATTGGTGAAGATGGTCTCTACGAAGTGCACGCAGACGGAAGGGTTGTGGACATTGAGGAAATGATTACCGGCGATATTGAGGAAGAGGACAAAACCTTCTGGGGATATAAAGTGATTACCGACCCCCATCGGGCCAACCGGATATACATCGGCCGGGAATCCTCCCTCGTTGCACTGGCGAATGAGGGCCGGTTCTGGCGGCAGGTCTTTTTTGTTGCCGAAATGGGCAGTGACATCAGGAGCCTGGCCAAATTAAAGAAAGACACGTTATGGTTCAGCGCCACCATGCACGGAATAGGATATATAACTCCACTGGATACCGCGGCGAAGAAATTCTATCTTGAAGAGAGGTCGGGACTCCCGGAAAAGTTCGATAACCACATCTATGCAATTGGCAACCGGCTGCTTGTGGGAACTGCCGACAGCATATATGTCATGAATGACGCGGCAGACTCCGTCGTGTTCATTAAGGATACCCTGTTTAACAGCTATCTCCCAAATGGCACCAATAAGGTACTTAACATCTACGAAGATCACGCCGGTATAATATGGATCAGCTTCGAAAACAGCAATGATGGCTGGAGGATCATCCAGCTGAAGCCCCGGGGTGACGGCAGCTACCAGCCCATTACCAAACCCTTTATGCCACTTGATAATTTCTCCACCGATGCTTTTCACAGCACCGATACGGGAGGAACCTGGTTCACTGTTTCCAGTATGCTCTTCCACTACAACAGGAGCGGAACATTCAGAGAAGGGACGTTCAATGCCCTGCTCCGGAAAGTCACCTTCAACAATGATTCTGTCACCTATTTCGGTGCACATCCCCGGTCTTCGGGAAATGAATCTTTCCGGATCAGTGATCGGCAATCGCTGGATCCCGCGCCATTGAAATCGTGGGAAAACAATCTGGAATTCCGTTGGAGCGCACCCTATTACCACAAACCTGAAGAAACCGAATACAGGTATTTCCTGGAAGGTTTCTCGAAGGATACATCCTCCTGGGAAAAGGTACTCTACCAGGATTTCACCAACCTCCGGCATGGAAGTTACACCTTTCACATATGGGCCAGGAATGTATATGGTGACACCAGCAGTCCAGACTCCTTTTCGTTTGAAATCGAGCCTCCCTGGTACCTTACCTTTTTTGCTATAGTGGCATATTTCATTATCGCGGTATACATCATTTACCTGATCATCCTGCTTTACACGCGCAGGCTCAAAAATGAAAACATCAGGCTGGAAGGGGTCATTGAAGAACGTACTGCTGAGATCAGGAAACAAAAGGAAGAACTGACGGACAGTATAGAATATGCGAGCCGCATACAACGGGCATTGCTGCCCCCCGAGCATATGCTGGAAAAACAGGGACTGGAACACTTCATCCTGTTCCGCCCGAGGGACATTGTCAGCGGAGACTTTTACTGGTTCGGCAAGAACAATGGCAAAACATTCATAGTTGCGGCCGACTGTACGGGTCATGGCGTGCCCGGGGCATTTATGAGCATGCTTGGCATTTCTTTCCTTGACGAGATCGTGATCAAATCCGGGATCACTGAAACCAACAAGATCCTGGATGCCCTGCGCAACCATGTGATCACCTCCCTGCGACAAACGGGACATAGCATAGACGAGTCCACCAAGGATGGCATGGACCTCTCCATGGTGGCCATTGATGACCAGACAAAACAGATCCAGTATTCAGGTGCCTACAATCCGCTTTACGTGGTGCGCAGGCTCAACCGGGAGGAAAAAGAGATGCTTAGTCAGGGGAAGGAACCGGAACTGGACCGTGGGTCCATCTGCAACAGCGATTACCTGCTTTACCAGGTAAAGGCGGACCATATGCCGATCGGTATTTCAGAAAAAGCACATGAATTCGATGCCACTACCATCGAGGAAAAGGACATAACCATTTACCTCTTTTCTGACGGGTATGTGGACCAGTTCGGAGGGCCATTGGGAAAAAAATTCATGTCAAGGAACTTCAAACGGCTACTTTTGGATATCCAGGACTTACCCATGCGAAAGCAGAAGGAGAAATTGCAGGAGGAACTGACACTGTGGATGGGAAACATCAGTCAAATCGATGATATCCTGGTGCTTGGGATCAAGCCATAAATAAATCAATAATAACAGTGAGTGCAGAGAATAACTTGAAATTATCAAGGGGAGACCTGCTGGAACAGAGAAGAGAATTGCTGGCCAGCATCAAATACGCCAGTTTTATTCAGAAGGCGATCCTTCCCGATTTCAACTACCTGGACAAAGTATTGCATGAGTATTTTATTTTTCATCTGCCACGGGATATTGTAAGCGGGGATTTCTATTATTGTACGCGAAAAGATGAATATATCATTGTTGCAGCAGGAGATTGTACCGGGCATGGCGTACCCGGCGCCCTGATGAGCATCATGGGAGCCTCATTCCTCAATGATATCCTCAGCGGAGGCGGCCCTTGGAAAGCCAGCAGGATCCTCAACCTCCTCAGGGAAAGAGTAATGAAAGCGCTCCACCAGACCGGTGAGGAAGAGGAAAACAAAGATGCCATTGACATGGCCCTTGTTGTATTCAACGAAGATACCGGCAAACTCTGGTACGCCGGGGCCAACAATCCCCTGTACCATGTAAGAAACGGGGTGTTGACTGAGATCAAGGCAGATAAAATGCCGGTGGGTGTCAATGCCATTGAGGAAGATTCATTCACCAACCATACCCTGCAACTGATCTCCGATGATATGATCTATCTTTTTTCCGACGGATACGCAGACCAGTTTGGCGGGGAGCGCGACAAGAAATTCAAATACGGTCCGTTCAAGAAACTGCTGACAGAAAATGCAGGTCTTGACCTTTCCTTGCAGAAGCAAAAGCTCTATTCTGCTTTTTACAACTGGAAAGAAGATGCGGAACAGGTGGATGATGTCCTGGTCATGGGGGTGAAATTTATGTAAAGTCAACTGAAGTAAATCCCTAATTTTCATTATACTTTTCAGATAATCCAACTTTGCTTTATGAAATTGACAGCCTTTCGGATCAAGAATTTCAGGTCCATTAAAGATACCAAATGGCATGACCTGGCTTTTGACAATATCACCTGCCTGATCGGACAGAATGAATCAGGAAAAACATCCGTGCTGGAAGGGTTGCGGGCATTTCATGATGGCCAGCTCATAGAAGACATGCTGCGGAGTGATCTTTCCATGCCGGAAGTAACCTGCAGGTTTACTTTCGATATTGGTGAATTTGAGGACAGCATCGACTTGAACAGGCTCCACCCGGAAATCAGGGAGAAACTCAGCAGCACGGATACCATATCCATTTCCCGCACCTGGGAGCCTGACCTCAGCAGTTACCTGTCCACGGGTGAAGAATTGAATGAAATATTCAGGGCCAGGGATGACAAGCGCAAGGCGCGGGAGAAGAAGGTGGAAAAGCTGCTTCAGAAAACGGATGAGGAAATAAGAAAAAACCGCATCGCCATTGACAAAGCAGAAAAAGCATTCGTGACTGCCCGTGAAGCACTGGGAGACCAGCAGGAGAAAGTGAACGAGATAAAAAAAACATCCAGGTCGCTATTCTCCAGGAACAAGAAAGGCACCAGTAAAGAAGAAGCACTCCGGATCCAGGAAGATTTCGAATCGCTTGAAGCAGAATATAAGCATAAAAAGGCATCTCGGGATGAAAAAAGCCTTCTGCTCGAAGAACTGAAAGAGAAGGAGTTGTTGCAGCAACGGATCAGCAGGGTGAAGGATGAGATCCGGCAACGAAATGACCAACTGGCTGAAGCCAGGGAACGCTTTCTGCAACTCCCTGAAATCGTTGGTCTCTCCCCTTCAGAAAAAGAGGTTCGTGCAGCAGAGAACTCGCGGGAGCAATTCAGGCTTGAAATCGAGCTTGCGAAAGATGAATTGCAGGAAAGCAGCCTGCAATATGATATCCTGCTGCTCGCCGCGGAAAAGCTATTTGAGGGTCATTCCTACGACGCTGCCTATGAACAGGCAAAAACCGAGGTCAGCGACCAGGAAAACTACATGGGACCTGAGGAAGTCGGGGAGGCATTGTTCAAAAGTGTGCCTGAATTTGAAATGTTCGAAGATTTCAGTTCCCTGCTCCCCAACAGGATTGACCTGGAAGACATTGCCACAGGAAACACATCGGCTGAGGGCTATAAGGCAGCTGTTAACTTTCTCACCATCACAGGGCTTGACTTTTCATTTTTCAGGCAGCCTTCGAGCAGGATTTTGAAACAGAAAATTGAAAACCTGAACGGTGAGCTCACCCTGAACTTCCAGGAATTCTGGAGACAGAATGTAGGCAAGAACAACAAGATCAAGATCAACTTTGAACTTGCCCATTACGACCATTCCCATGGAGAGAAAAGCGGCAAGCCCTACGTGGAATTCTGGATCAAGGACGAAGCTGAAAGACTTTACCCCAAGCAACGAAGCCGCGGGGTACGCTGGTTCCTGTCCTTTTTCCTGGAGCTCAAGGCCACTGCCATGGATAACAGCCGGCGCCATAAGATCCTGCTGATCGACGAGCCTGGTGTGAGCCTGCATGCCCGTGCCCAGGAAGATGTTCTGAAAGTATTCGACGATATCAGGGAGCACATGCAGATCATCTATTCCACCCATTCCCCGCACCTGATCGATGTAAACAAGCTATACAGGGTTATTGCAGTGCAGCGTGCTGTTGAAGATGATATGAAAAGTGAAACAGTTGTTTTGAATGCCCGTTCGCTGAAAACAGCCACAGCCGACACCCTCTCGCCTGTGTATGCCATGATGGGTGCGCGGCTGAACCAGCAGGACATCATCAAATCGTTCAATAACGTGGTAGTCAAGGACCTGGCAACATTTTATTTCCTGAAAGCCATCCTGCATCTGACGGGCTATACCAAAAAAGAGTGTTATTTCCTGCCGGCATCCGGTACGGCAAGCATGCCCATGATGATCAATATACTCATTGGCTGGGGATTGGAGTACATTGCCCTGAACTTCGGCAATGACGAAGAAAAATTCATGTACAACAAGCTTCGGAAAGAGTTATTCGACAACAGCGTGGACCTTGCCAGCATGCAATTGATCTTCATACGCGATTTCCCTGATGTGGAAGACCTTTTTTCAACGATTGATTTCAAGAAATACATTGTACATGTACGCGAGGGTATTACGGCTCACAATTCTGAATACCTCAGGGAAAACAGCCAGTCCAGGGCAGTAATGGCATCCAACTTTCTGCAAAGTGTGAACCGCGGGGAGGTGCGCTTAAAAGACCTTGATGATGAAACACGCGAAAACCTGGATATGCTGACCGAAAGGCTTACCGCGTTGCTGAAATAGAAAAACAGAGCTGTTCCAGGAGGAGCGTCCTATTCGATTTCAATGAAATTGATGTTCAGATCGAGGATCGATGCATAGTATTCGCCTCTTTCCCTGATATCATCGTCTCCTTCCTCGTAGATCCAGTTGATTTTTAGTTCCCGGCCCCTGATTTCAATATCCTTGATCACTTTCAGTATTTTCAGCATATACTTTGAGGTTCCGCTGTTGAGATATTCCATCTCCACATCCACTTCAGTTGCGGGTGAAGCAGTATTGCTGTAGGCACGCACCCAGTCAAGTATTTCTTCATAGAACAGGGTAACATCCTCCGGGATTGACCTTCCACGGAATTTGATTTTTCCGTTCGGGTCAAGCAGGACATAAGGTGTTTTGGATGTTGGCACATGCTCTATCCTGTCCATGGCATGAAAATTTCAGTCTAAGATAAAAACTTTTAAGAAATTATCCATCCTTTAAAAGTGATTTTACACCGATGCATCCAATGGAGCCATAGGCAACTGCTAAAAATGCATCCTTGCCAACGGGGTGATACCCTGGTCAGCAAATTCCTTTTTCTGAAATTTATAAAACCCTGTTATTGCGATCATTGCAGCATTATCTGTAGTGAAACTGAATTGGGGTATGTGAATTTTCCACCCCTTTTCAACGGAGGCCGCAGTAACGGCATTCCTTAAGCCGGAATTGGCCGACACACCCCCGGCCAGGGCAACTTCCGACACGCCGGTGAGGTCCACAGCCTGTTGCAGTTTATCCATAAGAATTTCAATGATGGTCCGCTGCAGGGAAGCAGCCAGGTCAGGCCTGTTCTTTTCAACGAACTCCTTGTCTTCCCTGAGCCGGTCCCTCAGGAAATAGAGAAATGAAGTTTTCAATCCACTGAAAGAATAATCCAGGTCAGGAATACGGGGCTTATTAAAATCGAACCTGAACGGATCGCCTTCAGCGGCCAGCTTATCGACAACAGGTCCTCCCGGGTAAGGCAATCCCATTACCTTGGCACATTTATCAAATGCTTCACCGGCTGCATCATCGATGGTCTTCCCGATAATCTCCATTTCCAGGTGGTCGCGCACCAGCACGATCTGGGTATGGCCCCCGGAAACAAGCAGGCACAAAAAAGGAAATGACGGACTGTCTGTTTTGGTCGCTGTCTGTATAAAATGCACCAGCACGTGCGCCTGCAGGTGATTGATGTCGATCATGGGAATCCCCCTTGCCAGTGCAAATCCTTTCACAAAAGAGGTTCCCACAAGCAAAGAACCCAGCAGTCCCGGACCGCGCGTAAATGCAACAGCATCGATCTGTTCTGCGGTTACCCCCGCCTGTTTCAAGGCCTGGTCGACCACCGGGATAATGTTTTGCTGGTGTGCCCTGGATGCCAGTTCCGGAACCACACCGCCATAGGCCCGGTGCACCTCCTGGTTCGATATGATATTGGATAACAAGAACCTGTCGCGGATTACCGCTGCAGATGTGTCATCACATGACGACTCGATTCCTAAAATTGTAATGCGCATAACTATAAGGAATAGTGTGAACTATTATCACTATTTTTGCTCTCAGATTGTTTATAAATCAAGGGACAAAAGTATTAAAAAGTTAGCTAAAATATCGCTTGTCGTCATGTTGGTACTGGTATCCCTGCCAACACTGGGATTGCTGTTCATGAAAAACAAGCAGGTGCAGACCACGTTCACCGAGTATATCACGAATGGCCTGGCCAAGAAATTCAAGGCAGAGATCTCAGTCTCCGCTGTAAATTACAGTTTCTTCAAGCGGCTGCAACTGCACGATCTGTATATGGAGGACCAGTCGGGAGATACCCTCATGTATGCCGAGATTTGTAATGTTAGGATCAGTACCTTCAGACCGGATAAGCAGCAGGTCCGATTCAAAAAGATATCTTTCGACAATGCCCTGTTCCAGATCATCATGGATGAGCAGCGCAACAGTTCCCTGCAGTTTTTTGTGGACAGCCTGAGGACAGACAAGCCCCCGGAGGAGAAGGGTAATCTGACAATCGACCAGGTCCGGTTCATCAATTCCAGGTTCAAAAGGATCGATGCGTTTAAGCCATCAACAGAATACGGCGTTGATTTCACCCAGCTGGACGTTCAGAATGTGGATATTGAAATTGAGGATTTTCGTTTCAGACAGGATACCACCTTTTTCAGCGTTGTCCGTGCCTCAGGCCGCGATATCTCCGGGTTCAGGATCCACGACGTTACCTTTGACATGTCCTTCAGCAAACAATTCATGGCCTTTTCTGAAGGTGTACTGACAACCCGTTTGTCCAGGGCGACGTTACCCCTGATCAGTTTCCGTTACAATGATCCGCAGGACATGAAGCAGATTTTTGATTCTGTTGACATGTACATCGCCTCTTCCAACTCCCGGCTTGATTTTGAGGATATCGCGTATTTTTTTCCTCAAACCCGAGAACTGACAGGTGAGATCGACCTCAATGGCAGCATTTCCGGAAGATTCGGAGATTTTACAGGGAAAAACATCCGTGTGGATTACCTCGACAAAACCCGGCTTGAATTCGATATGCGACTGGCCGGACTCCCGTCAACAGACAGCCTGTACATGGATTTTGATTTCCGGGGGATCAGGACCGTGCCTTCAGAATTCAGCACCCTCACCTCCGGCTATGATCTTGGGATTCTCCAGGATACACTTTTCTATTCCGGTCTGACAGAATTGAGGTACCAGGGAGGTTTCCGGGGAACCAGGAATGATTTCGAAACCAACGGACTGCTCAGCACCAATGTGGGTGATATTCTCCTGGACCTGAACATGCGGCCCGAATCAGCCCGGACTGTCAGGTTCAAGGGAGATATGGAATCACCCGGATTTGATGTGGGAAAGCTGTCTGGCAAAAAATCTGACATTGGCAGGATTGTTTTCAATGTTGCACTGGATGGGGTCAATAGTGACGGGAACCTGGAAGCGATTGCTTCCGGGACGGTGGATACCCTGGGACTATACGGGTATGATTACAGCAATATCCAGCTGGAGGGTATATTTACCAACAGGAAATTCGACGGCAGTTTTTTCATCAGGGATCCCAATATTGATTTGACATTTGCCGGGAGAATAGATTTTGAGGATGATATCCCGGCCTTTGATTTTTCTGCTGACGTTGCCAAATTGCGCCCCTATTACCTGAACCTGCGCGATGATGATCCTGAATATTTTGCAGCCTTCAAAATTGCGACCAGTATGACAGGCAACCGTATCGGCAACCTGAATGGTCATATACAGCTGGTTGACAGTCACTTTAAAAGAACAGGCAGCGAGATCAGCCTGCAAAACATTTCCCTTGAGACAGGCAACAGCCCAGATACCTCTTTCATCACTCTCTGGTCAGACGAACTGAGTGCTGGTATTATCGGCAACTATGATCTGCGTAGTATTCCAGGGACCTTTTCCGGTCTGGTGAACGATCATTTCGAAGTCCTGGATACCACCCATTCATTCAGTGATTCGCTGACTTCATTCGGGTTTTTCGCAGACATTGGTGATGTGAACCCGATCCTTGATTTCTTCTTTCCCAGATTCAATATAGAACCGGAACTTTCGCTGGAAGGACACTTCGAGCAGGAGCTAAATGCATACACGTTCAATTGCAACGGGAATTTCCCCATGTTCAGTTACAGGTCCTTGAATATGGATGATATGGACTTCTCAATCCATTCTGATACTTCAGCACTCTCCTTCCACCTTGCGGGATCATCATTGTATACCAATGACGGGTTCGAGATCATGGCCCCGGAAATTGACATGCGTTTCCGGGACAATACAAACGACCTCCTCATCCACTGGGATAATGAGGATGAACCCAGGTATGCCGGCGATATTGTCACGGAAGGGCTCATATCTGTGGATGACAGCCTGGGAAAGGTGTACCGGATGCATATTCAGCCTTCATCCTTTTATTATGACAGCAAAAAGTTTGCACTTCCGGGATCCTATCTCAGTATTCAAAAAGAGAACATTGTGGCTGACAGTATCTACATCCTGGGAGCAGACCAGTTTATCCTTGCCAATGGCACCTATTCCGATTCACCCGGGGATTCCATCACGCTGAAAGTACAGAACATGAACCTACATATGTTCAACGATCTTTTCACCGGTTTCCCACTGGACATGGAGGGTTTTCTTTCGGGACATACTTCCATGAAAAAGGAGCATGGAAATCCCCTGATCACTTCCAACCTGTCAACTACAGACCTCCAGTTAAATGAGCAGTATTTCGGAACTACACTTATCCGGGCTGACTGGCTTCGCCAGGAGCAGGAACTGGATATGCGCATCTCCAACGTAACCGACAGTGCAAGCACCATCGATCTGAAGGGGCGCTTCAATCCATTTTCAAGAGGTCTTGACATGCGTCTTGATCTTACCTCGATCGGCATACAAACATTGCAGCCTTTCCTGGGAGGAACGCTGGAAGCAATGGAAGGTGACCTGGATCTTGGTCTTGGCCTGGAGGGTACACTGAAAGCCCCGAAAGTGAATGGATTCATTGCATTTCAAGATGCTTCAGCAATGGTGAGCAAGACAAAGACGCGTTACCGCACCAGCGATGTCGTCAGAATATCTGACAATGACCTTTACCTGGATGCCTTTACAATCACAGACGAAAACGGCAGCAAACTGATCGCTGAAGGCAGCGTGCTTACCCATGATTTCAGTGGTTTTGAATTGGATCTGCGCCTGCAGGCAGATAATTTCAACTTTCTCTCCACCTCGAGGATCGACAATGAACAGTTCTATGGAGATATCTATGCAACAGCAGCAGCGAGCATTACGGGACCTGTTGACCAGGTTCAGATAGTTGCCACTGCAAATACAGAAAAATTCACGAACCTGAAGCTGCCCCTGTACAATGCTGCGCAGATCCAAACAACGGATTTCATCACATTCATCCAGGCGGAAAAAAGCACAGCACCCTATACTGCCCCTGAGACCAGGCGAAAGAGCCGGTTTACACTGGAAATGGACCTGGAGATCGAATCCAATACAGGTGTGCAGCTGATCTTTGATCCGAAAGTTGGAGATATCATCGAAGCAAGCGGGAATGGCACTCTTTCGCTCAATATTAATGAGAACGGGGAATTCAGCATGTTTGGAAATGTGCTGATAGAAGAAGGTGAATACCTGTTTACGCTTCAGAATGTGATCAATAAAAGATTCCGGGTCAAGCCCGGCGGCACCATCCGCTGGAACGGATCCCCCACCTCTGCCGTCATCGACCTGAATGCAGTTTACGAAACAAAAGCCTCCACATACAGCCTGGCCCCGGATCCGACTGAATCCATGAAAAAACGGATTCCGGTACATTGCCTGTTGTCGTTGCAGGGCGAACTGAAAAACCCGACCATTGTTCCAAGCATTGAGCTGCCCACCGCAGAACCGGAAACCAGGTCGGTCCTGGAAACCAGTATTGGCACTGAAGAAGAGCTGATGCGGCAATTCATCTCATTGCTGGTGATCAATAATTTCATCAGCAGTGCAGAATTCGGAGCTGCTCCCCTGGGCGGTACTTCATCTGGTGTGGCAGGTGTCACTGCCAGCGAATTGCTCAGCAATCAGCTGAGCAACTGGCTTTCACAGATCAGCAACGATTTCGACATCGGTGTGAACTACAGACCCGGGGATGCCATTTCCAGCGACGAGGTTGAGGTGGCGCTTTCCACGCAATTGCTTAACGACCGGATCATTTTCAGCGGAAACCTGGATGTGGTCGGTGATGAAGTGACGACAAGCGGCGGGGAAGCTTCGAACATCGTTGGCGATTTTGACCTGGAATTCAAGATGACAGACAAGATAAGCATCAAAGCATTCAACCGGGTGAATGATGACCGCATTGTAAGACCCTCTCTCTACACACAGGGTGTGGGTTTCATTTACAGAAGTGAGTTCAATAACATCACTGACCTGTTCGGCAAAAAAGACTTGCAACCTGTTCCTGAAGAAGAGGATTCCGCCGAACCGGAAAGCGCGGCGATCAGAGATGAGGAAACAATGCCCGTTCAGCGATGATGAGAAATAGTGTTTGTCCGGTGCTACATCCTGTTTGAATATAAAGTGGCGGGCGCATTGACACATTCCATTCTGCAGTTCACTGCAGTTTACTGTCATCCGCAGAGATCCTTGCCTGGTGCTGTTGAAAAGAAAATACTTTTCTTGATAACGAGATATACTACAATCCGGTATATCACGTTTTTTTATATATATTCGCCAGAAAATTAATCAGATATGAAGCTATTTATTATCCTGCAAAGTGTTGCCACAGACACCACCCTGACAGATGGGACTGCACGCGAATCGTTTATCGATCTTGCGATCAAGGGAGGATGGGTGATGATCCCTATCGTGCTGCTGAGTTTCGTTGCTGTATATATCTTTTTTGAGCGCTGGTTCGCCATCAAGAAAGCTGCCAGCATCGATCAGAATTTCATGAACAGGATCAAGGATTATATCATGGATGGCAAGGTAGATGCCGCCAAAACTCTTTGCCAGTCAACGGACAACCCCGTCGCGGCCATGATTGAAAAGGGAATCTCCAGGATCGGCCGTCCGTTGAATGATGTCAATGCAGCCATCGAAAACGTCGGACGACTGGAAGTGTATAAACTCGAGCGTGGGCTTCCAACGCTTGCAAGTGTATCAGGCGGAGCCCCGATGATCGGGTTCCTGGGTACGGTAATCGGCATGGTACAGGCCTTTCACCAGATGTCCACCGCAGGTAACAATATCAATGTAGGTGAGCTTTCGGGCGGTATCTATACAGCTCTGATCACAACGGTAGCGGGGCTTATTGTGGGGATTATCGCATTTTTTGCCTACAATATTCTCGTCGCGCGGGTCGACAAAGTGATCAATACCATGGAAGCAAGCTCCACCGAATTCATAGACCTGCTCAACGAGCCGGCAAAATAACGCATCATGGCGATCAGGAATAAAAACAGGGTATTGAACAATTTTGCAATGTCGGGAATGACCGACATCGTATTCCTGTTGCTGATTTTCTTCATGCTCACTTCCACCCTCATCGCCCCCAACGCAGTCAAGCTGCTGATGCCAAGTCCCGGCCGCACCCCGGTAGCTGTGGAATCTTCCGTGCCCACGGTAACTGTTTACCCCAATGCAAGAATCACGGTGGACGGGGTAACGGTTCAGTATGATAACCTTGGCACGTTTTTGGATGCGAAACTGGCAGGACAGGCCGAACCAACCGTTAAGGTTGTCACTTCACCCCAGGTATCCGTGGAAGATGCTGTGAAGGTGATGAATGTTGCAGCGGAAAGGAATTATATTGTAGTAATAAAACTGCTCTGATGGCGATAGTGTCGAGAAATAAAAGAAACATCAACTTTGCCATGTCGGGAATGACTGACATTGTATTCCTGCTGTTGATTTTCTTTATGCTCACCACCACCCTGATCGTGCCTGCCTCGAAGCACGTCGAACTGCCTGAAAGCAACAACCAGACCCAGGCCAGCCCTGTACTGGTGCTTTCTATAGCCAATGATAAAACGGTATATGTCGAGGACCAGGCCTATGCCATGAGCGAGCTGGAACCCGTACTGCGGAGAATGCTGGAGCCTCATGGTGACACACCCACGATCAGGCTCAACGCAGACAGGTCATTGGTGATGGAAGAGGTCTTTGCCGTGCTGAACATCGCCAAGAGGAACCGTTACAGGGTCATCCTTGGAACGAAACCAGTAAGTTAGATCCATCATGCGAATCAACAGGAGAGGTTTAATAGGAACGATCACCATCCACGGGCTGTTGCTGGCCCTGCTGATCCTTGGTAGCCTGACTTTCCCGGATCCGCCTCCGGAAGAGGAGGGCGTACTGGTCAACTTCGGTACCGATGACACAGGATTTGGCTCCGTCGAGCCACAGGGTGATGAAGCGAACCAGGGCACTCCCGAACCCCAGGTAACAGAAGAGGTCATTGAAGAAGCACCTGCATATACTCCTCCCCCGCCACCTGCCGCAAGTAAACCTGCGCCTGCAGATAATACACAGGATGTGGAAGAAGTAAAGGTAAAAGAGGATCCCAAGCCATCCGCTGAAGAGATACGCAGGCAGGAGGCTGAGGCGCAACGAATCAGGCAGGAGCAGGAGGCTGAGCGGATCCGGCGTGCGGAAGAAGAACGGATCAGGCAGGAACAGCTTGCCGAACAGCGGCGGATCGAAGAAGAACGGCAGCGGATCGAAGAAGAACGGCGCAAGCAGGAGGAACAGGCCAACCGGATCAACAACCTCGGAAGAAACACCTTTGGCCGCCAGGGTGTGGGTGAGCAGGACGGCTCGGAAGGAGTCAGTCCGGGCACAGGCACCAACCAGGGAACCACCACCGGATCGGCCGGGGCCACCAATTACGGAGCTGGCAGCGGATTGGGGAATGGACCCACCTACGGACTTGGAACCCGGAAGGCGGTTGGGCAAATCCCCCTCCCCAATGTAGATAATTGCAGTGTTACAAGCCGCATCGTAGTAGAGGTGGAAATCCAGGTCGACCGCAATGGAAACGTGGTGGGTGCAAGTGTGAAGTCAGCCACTTTCGCCGACAACTGCATCTGGAACACGGTATTGGAAGCAGCACGCAAAACCAAATTCACCAGCGACCAGGATGCAGCCTTCAAGCAGACAGGGTGGATCAAATATACCATTGAGCCCTAGGACTTACCGCTACCCGAAAAGTGCCCGCAACTGCGGAACCAGCAATTTCACGGCAGCAATCAGGATGGCTGCAAGCAGCATGTACCTCAAAAACTTTGCACCCCACTTCACGGCGATATTCACGCCAACATAGGCACCGGCCATATTCCCGGCGGCCAGCACCAGTCCGTAGATGGTATATTCCCAGGTAAGCAGTCCCTGGAAAATGAATATTCCCAGGGCAACGGGCGTATACAGCAAGATGATCAGTACTTTAACAGCATTGGCCTTCACCAGGTCGAAACCGCACCCCAGCACCAGTCCTGACAAAAGGAAGAACCCCACCCCTGCCTGGATGAATCCTCCATAAACACCAATCAGGAAGAATATAAGGTACTGCAACCATCTTTTCAGCGGAGGCTGGTCCTTCCTGTCCTTTACCCAGCTGTTGGGGTCTACCAGGATCAGCAGGAACATCACCAGCATTACAACGCCGATGGCTGCATCCATTGCGGGGACAGAAATGATGGTCGCAATGAACGCCCCCAGCAGTGAGCCTATGACGGCAGGAATGCCAATTTTATAATCCAGGCGCAGGTTCAGTACTTTCTTTTGCTGGAACCTCCTGACGCCAATGATGTTCTGTAAAAGGATCGCGATCCTGTTGATGGCATTGGCATTCACGGAGGGAATCCCGAGCGGGATGATCAGCATGGGAAGTGCCAGCAGGGAGCCTCCTGCTGCCAGGGTGTTGATCAGTCCTGCTACAAAGCCAACTCCAATTACGGCAAGTATGAGATACCACTCCATAGGAAAGGATCAGGCGAACATCGGGTATGCATTCATCAGTTCATTGACCTGCTTTCTCACCTTTTCGATCACAACCTTGTCTTCAATATTGCTGATCACTTCGTCAATGAAGGATACGACCATAGGGATCATGTCCTCCTTGATTCCCCGGGTGGTAATCGCAGGTGTTCCCACGCGTATGCCACTGGTCTGGAAAGGTGAACGTGAATCGAATGGCACCATGTTCTTATTCACGGTGATATCTGCCTCAACCAGGATATTCTCCACCTGTTTCCCTGTGGTTTCGGGAAATTTCGACCTCAGGTCGATGAGCATGGAGTGGTTGTCCGTTCCGCCGGAAACCACTTTGTATCCCTTGCTGATAAATGCCTCCGCCATTACGGAAGCGTTCTTCTTGACCTGAGCCTGGTAAGCCTTGAATTCGGGTGTAAGCGCTTCACCGAAAGCAACTGCCTTTGAAGCAATGACATGTTCCAGCGGACCTCCCTGGATTCCGGGGAAAACAGCAGAATTGAGCAGTGATGACATGGTTCTGATCTCCCCTTTCTTCGTGGCAATGCCCATTGGATTATCAAAGTCCTTCCCCATCAGGATAATTCCTCCCCTGGGTCCCCGCAATGTTTTGTGGGTAGTGGAGGTAACAATATGTGCATGCGGAAGCGGATTGTCAAGCAGTCCGGCAGCAATCAAACCTGCAGGGTGCGCCATATCCACCATGAACAGTGCACCAATCTGATCAGCAATCGCCCGCATCCTTGCGTAGTCCCATTCGCGCGAATATGCCGAGGCACCGCCAATGATGAGTTTTGGTCGCTTCGCCAGGGCGGTGGCTTCCATTGCATCGTAATCAATCCTGCCTGTCTCTTCATCCAGCCCATAGCTGATGGCATTGTACAGGATTCCGGAACTGTTCACCGGGCTTCCGTGCGACAGGTGTCCGCCATGGGAGAGGTCAAGTCCCATAAACGTGTCGCCAGGCTTCAGCACGGTCAGAAATACAGCCATATTGGCCTGGGCGCCTGAATGTGGCTGCACGTTGGCATATTCGGCATCATAGAGTTCACACAACCGATCAATGGCCAGCTGCTCAACCTTGTCAACCACCTCACAACCACCGTAATAGCGCTTTCCGGGATATCCCTCAGCATATTTGTTTGTCAGGCAGGACCCCATGGCCTCCATCACCTGCTCACTAACGAAATTTTCCGAGGCGATGAGTTCAATTCCCTGTTTTTGTCGCTGGTACTCCTGGTCGATCAGGCTGAAAAGTTGGTTGTCTCTGTTCATTGTATTGGTATTATTAACTGTACATTTTGAAATCGTAGCCAAAGTTACGTTTAAAAATAAAAAAAGAAACCCTGACTGGCAGAAATCACAAGAATAATCATCCATTCAGAAAAGCCACTGGTGCAGCAGAAAAAGCAGCGCGGCCAGGGCCGCCCCGATCACTGGTCCGGCGACAGGTACCCAGGCATAGGGCCAGTCACTCCTTCCCTTGTTTTTCATGGGCAGCAGCGCATGCATGATTCTCGGGCCCAGGTCCCTTGCAGGATTTATCGCATAACCGGTTGTACCGCCCAGAGAAAGTCCGATCGCCGTCACCAGCAATGCAACAGGCAATGCTCCCAGTGTTCCCAACCCGATCCTGGCGGGCTGGTTGTCGGGCAGTTCCAGTCCGGGTTCAGCAATATACAGGATCACGAAAACCAGCACGAAGGTGCCGATAACCTCGCTGATCACATTACTGGAGATCCTCCTGATGGCCGGCGATGTAGCGAAGGAGGCCAGGATACTTTCCTGGTTTTGCGTGGTACTGAAATGATCCCTGTAAAACAACCAAACCAGGAATGCGCCAGCCATTCCGCCGGCAAACTGGGCCAGGATGAACGGTACCACCCTGAGCCAGTCAAACAGTCCGGCCAGCGCAAGTCCGATTGTAACGGCAGGATTGATATGTGCACCGGAAACCGGCCCGGCCACGGCGACAGCCACAAAAACGCCCAGCCCCCATCCGAGGGTAATGACTATCCATCCTCCATTATGACCTTTTGTTGCATGAAGCACCACATTGGCAACAACACCATTGCCCAGGAGCACCAGCAACAATGTTCCAATGAATTCAGCTATTATTTCGTTCATTTTTGAGCCTCTTTTCGATCAATGATTATGCAATTTAATGAAATATGCTGAAGAAATGGTTCCGCCACCTGCAGGCACAAAAAAAAGAGGCTGCCTCGTTTGAAACAACCTCTTTTTCCTGTGCCCAGGAAAGGACTCGAACCTTCACATACTTGCGTATACTAGTCCCTGAAACTAGCG
>Ga0180435_10000977_pt1 | contig 30164 bp, 18 predicted proteins | sample SS_ome_3_FD_132467 | JGI IMG/M metagenome (GOLD analysis project Ga0180435, IMG submission 132467) | Hypersaline lake sediment archaeal communities from the Salton Sea, California, USA - SS_3_S_1 metaG | ecosystem: Environmental > Aquatic > Non-marine Saline and Alkaline > Hypersaline >... | reverse complement strand
GAAGACTGACAGTCGACGCGGAGCACAGGGCCCTCGCCAGCGGGAAGGGCGGCGGCCTCGCGCGCACCTACCTCGTCGAGGCGGGCGCCGGAACGGGCAAGACGACCGTGCTCGTCGACCGCCTGCTCGCGCTCATCCGCGCGGGCGTGCACATACCCCGCATCGTCGCCATCACGTTCACCGAGAAGGCCGCGGGCGAGCTCAAGGTCCGCCTGAGGGAGAAGCTCGAGGAAGCGGCCCGGGACGCCGAGTCCGCCGTGGACGCGGGCGACACGTCCCTCATCGAGGACGCCGGGATCCTGGCAGAGGCCCTCCACCAGATCGACCGCGCGCAGGTCAGCACCATCCACGGATTCTGCTCGACGCTGCTCAAGGAGCGCCCGGTGGAGGCGGGCGTCGACCCGAACTTCGGGGTCGCTGACGAGTTCCGCCGGACGCTCGTCCTGGACACGGTCTGGGACGCCTGGATCAGGGAGCAGTTCGCCGAGAGCCTGCCGGACTGCGTCGCGGACGCCGAGGCGCTCGGTCACGGACTCGACCGCATTCGCGAACTGGCGCTCGAACTGGTCAAGCAGCGCGACCTTCTCGACATGGCGCCTGAGCCGGTCGAAGTGGGCGACGTCGGCGCGCTCGCCGACGCGATGGTCGACGCCGCCACCGACTTCGAGGAACTCGCGCGCACGGAGTGCAACGACCCCGACGACAAGGCGCTACCGGAGATCCGGGAGTTCGCGGAGCAGGCGCGCATCATCCCGCACCTGCCCTCCGAGGCGCTCAGGAGCTACGTGCTCAGGCAGGTGACGCCCAAGCCGACGCGGAGCGGCAGCAAGGCCAACTGGAGCGACGGCGTCATGGCCGGCATCAAGGAGCGCGCGAAGTCCCTGAAGGACGAGCAGGCCGCTCACCTCGCGCGACTCTCTCACAACGCCGCCGTCGCGCTCGTCGAGTGGCTCCGCGGTTTTGTCGGCGCCTACGAGTCCGAGAAGTCGCGGCTGGGCCTTCTGGACTTCGACGACCTGCTTGCGAAGGCGCGCGACCTGCTGCGCGACAACCTGGAGGTCCGGGAGGATTTCAAGCGGGCGTACGACCACATCCTGCTCGACGAGTTCCAGGACACCGACCCGCTCCAGTGCGAGCTGGCCTTCTTCCTCTGCGAGGTCGAGGGCGGCGGCGCCGGGTCCTGGGAAGCCGTCGAGCTCGAGCCCGGGAAGCTCTTCCTCGTGGGCGACCCGAAGCAGTCCATCTACCGCTTCCGCCGCGCGGACATCGAGACCTACGAGCAGGCCCGGGAGATGGTCGCGGCGTCGGGCGAGGTCCTGACGCTAACCGAGAACTTCCGCACGAGACCCGAGGTGGTCGACTCCGTCAACTGCGCCTTCGAGGGCGTCATGCACCGTCCCGAGGACGGGCGCTATCAACCCGACTACGCCCCGCTCTCGGCCCACCGGGAGCGCGCCGAGGTCGGGCCCGGCGTCGTGGTGCTGCCGCCAGCCGTTCCGCTCGACGAGATGAACGCCGACGAGGTGCGCGAGTCGGAGGCACGCGAGGTCGCTGCGCTCGTCAGGCACGCGCGGGACTCGGGGGCAACGAAGGTCTACGACCGCGACATCGAGAGCTGGCGGCCGGTCGAGCTTCGGGACATCGCCGTGCTCTTCCACCGGACGACCGCGCTCGACGCCTACGAGGAAGCGTTCGGGAACCAGGGCCTGGAGTACCGCGTGGCTGGCGGGAAGAAGTTCTACGCGCGCAGAGAGGTCAAGGAGCTCGCGACCGTCCTCGCGGCCATCGAGGACCCACACGACCTCGCGTCGGTCGTCGGGGCGCTCCGCACGCCGTTCTTCGGCGCGTCGGACGAGGACATACTGCTCCACCGCCACCGCTCCGGGACTCTCTCCTACGTCTCCGACGAGTCGAGCGGGATCGCTGCCGTCGATGAGGCGATGGCCGTGCTCAGGGAGCTGCACCACGACCGGAGCGCGCTCGGCACGCCGCGGGTCATCCGCGAGCTCTTCGACCGGACGAACGCGCTCGAGCTGTTCCTGCTCAAGCCGTCGGGCGAGCAGCGACACACGAACCTGGTCAAGGTCGCGGAGATCGCGGAGCAGCTGACGCGCGACGGCGCCGTGTCTTTCGGCGGGTTCGTGCGGTGGCTCGCGGACGTCCAGCAGCTGACGCCGCAAGAGTCGGAGTCGCCGATGTCGGAAGAGGGCGACGACTTCATCCGCATGCTGACCATCCACAAGGCCAAGGGGCTCGAGTTCCCCATCGTGATCCTGGCGGACCTCACGCACTACACCGACCGGCACGACCGGGTCATCGTGGACAGGGCCGCCGACCGCATGGACTTCGGACTGGGCCGCGAGGGGAATCGGCTCGGCACCATCGGGTACGAGGACGCCAAGAAGCGCGAGGCCCTGCGCAGGAACGCGGAACTCATCCGCCTGCTGTACGTCGGCACGACCCGCGCCCGCGACGCGCTCATCGTGCCGTGGTATGTCAAGGGCAAGAAGGCGGGCCTGCTGCCGCACCTGGAGACGATGCGCCAGGCGGCCACCGAGACGGTCGAGAACCTCGCAGACGCCGCGCACCTCGAGGGCCCCGTCGCTTTCGACGCTCTGGCTCTGGATCCGGAGGCAGAGAAGCGACGACCTACACGGCTCAGTGTCGAGGAGGCGGCCGAGATCGACCCCGCGACGACTACCGCCGAACTCGAGCGGCAGGAGTGGGCGAGCTGGTTGGCGGGGTACGCCGAGCGGCACCACTCCCCCGCCGTCATCGCGACCCCCTCGTCAGCAGAATCCGACGAGGACGCGCCCGAGGCGCCTCGCGGCGGCGCCGGCGCGGCCGAGCTACCGCCGGGTATCACGGGGGCGGACATCGGAAACGTCGTCCACGAGGTGATGGAGCGGCTCGACCTCGCCGCCGGCTCCGAAGCCGATGCCGTGCGGGCAGCGGCGGAGGCCGTCGCCCTGTCGAAGGGCCTCCCTCCCGACGTGGCCGACGAGGCCGCGGGAATCGTGGACACGGGCCTGCGAAGCGACGTCATGCGCCGCGCCCTCGCCGCGCTGGTCGCAGGAGGAGGTCTCTGGCGCGAGCTGCCTTTCTGCATAGCGCGCGCGGGAGGGACCGTCGAGGGAACGATGGACCTCGTGTTCGAGGAGGAGGACGGACTCGTCGTGGTCGACTACAAGACGAACCTGCTTGGAGGCGCCGCGGGCGTGGCGGGAAGCGCAGGCGAGTTGGGCTCACGTGCGGCGGGCTCCGGCGCCGCGGACCCCGATGCAGAGGCCGCGGCCTCAGTGCTCGCAGAGCACTACCGACCGCAGGCCGAGGTCTACGGCGCGGCGCTCTCTGTGGTTTCGGATCGCCCGGTCAAGGAGGTCGTTCTGCTCTTCATGCGGGGGCCCGTAGAGAGAGCGATCCCGGTCGATGGGAACCCGGGATCGGTCGAGAAAAGCCTGTCTTCGCTGGTCGCGTCAGCCGGTTCCGGCGCCCCACCCGTGCGCACTACCTGAGAAGCACGAGCCTCGTCGTGTCCTGGAACCCGGGTCCGGTCATCCTGCAGAAGTAGATACCAGAGGCGGCGCGGCGTCCGTCCGAGGTCAGCCCATCCCACACCACCGAACTCTCCCCCGGTTCCGGATGCCCTTCGACAAGGGTCCGGACGAGTCTGCCCGCCACGTCGTGGAGTTCGATGCGGACCCAGGCGACCTCGCCCGGCAGGGAGTACCTTATCTCGGTGGATTCGTAGAAGGGGTTCGGAGCGGGTCGGGAGAGTGAGAACGTGGGCTCCTCGTGCTCTTCTGTACCGGTCGAGACGGTGATGAGACACGCGCCCCACCCGCTGAAAGCGGGCTCCTCGAACTGCGCGACGACCGCGCCCCCGTGTTCGAACACGTAGATCTGCCCGAGCGCTCCGTCCAGCGATTCGGCAGTCCAGAAATTCCTCCCGTCGAACCACAGACCCCTGCAGTCTGCAGAGGGCGGAGCGAACGCGTTGGCGGCGACCTCTACCACGCCGGGCCACGATGAGATGTCCCAGCACTTTACGACGTCGGCGTCGTCCAGGGTCCAGAGGTACTGCCCGTCCCAGGCGCACCCGTACACGTCCTCGTCGAATGAGGCTGTTCCGTCCTTCGTGCCGTCCAGCTCGTAGCGGTTGAGGTCCCACTCGTCGAGGTAGAAGTAGGTCCCGTCGAAGGCGACGTCATAGAAGTAGTAGAGCGACCAGTCGTCGACCACGACTTCCAGGTCGCCGGACTCGATGTCGACCCGGTAGAGCCTCGGCGCGAACGCTTCCGCCACGTACAGCTCCCCGTCGACGACCTCCATGCCGCAGAAGCGGTAGAAGTCGTACTCGAAGTAGCGCTCGACCGAGCCCTCAGTGTCAAGCACGTAGATCCTGGAGAGCCAGCTCTGATTGGCCGTGTATACGATGTAGGAGGTTGCCTGAGAGACAAGCGGCAGCACGATCAGGAGCAGCAGGACGAGCAGCACCTTGGCCTTCATGGTCGTGACCTCCTCCGCCTGCCCAACTCGACCGCGCCGCGTCACCTCGAACATGCCCGCTTCACTTCAAGAGGACCATCCTCTTCGTCAGCACCTCTCCCCCGACCTCCAGCCGGTAGAAGTAGACGCCTGACGCGACGGCGCGACCGTCGTCGTCGCGGCCGTTCCACGGCGTCGTGTGCCTGCCTGCTTCAACCGCGGTGCCGTCTACGAGCGTCCGCACGAGCCTGCCCGCGAGGTCGTGGACCGTGAGCTCCACCCTTCCCGCGACCGGCAGCTCGTACTGAATGAGAGTGACGGGATTGAACGGGTTCGGCGCGTTGCCGTGCAGCACCGCCCGCGCTGCGACCTCGTCGCCCTCGACGCCGGTGGTCCACGCGCCCTCCATGACGTCCAGGAACTGGTCGGCCGCTACGCCCGTCGCGACCTCGACGAGTCCCGACGGCCACCGGACGCAGAGGGAGTCGACCGTGGTCGACGCACCCAGTCCGAACTCGACGTCGAGCGAGTTCTGGGAGTAGTTGCCGGAGCCGCTCGTCACCTCGCGCGTTTGGGGCACGCCGCCCACGACCGCCCTGACACGTGCGCCGATCGCCGAGCGGTTCGAGACGGTCCCCTTCAGCCGGACCGTCAACCAGTGGTTCGACTCGGCCACCTGGTTGTCGAAGAGGTAGTTCTCGTCGCCGGTGGTCAGATAGACGTCCGTATCGCCGTCACCGTTGTAGTCCGCCCAGGCGGCGCCCCAGCCCGAGCCGTCGTTGTTGACGGGCGGGTCCGAGCCGTCTGCGAAGCCTCCCGCGCCGTCACCGAGGAAGAGCTTGTCGGCGGCATTGTAATTGACGAGGTGCAGGTCCAGGTCGCCGTCGTTGTCGACGTCCACCCAGGCCGTGCCCTGGCCCGAGCCGCCGTCCGCCAGCAGCGTCGGAGTAACGTCCGTGAAGGCCCCACCCCCATCGTTTCGGATGAGCCGGTTGTCCGACCACATCTTCGAAAGGTACAGGTCCATGTCGCCGTCGTTGTCGTAGTCGCCCCACGTTGCGCCCAGGGTCAGACCGGAGTCGCCCACGGCCGGCACGGTCGCGTCGGTGAAGACGCCCGCGCCATCGTTGCGGAAGAGCTTCGAGGTGTATCCGGCTCTCGTGAGGTACACGTCCTGGTCACCGTCGTCGTCGTAGTCGGCCCACGCCGCCGTCCGGCCGCGCCTGACGTCGTCGAGCGGCGGCAGCGTGACGTCCGTGAACGCCCACGCCGGCGGCCCGTTGTTCTTCAGAAGCCTGTTCGCGCCGTCGTTGACGACGTAGAGGTCGACGTATCCGTCGCCGTCGAAGTCGGCCCACGAAGCGCCGTATCCGGTCCCCGCGTCACCCAGTGGCCCCGCGGTGCCGTCGGTGAACCCGCCCGTGCCGTCGTTGACGAACAGCTTGTTGGCGCCGTCCTGATTGACCAGATAGATGTCTAGGTCACCGTCGTTGTCGTAGTCAGCGGAGGCCACGGCCGTCCCTGCCCCGTCGTCGTCCAACGGCGCGTAGGTGTTGTCACCGAAAACCCCGCCGCCTACGTAGACGTAGTACTTGTTCGGCGCGTCGTTGTTCGCGACGTAGAGGTCCAGGTCACCGTCGTTGTCGTAGTCGCCCCAGGCCACCCCGGCGCCGCGCGAGCCGTCGCCGATGACCGGAGTGGTCGCGTCCGTCCAGGGCGCGCCCTCCCTCGCCACCAACGGCACGACCGCGAAGTTCGGGTCGCCCGCGAACCGCATGCACTCTGAAGCCCCGCACTGCGGGTAGTCCGCGTTGGTCTGGTCGTGCGCCGCCTTCACCGTCCAGCCCTGGTTCATGTAGCTGAAGAGCGTGTTCTGCCACTGTATCGATACGGACCAGCACTCCTCGCAGATGGTCTCCGCCATGTTGCAGTAGCCGACCGTCGCGGTGTTGTTCGACGAGCCCTTCCTGAACTCGTAAGAGAGAGACCCGTCGCCCGTGTCGCACATTCCGCCACAGCTGCCGATGAACGCGAACGGCATCTTGCCGTAGTTGGCGATCCAGCTCTCGATCTCGCCGGCGTAGGTCGTCTCGTAGTCGCTGCCGCCTACGCACCCGCTGGCGAACGACGTGTGGCCTCCGTGCGCCAGCTCGTAGAACATGGCGACGGTGGTGGACTGGATGCCGCCCTGCACCTGGTAGTCCTCGGGCCAGATGATCTCGTCGGTGGCGTATCCCATGTTCTCGAACCACGTGTGCGCGCTCCCGGACCACGCGTCCCAGGCCCCGGAGCAAGGGGCGTTGTACTGAGGTCCGGTGATCGACAGACCTCCGTAGGGCGGCGGGACGCCTCGTCCCAGGTCCAAGCCGGTCACGGCGTCGACGATCGTGACGATCTGAGTCCCGCCGTCAAGACTGCGGACGATCCAGCACGGGTTCGTGGGAACAGGGTCCAGCGGGAACACGTCCGACTCGGGAGAGATGACGTAGAGCTTCGAGAAGAGCGGCTCGCCGGGCGCCATCGCCTCGGCTTCCTCGCGCGAGACCAGAAGCGCGGGCAGGACCGCCGGCACGCCTTCGCGCCAGCGCTCGATGCGCTTGAGAAGCTCGTTGGTGTCGGAGTCGAGCTGGTAGACGATGAAGTCACCTTCGACGGTCGCTTCTCCGACCATCCTCTGGTGGAAGTAGACGGTCATCCCGCCGATCTCCGAGCGCTCGAACGTCCTTCCGGCGTCGCCGTGCTCGACCGCGACCTGTTCGAACGTCGCCGCGCCCGCGGTGAGCGCCACAAGCAGTACGAGCGCCGCCAGCACCGGGTAGGGCCTCTCGATGCGCGCCATGCTGTGTCCTCCCATCGGACCGTGTGCCCGCGGGCCCATCCCGCCCGGGCGTTGTCTCAGACGAAAAGGGGGCCGGCTGACCGGCCCCCTCCCCACCCCAGAGAACTAGCGTATGTACACGATCTTGGCTTCGTCCTCACCCGCGTCCGTGATCAGTCTCGCGAAGTAGACCCCGGATGCGGAGGGAAGTCCCTCAAGTCCGCGGCCGTCCCAGACCGCCGTGCTCTCGCCTGTCCTGCGCACGTCGCTCTCGCAACGGGCAACCAGCTTGCCCGCGGCGGAGTAGATCTCCAGCGTCGCCCGAGTGGCGCCCGGCGCGGAGAAGCTCAGCGTCGCGCTGCCGGACGTCGGGTTCGGAGAGATACCTGTAATGCGGGTCTCGGTCACCTCGTCCTCAGGCGTGCCGGCCCACGACTGCATAGCGCAGTCGAGAGTCGTCCAGCCCGTCGAGTCGACGACGACGTCCGTGAAAGTCTGCGTGTCGTACCCGAACGCGGAGAACTCGACGGTGTAGGTCCCGGCCTTGAGCGGACGCCAGTAGCGGCCGTAGGTCGGGTCGGTCGTCCGCGGGTCCAGACGGTCCGACGTCGCTTCGAGAATCTCGACCTCGACGACCATGGGCGCGCGCGTCGCTGCGTCGGTCACGTGGCCCGTGAGACCAGGCCCCGCCGCCCTTTCGAGCAGGTAGTATGAGCCCCTGGACACCCTCTCGCAGATACCGTCCACCCTGTGCCCGCCCGGCTGGCATAGCTGGGTCAGGATCTCCATCGTGAGCCCGATGGTGCCGACTCGCCCGTACTGCCAGTTCCTCGCCTTGCCCGCGTCGGCGTATCCGTAGACGGCCGTGTAGGGCTCGTCCTCCTCCGTCAGCGTCCTCGCACAGAGTTCCGCCGCAATCGGGAAGATGGTGTGGTGGTCCGGCGAGAACCCCTCGAGCGGCCAGTACCACGGGTAGTAGACGAGGTCGCCCTGCGAACTCAGCGGGCTGTGGTAGTTGAGCGAGAAGAGCGGCTTGTGCGTCGCCGTGAAGTCGCAGATTATCTGCGTCTCGTTCTCGGAACCCGCCGACGGACCTCGATAGTACTCGGACTGTGGGTTCGTGCTCCCGCCCTGGTCCCAGTTGAAGTCGTAGTTGTGATTGATGTCGACGCCGTCCTCGAGCAGCTCGAACTCGCCGCTGTCGTTGTTGTCAAACTTGTTCTTCCGCCAGATGGTGTCTATCCCGGCGGTCACGATGTCGTGCCCCTCGGGGTTCAGGAGAGGAATGAAGTAGATCTCGTAGTCGTCGATCCACTGCGTCATCGTGTCGTTGACGCCGTAGGCGGCGGTCATCTCGTCGAGCATCCACATGATGACCTCGAGTCCCATCACTTCCTCGGCGTGGTGGACGCCGTTGTAGAAGACGACGGGCTCGTCCTCGTCCACGCCCACGTTGTCGGAGAGCTTCACAGACCAGATGTCGATTTCGTCCTGTGTGGAGACGCCGACGGTATCGACCCTGACGATGGCCGGATAGCTCGCCTGAAGCGCGAGGATCTCAGCGTGGACCTCTTCCTTCGTGTGGTAGCGCTCGTCCAGCGCGGACGCCGTGGGCGCCGCGGCCAGAACGGCCAGTGCGACGATCGCAAGCGCGATCGCGAGCCGGAGCGCTGCCGGGTGTGCGAGTCTCATGTGGTCGCTCCTCGTTGTTGCGTCTAACGCTCAGTGAGCCGGTAGTTCGGGCCGCGAAACCGGCCGCGGCCCGGCCGGCCTGTTCGTTCTCTACTTCAACAGGACCATCTTCGCCGAGTGCTCCTCCCCGAGCGCGTTCACGCGCGAGAAGTAGACTCCGCTCGCCACGGGCTCGCCCGCGTCGTTCGTGCCGTCCCACACGACCTCGTGAGGTCCAGCCGTCACGCGCGCGTCGACGAGCGTGGCTACCTTCCTGCCCGAGATGTCGTAGACCGCAAGCTCCGCAGCCGCGTCCTCGGGAAGCGAGAAGGCAATACTCGTCACCGGATTGAAGGGGTTCGGACGGTTGCCCAGGATCCTGACGCCGAGCGTGACGGCGTCGTCGACGCCGGTCGACGGATACGCGTCCGGCGGGTCGGTCGTGAACTTGATCGCCCGGCCGGCAGCGAGCGGCGCGGCGTGGTCCGGATACATACGGAAGAAGCTGTATTCCACGCCGTCGGTCTCGTTGAGGTTCTCGATGCCGACTGTCGCCCCGTTGGCCGTGTCGGCGTTGGCGATCGTGTGGTACTGGAACAGGATCTCGCCATCGCCGGTCTCGGTCGGGTAAGAGTCCTGACAGTAGAGGATGAGCTGGAAAGTCTGGTCGTAGGGCGAGCCCGACGTCGTGTCGACGTAGACCGACTGCACGCGGCTCCACTCGACCGCGAAACGGCCGCCGCCCAGATCCTCGTAGAGCACCTTGCCGGAGGCGGAGGGGTCCAGGTCATCCCAGAAGGGAGCCGCCATGCCGGCCGGCCCCAGTGGGGCGCCTATCGGCTGGTTCCTCGGCTGCTTCTCCCACTCGGGCTGCGGACCGAAGCCGATGTTGCCGTTCGAGCATATGCCGATCTGCGTGAACTCCTCACCGTAGAACTGGAAGGTGAACGGGAGCGTCACGTTGGTCATCTCGTCGTAGGCCATAGAGAGGTCGGTGCCGCTGCCACCGTAGGAGGGGTCGAGCTCGATCCACGAGTAGCTCGGCGCCTCCGAGTATCCGGTGTCCGTGTCGTCGTAGACGTAGTAGCCGTAGTCGTCTGGGCCGCCCGGGTCGTCTGAAGCGACCGTCCCCACGACAAGCGGGAAGACGACGAACTGTACGATGCCAGGGTCGTCCTCGAGGTCGATGACCAGTTCGAACTCGTGCCCGACCGCGATGTCCGCGGCCGCTGTGACAGTGAACGTGTCACCGGAGTTCGTCAGTGTGGCTCCCGACGCTATGGCCCCCCAGGACCCCGAGGCGTCGCTTGCGGTCAAGCCGCTCGCGGGCGTGCGAAGCGTCCCGTCGAACGGCCGGCTGTCCTGACCGCCGGCGTTCTCCAGCGCCACCGTCAGCGTGGCCGTCTCACCCGGGTCCAGCACGCCGTCACCACCTATGGTGAGGGAATAGTACTCGAGCTTCGGCGCCGCGACCTCGAGCCGCACCTCGCTCTCGAACTCCGAGTAGCTGTCGTCCGTCACCGTGAGTCCCAGCACGATCTCCTCGCCGTCGCCGTTCCCGAGACCGGCGAAGAACGTCACCTCGTCCGTGACGGTGCCGCCGGCTGGGATCGTGCCGAGGACGAGAGTGTCGTCGGTCATGGACACGTCGCCCTCTTCGACCTTGACCTTCCCGGTGCAGCCCGACAGAGAACTGGTGCCCGTGTTCTTCACCGTGATATCGAGCTGGATGAGCTCGGACGGGTTGACGACCCCGTCGTCGTTGCCCATGCTGCCGCCCGAGGTGTCGTCATCGACGACGTGAGAGTAGTAGCCGCAGAACTCGGCCGCCTGCCCCACGGAGCACGAGCCCGTGTAGGGCACGTAGTCCTTGGCAACGACGGTCACCGCGACCGTACCGGCTGTCTCGGCCGGCATCGGGACGTTGATCTTGTCCTCGCCGTTCAGGACACAGCTCTCGATGAACTCGCCGTCTCTGTAGAGGATGACCTCGGCGCCCGGAACGACGTCGCCGCCCGCGTCGGTCACCGTTACCTCGAGGAAGTTCTGTCCGAGGTCAACCGAGGACTCGTGAGACACACTGAACGTCGAAGGCGACTCGAGCCTGAGCCACAGCTCCGGATCACCCATGACGCTGTAGATGTTGTAGTAGTAGTCGACCCAGTCGTCGGGATCGCGCTCGTCGATGAACCACTTCCAGACCTCGACCTTGCCGCGGACTAGAACCTGCCCGAAGTGCTCGAGACCCTCGTACAGCATTCCCTGATAGATGCCGCTGCCGATGGCGTTGTTCCATCGCGTGTGCGTGTTGCGGTCGCTCGGACCGAGCATCGCGGGGCCGCCCTTGAGGTAGCCCGGGGAACCTGCGCGGATCCACGCCTCACCGAAGCACGGGTCGTAGCCCCAGCTCTCCCACGCGTTGCTGCCGCAAACACAGCTGGTCATGATCGGAAGCGCGTTGCCGTTCGACAGAGCGTTGATGTCGTCGACGTAGAACTCGGGGTAGTGCCACCCCGAGTCGTTGCCCCAACCGCGGTAGTTGACGATGCCGACTCCCGCGTCGATGGTGTCGCCTATAGGGTTCGGAGTGATGTATGGCGGGTAGAAGATGGTGTCGACCTGCGCGTAGCCGCAGTCGTAGAGCATCTCACGCACGCGGAGCGTCGTCTGCCTCGGCGACGTCGGGGGCGGGGTCGAGCCGTAGTTGCCGGCCACCATCAGTGCGTTCTCGTACCACGTGTTGTTCGGCCCGTCGCAGTCGCGCTCGTAGGACAGGATCTTCAGCACCACTACGCTCGCTTCGGACGGGCTGTCGACCGACATGCGGCCCACGATGACGTCGGGGAAGTAGTCGCCGCCGTCAAGCTCGGCGTAGGGATGGTCTATGACGTGGCTGAACGGGATGGCCGGCAGGTACCAGCAGGGCATCGTCCCGTAGCTGCCTGACATCGTGCTGTCCCCGACGAGCAGCACGTAGTCGGGCGGGTTCTCCCACGTCCCGTACGCGTTCTGGATGTAGTCCTTGATGTCCTGGTTCGAGGGGCTAGCTCCGATCGTCGAGAGCGCAACAAGCTCGGTCTCGATTCCGCGCTGCCGCTTCCACTCGACGAGCGGGGCGAGCGAGGCGACGTAGTCGTCGACGGTTATGATGAGATACGAGCCGCGACGCACCTCAGCGCGCGGGAGCTGGTCGTAGTTGTCGACCACGGCCGCGTAGATCGGCTCGAACGCGGCGGAGCGGTAGTCGCGCGCCACCCTCTTGGGATTCACGCCCGTGCCGCCCTCGGTCACAACGCGCACCCTGACACGCTCGACCACGGAGAGCTCGCGTGTGACCGGGTTGTAGCGAACCGGGTTCACGCGTAAGGAGACCAGCCTGAGGTCCCTGAGGATCGCGGGCTCGCTCACCGAAGCCACCTCGGCCGGGTAGAAGGCGTCCTTCGAGTAGACGGCCGGATCTGCCGCCGCGTCCACGCGCTCGCCGCCCTCGAGCTGGAACGGCGCCGCGGGAGCGATGTCGTACCCCGAGAGCACGCGCTCCTCGAGGCCTAAGACCTCGAGCCTGGCGTTCCCGCTGTTGGGGACCGCCAGCATGTAAGAGAGCACCGGAAGATCGGGCATGCCGGGGCTGCTCAGCGGCCGCGCTCCCGGAATGGCCAGCTCTACTGAGCCTGGCATACCGCGGTAGGCGGGCTCAACAAGCATGCCCGGAACCTCGACCTCGATCACGGTCGCCGAAAGGTCAGATGATGTGATGCTGGTTGCCACCTCCTCGGAGAGCGGGGCGTCCGTGAAGGGCACCCACTCTCTGGCGGAGGCGAAAGAGACGACAAGAAGCAAAGACACTACGACGACTGCGATTGAGCGTGTCACTACGCTGCTCCTTCCCCCGGTTGTCGTCACATGAGTGACAGACTGCCTGCGCTCGGTTCCTGCTCTGTATCCGCCTCGCGGACGCTGCACCGCCCGCGCTATTCCTCTTCTGCTATGACCAGACCCCAGTCACGGTCGGCCACGTAGACGTAGTCGTCGGTGACGAAGACCTCGTTCGCGAACGGCGTCTCGAGATGCCCGACGGCCGTCGGGTTCGTCGGGTCGCTCACGTCGAAGACCCTCAGGCCCCCTGTGTGAGCTGCGACGAACACCTTCTCGTCGTGGTACGCGATGCCGTCGGCCAGCCCTTCCATCTCGGCGCTCCCGACGATGACCGGATTCGCCGCGTCGGACATGTCGACGACCTGGAGCCCCATCCGCCAGTCCGCGACGTAGGCGTAGTCGCCCGAGCCGGCCACCGCTCTCGCCTCGCCCGGCGTATCGACCTCGCCCACGAGAAATACGTCCGTGTAGTCGGCCGCGTCGTAGATCGCGAGCCCGAGTTCCTCCCTCGCGATGAGGGCGTAGTCGCCGTTGGCGCCGATACCGCGCGAGACCCCCGCTCCCCCCTCGTCGTCGCCCTGCGCGAAGAACCAGTCGTCCAGCGGCTCGTAGTAGTAGCACCTCTGCGTCCGGACGCCGTATCCGTCCGCGGTCAGAACCTCGTGCTCGACTCCGGGCGTTCCCTCTCTCGTTATGACGTCCCTCGTGAAGGCGCCCTGCCCGTTGTTCATGTAGACGGGGTTGGCCTGATCGCGGCAGTCGAACACGAAGATGCCCTGCGCGCCGATCGCCGCAAACCCGAGCGAGTCGCTCTCTATGTACGAGCACCCGGTCACCGGGTAGACAGCCTGGCCTGCGCCGAGGAAGACGGGGTTGGTCGCGTCCGAGACGTCCACGAGCACGAGCCCGCCCTGGCTCGCCGCTACCACACACAGATCGCCCGTCACCTCCACGTCCTCGGCGTAGCCGCCGAACGTCAGAGAGCCGACGATCCGATAGCCACCGAGGCCACCACCCGGCTCCACCGGGCTGCCCTTCTGGGCACACCCCGGCACAAACGCCAGCACGACCACGAGAGCGACGAGCGCTGAGCGGCCATGCCAGTGCTTAGTGCTTATTATACCAGTACTTACGCGTTCAGTCAAGGAATCGCTCTCCTTCGAAGATGAGCCGTATGCCGACCCTGTTCGCCGTGTAGTCCTTGTCGACCCCCAGTTCTTCGAGTCTTTCCGACTCGGAGGCCCTTCTGCGGTGCTCAAGGAAGGCCTCGAACGTCACGCCTTCAGCCAGACGGTGGCTGCTGCGACCCGAGAACGTCCAGTAGGTGTCCTCTCTGCCAGCGTGGTAGGGGTCGTCCTCCGCGCTCTTGCTCGTCTGATAGTACCGCTCGGCCAGACGCGCTCCGAACGTCAGCGCCGTCCGGTACCCGAGGACCCGCCCGACGTCCCAGCGGACCTTGAGACGGTACTCGTCCTGCTCGTAGTCGATGTCGCTGTCGTCCGAGACGCCGCTCTCCTCGATCGTTTCGTCGTAGCCACGGGCGTCAAGCCTGCGTAGCGCGTAGCCCAGGTCGACGCGGACCCCTCTCACGGGCCTCGCTATCACGGTGATCGAACTGGTCCACGCGTGAGAGTCGTACTCGACGAAGTACTGGTTGTAGCCCATGTACTCGTACCTGCCGCCGAGCACCATGTCGACGGGCAGCAGTCGGTCGGTCCCAAGCTCGCCGCGCATCGAGTGCTTCCTGAACTCGCAGGGCCTGTAGCGGTCGCCCGAGGTGACGTCCACATCGTACAGCTCCCGCACGTGATAGCTCGGTATCGCCTCGTAGCCCAGAGAGCCGTAGCCGACACCGGTCGCGATCTCCTTGAGCCGCGCGCCGAACTTCACGAAGCTCTTCTCGCCGTTGACGGTGGCCAGACGCCCGTCCGCGGACAACCTGACCTGCGTCTGTCCCCTCCCCGGCCGCTCCCTGACCAGATAGACGTCCACAGACGGCTCGACCCGCACATCGTCGAGATACTCTGCCTGATAGTCCTCCGCATCCACGCCGTCGATGAAGTCGTCCACGTCGGCGTCCGTGTAGCGGAAGATGTTCGAGTCGTACGCCACGCCCGCTTCGAGCCGCCAGGCGATCTTCCATGGAAGGGCCTTCGGTGGCTTGATGACCGGGTTGACGTCCAGGGTCCCCGTCTCGGGCGCGTGCAGCACGATCTCGACCGAGTGCGTTCCGCCCGCGATGTCGATGGGAACGCGAACCGGAGAGCCGGCCGTCGCATCGGGGTGGTCGGGGTACGAGACCTTGCCCTTGGACGCCCTGAAGACCTGGTGGAGCAGCGGAGCGCCGTCGAGCAGGAACTCGACGTCGACGTCGGCCGCCTGAGCGTCGCCATCGAAGCGCCAACGGAGGATCGGCTCGAACGTCACGGGACCGTCGATGGCGAACCTGAGCGCGGAGCCACTCTCGAGCGGGAAGTAAGAATAGACCTTCCCGGAGATCTCGAGTTGGACCGGCTCCGGCGCGTTCAGCGGCGCGACGTTCCCGGCGCTGGCCGGCAGGGCCGCGAACAGACAGAGCGCCGCGCTGGCCAGCGCGAGTGCAGGAATAGCGATGGAGACGGGCGCCCTCGGCACCGGCGCGCTACGGTTCATTCGAGAGGTCACCCTTCGGGATGTAGAACTTGATCACCGCGCCCTCGGCCGTCGGATCGGCCAGGCGGAAGGTGTACGTGTGGGCTCCGGGCGGAACGTCGAGCGCGAAGTGCCTGAGCGCTCCCGGCAGAATGTCGTCTCGGTCGCGGCATAGCACCGAGTGCGACGGCTCAGTGTCTATGCGGTAGAGACACTCGGGCTGCCCCTCCTGCTCAACGCCCACGAGGTAGCTCTGGTCTCCCATCATCGTCCTGCCGTACAGAAGCCTGGTGTTGACCTTGACCGTCGTCGGCCCCACAACGTCCAGAACGACCTTCGACGTGCAGCTCATGCGGTAGTACGTCAGCTCCTTCTCCTTGTAGAGGAGCATCTCGACGTCACTGAACTTGCTCGGCGCAATGGACACGAGCGGGGGCCTGGTCCTGGTCGACTCGAACAAACGCGCGTCGACCGTGTTCCTGTCGGCCACCCGCAGCTCGTAGCCGTGCCGCCCGGTCGGAACGTCGATGTAGATGCGCCGTATGACCCCCGGGCGGTACATGTTGAAGGCGATGTAGAAGGCGCCCTCCTTCACGTAGGCCTGCTTCTCCACCGTCTCGACCGGCACGCCGTCGCGTGAGACGGTCACACCGTACCCCATCGTCTCGTGGTCGTTCGGGATACGCACTCGCGTCAGTATCTTGACGCGCGTCGGCCCCTCGACCGAGAAGGTCAGCGGTTCGTCCTCCGTGAAGCGGTAGTAGGCATTCTCCTTGCCCTCGACCGAGATCCTGATGGTCCCGCCGTGGCTTGCGGGCCGGAACGACTTCCAGTCGGCCGCGGCGGCCGGCGCGGCGAAGATCGCCGCAAGGAAAGTGAGCGACAGCGCTGCGAGAAGGACGGTCGTGACTGCTCTGTTCATTGAACCTCCGGTTCCGCGCGCGGTCCGCGCGCGGTCCTTGGAACTACTTCGGCTTGCGGAACAGGTAGTGCTTGATGTCGATCCTGACGACCACGAAGATCAGGAAGCCGTACAGGACCGCGAGGACGCCGGCGAGTGGGACGTTGTAGCGGTCACGGTAGAACGTGCCGCCCGTCCCGACTTCCGGCAGCGGTGAAGGCTCGGCCGCCAGGTCGTATCTCTCGATGAAGTAGTCTGCGCTGGGAATGTGCAGGACCGGCATGCCGCGCTGAGCCATGCGCACGAGCGTTCCGCGCCGGGGGAAGTTCTTCGTGGCGAGGTTCCGCGCGAGACCGGGGCGCAGGAGTCTGTAGACCTGCGAGCTCCCCGTCGACCCCAGTCCACCACCGACGTTGACGTAAGCGACGTAGCCCTCTCCCCCGGCCTCCCTGTCGTAGATCTCCATTCTGCGCTCGATGCTCTCGTCGAGCGACGGCTCGTCGATGAGGGGAACGCCGTTCCGGACGGCGGCGCTGTCGACGAGGGCCCGACCCTCCGGCGACAACCCTCGCCCGCGGTCGTCGCCGCCTCCGCGCGAGGCCGCGACCGAGCGATGCTGCAGGACGCCCTCCTCGATGAGCACGGACTCCATGTCGAGCCATGTGAGGTCCGGGTCGTTGGCGCCCCACATCGAGGAACCGACCGACGTGATGGTCACGGGCGTGGCGCCCAGCGTCTCGATGGCCGTCAAGACCGCGAGGTTGAGCACGGGGAACGCGCCCGTCACCGCCACGGCGACGTAGTCGCCCTCTCCCACGCGCCCGCGCTTGAGCTGTTCGACGAAGACGGCGGACAGGTTCGGGTCGAGCGCGCGCAGCTTCTGCTCGTGCGAACCTCTACTCGTTGTTATCAGCGAGAACTCGTGGCCGATGAGCCCGGTCTCCGCTGGGTCGTTGACGACGTCTATGGGCTCGCCGAGCCCCAGCCGAGCCTCCTTGACTGCGTCGATTCCGCTGTCCGTCAGCGTTGCCGCCGCCATCTTGTCAATGAAGTAGCGCTGCATAGCCGGGCTCCGCGAGCTCTCGGCGAACCACATCAGGAGCAGCCCGATCGCGGCGAGCCCGACCAGGCGCGATACGTGTACCCTACCAGGCCGGTATTTCAATCGGTACCCCTCCGACGGAGACTATGAGAACGAGCCGGACGAGAACGGCCGCCATGAGCATCGCCATGATGGTGGCGAGCGCGCCCTGGCGCTCCATCCAGTACGCGATCAGGCCGGGGATGATGTACCCGATGGCTTCGAAGCTCAGGAACTCGGGCAGCTCCGGACGCCCGAAGAACACGCGGGTCAGGTGGCCGAAGACGAATCCGACCAGTATGACCATTACGAGGTGCCGCTTCCCGTAGAGCAGCATCACGCGTCCCAGGAGCCGCACGACGATGAACGTCACCACGGCCGCCGCGACGGTTCCCACCACCCTCCACGGCTCCGCCATCGCGAGCGCTATGTAGCCCGGGACGACCATGCCGCCGGCCGCCAGTCCGAAGGCCTCAGAGAAGATGAGACTCATGACGAGTCCGAGCCCAACCGCAATGGGAATCACTTCGATTCACTCCTCTCACGGAACAGCGACAGGATCTGCCCGCCCGAGCCGCCGATGTTGCCTACGCCGACGACGATCGAACGCTTGCCGGTGAGTTCGACGACGCGCTTGAGGACGTCCTCCGGCGTGGCGCCGCCCAGGTCGTGTATCTTCGCGGGGTCGACCCCGCGCTTCACGGCTATCGAGCGGACCGGGTGCGTCATTCCACCTGTCAGGATGTAGTGGTCGGATGGAAGGTCGTCCGCGATTATCTCGCCGAACTGGAAGACGCGGTCGGGCCTGTCGGCTCGCATGGCGGCTATCGTGATGACCGTCCGCTCCGGGTCCGAGTTCGGGTCGAGAGCGTTCCAGATCGCCGCGGTAGAGTCGCGGTCGTTCGCCGCGAACGCGCTGACGAACTCGATCTCCTTCCCGCCTTCGTTCAGCCTGTGGACGAAGAGCGCGCCGGGGTCCGGCGTGGCCTCGCGCATCCCCTTGACGGCGACGTCGGTCGGAACCCCCAGGTGCTCGCAGACAGCCAGCGCGAGCGCTATGTTCTCTAGGTGCTCAACGTACCTGAACCCCCGCGTCAGCGTCTTGTCGGCCGCCTCAGGCAGGACCTCGCGCACCTCGGTCCCTCGAGCAGCCGCCTGGCTCTCGAACGCGCCGACTCGTTCGTGCTCGGAAGTGAAGAGCATCCCGCCGTCGGGAACCGTACCGGCCAGCGCGACCGCCACGTCGTCCGTCGTCGGCCCCATAACGTCGAGATGGTCCGGCCTGGCGTTCGTGATGACGCCGACCGTCGCCTTGACTATCCTGTGCTCGCAGATCCACTGGAAGTCGGGCCGGATGGCCATGCATTCGAGGACGAGCGCACGAGCGCCCTCGCCTCGCGCACGTCTCACGACTCCGAGCTGCTCGCGGATGTTGGGGGGCCCCGGCCGAGAGACCGGCTCCTCGGCTCCGTCGGGATGGATGTAGCGCGCGGCCGAGCCGGTCGTCTTGGCGACCGTGCGCACGCCGCCGGCACGCAGGCCGGCGGCTATGAGCCGTGCCACGGAGGACTTGCCGCGGGTGCCGTTGACGTGCACCCGGATGGGCACCGCGCGGAGGTTCGACAGGTGCACGCGGTATTCCACGATGCCGTAGATCAGAAAGGCCACGGCCAGCAGGAACACCAGAGTCATGCGCTCGAACCTCCGGGACGTTCGAAGCCGCGCGGAATCGCGTAACTCCGCGCGGGCATAAAAGTTGCGCCGGTTCCCCGTCACCCCGGCGCGGCCCCTGGCCCTCCCAGCCGAGGCGCGCGAAGTGAAACGAAGCCGGCGACAAGCATGGTACCAGATACGCCACGAGGTGTCAAGCAGAGGAATCCGGGCGGGCGCGGAGGGCCGCGTCCAGCCGCCGGGGCGACGCGTCCTACCGGAACATGGCCTTGACGGCGCCCCAGCTGGTCCCCTGGACGGGGCTGTCGCAGTCGCCGCAGCCCGTGTCTTCGGCGCCGATGAGAACTCCGCAGCCGTTGCCACCCGGGAGACACGGCGAGTTCGAGCACAGCTGCAGGTCGCCCGAGTAAACGTCGCAGAACAGCGGGTCTTCTGAGAAGTTGCCGTCGACACCCGTCAGGTCGGAGAGTCCGCCGCCGTACTCGCCGCCGTCGTTGCCGAAGACGTCGCAGCACTCGACCTCCGGGAGCTCCAAGCCGCTCTCCGCGTACACTCCCTCGCCGCTGGTGCTGAACGCCACGACGGTATTCTCCAGGCTAACGTCCACTATGCTACCGCCGCAGTAGACGCCTCCCGCGTAGATGGTCCCTTCGTTCATAGCGAACGTGCAGTTGTCGAAGGAGGCCGTGTGCACGCAGTAGGCGCCCCCGCCGTTGTTGGCGTGGTTCCCGGCGAACTTGCAGCCCACGAAGCTGTAGGCCGTCTCTGGGGTGCCCAGGAAGACGCCGGCCCCGTTGACTGCCCCGTTGCCGCTGAAAGTGCAGTCCGTCGCGTAGACGGAGCTGTAGTACCCGTACAGCCCTCCGCCGAACGTCGCGCCGCCGTTTCCTTCGATGACGCAGTTCTCGAGCGTCACCTCCGCGCTGAGGTACGCGAAGATGCCCGAGCCGTAGCTCTGTCCTCCGCTTGTCGAGTTGTCGCTGATGGTGCAGTCGACGAAAGCAGGCGTGGACAAGCCGTACAGCGCGACGCCGCCTCCCCTTATGAACATCCCCCCGGGGTCGGCGGTCACGCTGTTGCCGGTCAGGACGCAGTTCTCGAATCTGGGCGAGGCGGTGTAACAGATCACCGCTCCCCCTCCGTCCAGGTCGCCGGTGTGGTGGATCCGGCCGTTCGTGACCGTGACGCCCCGAACGACCGAGGCCGACGTCTCGAGCGTGTGGAAGTGGAAGCCCCGGTGGGGTTCGAGCGCTGTTCCCTCGCAGTCGATCACGCAGGACAGCGGGTCGTCGCTCTGAGAGCGAACGGTGATGGCCTTCCCGTGGAAGTCGATGTCGCGGTTGCCGTCGCCCGTGTATGTGCCGTCCAGTAGCTCGACGACGTCGGTGTCCGATGCGGCGTCGATCGCGTCCTGTATGGTCGGAAAGTCGCCGGTGCCGTCGGCGTCGACAACGTAGGTGTCCGCCCTCGCGGCAGCGGCGAGAAGAAGGAGACCGCAGGACGCGGCGAGCAACGCTCGCGTGACCCTGGCAGCGGTGGTCATGTGCGCCTCCATGTGAAGGGACCTCCGGTGGTGGAGCGAAGCTCCCCCTCCGGAGGTCCACAGCGTATCACCACTGCCACAGGCCACGCACGGTCTTTCTGCTGTTACCCGCGCCGCCTAGTTGTCATAGCTGGCCTTTATCTGGCCCCAGCTCGACTCCTCGACCGCCGTTTCGCAGTCGACAGGTGACGACCCGATGAGCTGGCCGCACGGGCTGTTCTCCGGCGCACAGGGCGACGTGTTGTAGAGCGTGAGGTCGCCCGAAGGCGCGTCGCAGAAGAGCGGCTCGACCGATATGTTGTCGTTGATCCCGGTCTGGTCTGATATGTCGCCAACGTAGTTCCCGCCGGTGTTCTCGGCCACGTCGCAGCACTGGACGTTGGCCGATCGCTCGACCGCATCCACGTATATGCCGCCGCCCATCAGGCTGTAGACGACGATGCACCTCATGACGTCTCCACTGGCTGAGGGACCGAAGTACAGGTTGCCGCCGTGAACGCCGAAGTTGCCCATGAACGTGCTGTTCGTGATGTTGAAACCGGAGTAGCAGGCCACACCGCCGCCCATTGCGCCGCCCGTCGACGAGTCGTTCCAGTAGACGGAGCAGCCCATCATGCCGAGGTCGCCGTTGTCGCTGCAGACGCCGCCCCCTATGGGAGCCCCGTTGTCGAAGAAGATGCAGTCCTCGTAGTAGAGGTCGCCGCGCTCTGCGTCGGACGGGTCCATGTACACGCCGCCGCCACGGTTGCCTGCGTAGTTGCCCGGACCGAAGACGCAGTCGTGGAACTCGCCCTGATCGACATCGACCACAGAGACCGCGCCGCCGAAACCACCGGTGAACTCGCCGGCCGTGTTGCCGGTGAAGCGGCAGCCCGTCATCACGAAGTAGTCCGGGGCGTCCATGTGGACGGCGCCACCCATCACGTCCGGGCCGTCAACGGTGTTCGAGCCGAACAAGCAGTTCTCTATGGTCGGAGCCGCGCCGCCTTCACAGAGAATGGCGCCGCCGTTCCCGCCGACGATGTAGCCGTTGACGACCGTTACGTCCTGGAGCACGGACGAGCTGCCCTCGCCGTTGTGGAACCAGAAGCCGCGGCGGGGCGTGAACTCGCTGCCGTCCACGTCGATCGTCACGTCGCCGGGGTCGCCGGTCTGTCCCATGACGGTTATGGCCTTCCCCAGAAAGTCGATGTCGTAGTTCCCGGGGCCGTCGAACGTGCCGTTGCCCAGCTCGATGACGTCGGTGTCTACGGCTGCGTCGATCGCATCCTGAATGGTCGCGTAGTCGCCAGAGCCGTTCGCCTCGACAACGTAGGTCGTGGCCGTCGCGGCCTCACCAGCGACCACCAGACACGCGATCGCTACGAGCGCAGCTGTCGCAGTTCTCTTCAACATCCTGTCCTCCTTGCCCGGTGAGGCTTCCTGCAGCATCACCGGGCGACGGCGCCAGGTGTGCTGCTCAAGGAAGCTCGATGACGTTGACCTCGCCGAAGTTGGACAGCGGCTGTTCGAACTTCTCCTGGTCTCCGACGAAGAGCATTGTCAGCCCCTCGGGGTGCAGGTATTCGGCCGCCGCGGCCTTGACGTCGTCGAGCGTCAGGTTCTCTATCGCTTCTATGTCGCGCTCGCGCGTGTCGAGCGGCATCCCCTGCCACTTCAGCCGCACGAGCCCGTTGACCACGCCCATCTTCGAGTCGTAGTCGAAGACGTGGTTGTTCAGGTACGAGTCCCTCGCGTTCTCGAACTCCTCGGCCGTCGGCCCCTCTTCCCACATCTCCTTGATGATGTCGACAATGAGGCTCGCGGCCCGCGCGGTGGCGTCGGACCTCGTCTGCGAAGATGCAACGAACGTGCCGTAAGTCCATGGATCGCTGGAATAGCGCGAGTAGGCCGCGTATGCGAGACCCTCGTCCGTCCGCACCTTCTGTGTAATGCGCGATGTGAAGCTGCCGCCACCCAGAACGAAGTTCATGATCTGCACCGCCGGACGGTGCTCGTCGCGGCTGTTCAGTCCCAGATGCCCGATCATGATCACGCCCTGGTCGATGTCCTTGTGCACGTAGCTGACCGACGGCGTGTAGGTGAGCTCGAGCTCGGGCTCGGGGGTGATCTCGACCTCCGCGGGTTCCCAGTCGGCGAGCGCGTCGTCCAGGAGCCCCATGATCTCGTCCTTCGTCACATCACCCGAGATGCCCACGATGCAGTTGTTGGGGCGATAGAACGTCTCGTGGTAGTCGACGACGTCGTCACGCGTGATCGAGGAGACGGTCTCCTCGGTCTGCGTCCAGCCCTTCGGGTGATCGCCGTACAGCAGCCTGTTCATCTCGCGCGACGCTATCCTGCGCGGCTCGTCGTTCTCCCTGCGGATGTTCTCGAGCATGGTCTCGCGACGCAGCTCGATCTTCTCCTCCGGGAAGGACGGTCGCACGAGCAGCTCGCCCAGGATCTCCAGGCACATCGGGAGGTCCTTCTTCAGGCAGTTGACCGTCGCGTATGAGGCGCGCAGGTCGCCGCCGCCTCTTCTGCCCCCGCCACCGCCGCTGAACTCGATGTAGGCGTCGACGAACTCAAGCTCGTCGTTGATGCGGTCGGCCGGCCACTCCTCGCTGCCGCCGTTTCGTATCGCCCACGGGGCCAGACTGCCGATGCCCATCTTCGAGGGGTCGGGCCTGCCTACGCTGAACAACATCGAGATGTAAACGATCGGCACCTCGTGGTCCTCGATGATGAACCCCGTCATGCCGTTGTCGAACTCGACCTCCTCGTAGTCGGGCGTCTTGAGTTCCAGCGGCGGGTACTTCAGCTCGCTGGGGTGCTTGACCTTCTCGGCCTGCGCCGCGCTCGCGATGAGGGCGGCGGTGAGAAGCACCAGGCCGATCGTGAAGACCTTCTTCATCCTTCGCTCCTTGTTCGGTCCGGCGTTACCGCCGGGTTCGCTCGGCCTAGCTCTTCGACTTCTCTGCCACCATTCTCTCCCACAGCTCCTTCGCGAGCTCCATCCTGCCCGCGTCGTCGAGCGACATGAAGCGCTGCATCAGCTCCTGCTGCTCGTGCTCGGGGAGCGTCTGCACCCACGCCATGAGCTCCGCCTGGTCGATCCGGTCCCCACCGTCTCCGTCCTCCGACTCCACCTCGACGAGGTAGCCCACGGTCCGGTTCTCCTCGGTGAAGTACTTCTCGGCCACGCGCATGATGTCCTCTGGCGTCACCTGCTTGACGCGCTCCATGTCCGTCAAGAGCGCGCGCCAGTCGCCGCGCATCGCCGCGTAGAAGCCGACCCTGAACGCGAGGCCCATGTTCGACCCGAGGGCGCGAACGAGCGTCGCCTCGTCCTGGTTCCACACCCTCTCCAGCTCGCGCATGGCCACAGGCTCCACCTTGACGCGCTCGAGCTCCTCGAGGATGGCCGCCTCGACCTCCTCGAGAGTGTGCGGGTCCTTGGGGTCCGCGCTGATCATGAACAGCGGGTCGAGCCGGTCGCCGGGGCCCATCCAGGAGCCCGGCGCCTCGCGGGTCAGACCTTTCTCCTCGTATATGCCCTTGTAGAACCGGCTGGTCCTTCCACTCGAGAGAATGGACTGCAGCGCCGTCAGCGCGTAGCTGTCGGGGTGCGGGCTGGCCGGCACGTGGTAGCCGATCATCAGTGACGGCTTGGCGTCCTGCTTGACGACCACACGGCGCTCGCCCTGCTGCACCGGCTCGCGCGTGACGAGTTCCGGCAGCTCCTCGCCCCTCGCGATCTTGCCGAAGTACTTCTCCGCGAGCTTCTTGACCTGCTTCGGGTCGACGTCGCCCGCGAAGAAGCCTACGGCGTTGTTGGGCGCGTAGTTGCGGTCGAAGTACGCCTCGAGGTCGGCGCGAGTGATCATCTCGACATCCGACGCCCACCCAAGAACCGGAACGCCATACTGGCTGGCGGTGTAGGCCGTCGAGAGGAAGGCGTAGTAGAGCACGTCCTCCGGCTCGTTCAGGCTCATCCGGAGCTCTTCCATGACTACGTCGCGCTCCGTGTAGTACTCCCTGAAGACGGGATTCGCCATGCGGTCCGACTCGAGCAGCATGAAGAGCTCGAGGCGGTTGGCCGGCAGGTACGCGAAGTAGAACGTGCCGTCCTGTCCCGTCCCCGCGTTCAGCATGCGGGAACCGTTGTTCATGTAGGTCTCCCAGAGCTCGTTCGAGACGATGAGCTCCCGGTGCTCCGCCATGACGTCGTGCAGCTGCATCTCGGTCGTCTTGAGCTCAAGGAACAGGGAGTAGTAGTCCGTCTCGCCCTCCTCAAGAAGACCGGGCAGCGGTATCATGTCCTCGGCGGGACCGACCTGCTCGAGCTTCTCGACGAGCATCTCCAGCTCTAGCGCGCGGTCCGATCCGATGGCCTCTCGGTCCTCGTCACTGAAAGAGGAGGTCAGGTCCGTGGCGTATGCGTCGAAGTAGTCGAGCCTCCATGCGCCGATCTCGATCATGAGGTCGCGCATGTGCTCCGCCAGTTCGTCCTCCCTTGCGAGGAACTCCTTCTCCGCCTCGTAGTCGGTAACGCCCACGGTCTCGGTCCCCTTGAAGAGCATGTGCTCTAGGAGATGAGAGATGCCCGTGATGCCCGGCTCTTCGTAGATGCCGCCCACCTTGAAACCAACGGCGCAGAACGCCACCGGCGCCTCGTGACGCTCGATGACGATGAACTTCATGCCGTTGTCCAACTCGAACTCGGTGATCTTGTCCTCGAGCGTGCTCGCCCCCGCCGGCGCGGCCAGCAGGACGGACAGCGTGAGAACGCACACCACTCCGGTCAGAAACCGCCGCATTGGCGCCTCCCCCATGTTGAGTGACCCGTTCCGGTGTCATCCTCTAAGACGTGGCGAGCCAAGAGCATAACGCTTGATTCGAGGTTCAGTCAAGGAAGCGGGCAGCGGGCGCCGAAAGCCCCGGCCACCGCCTCCACCGGACGCATCGTGTGAGCGTCGGTCACTCCCGTCATGCCACGGGCCGGCGACTGGGTGTAAGGTGTGGTACATCACTTGCTTCCACTATCCGGGAAGCGGTCCGACGCCGGGGCTTCACGCTCCCGGCGCCCGCAGCCGTGCGCTCCGGTTCCGGTGAGATCGCGCTGTGCGGCTGAACCGCTGGTTACAGGGGGCAGCTGATTTGGTATAATAGGAGTTCTGCGCGCCAAGCACCCGCGACGGGGCCAATTAGCCCGCGCCGCAGAAGCCGCGCAGCGTGGGACCCGACACAGACCCGAGCATGGAGTCCGACGAAGATGAAGATCCTGGGCATTTCCGCCTTCTACCACGACAGCGCGGCCGCGCTCGTCGAGGACGGGGAGATCCTCGCCGCTGCGCAGGAGGAGCGCTTCACCCGGAAGAAGCACGACCTGAGCTACCCGGGGAACGCCATCGAATACTGCCTGTCGGAGGCCGGCGTCAAGTCGTCAGACCTCGACTACGTCGTGTTCTACGAGAAGCCGCTCGTCAAGTTCGAGCGCATCCTTGAGACCTACCTGGCCTACGCGCCGATGGGCATCTCGTCGTTCATCAAGGCGGTCCCGCTCTGGGTCAAGAAGAAGCTGTGGATGAAGGACTTTCTCGCGCGCGAACTGGACTTCGACGGCAAGCTCCTTTTCGCAGAGCACCACGAGTCGCACGCGGCGTCCGCCTTCTTCCCCTCGCCGTTCCAGGAGGCCGCGTTCATCACGGTCGACGGCGTCGGCGAGTGGACGACCTCAAGCTACGGCCTGGGCAAAGGCAACAACGTCGAGATCCTGGGCGAGATCAAGTTCCCGCACTCGCTGGGACTGCTCTACTCGGCCTTCACCTACTACACGGGGTTCAGGGTCAACTCGGGCGAGTACAAGGTCATGGGACTCGCTCCCTACGGCGAGCCCAAGTACGTCGACGTCATCCTGAACGAGCTGATGGACCTCCGCGAGGACGGCTCGTTCAAGATGAACATGAAGTACTTCGACTATTGCGCCGGTCTCAAGATGACCAGCGGCGCGTTCCACAAGCTATTCGGCGGACCGCCGCGGACGCCCGAGACAGAACTTCGGCAGCGGGACATGGACCTCGCCCGCAGCGTCCAGGACGTAACCGAGATGGTCATGATGCGCATGGCCAAGCACGTGAAGAAGGAGACGGGGGCCAAGTACCTCTGTCTCGCAGGGGGCTGCGCCCTGAACTGCGTCGCCAACGGGAAGATCCTGCGAAGCGGCATCTTCGACGACATCTGGATCCAGCCCGCGGCCGGCGACGCGGGCGGCGCGCTCGGCGCGGCGCTCTTCACCTGGTACGAGTACCTCGGCAACGAGCGCACCGCCGACAACAAGAAGGACTTCCAGAAGGCGTCCTACCTAGGGCCGAAGTTCGAGAACGGGCAGATACTGGGGTACCTCAAGGAGAACGACATCCCGTACACCGAGCTTACCGAAGAGGAGATCCCCGACAGGATCTCCGACCTGCTCGGTTCTGAGAAGGTCGTCGGTTTCTTCAACGGCAGGATGGAGTTCGGTCCGCGCGCGCTGGGCGGGCGCAGCATCATAGGCGACGCCCGCTCGCCCGCAATGCAGCGGACGATGAACCTCAAGATCAAGTACCGCGAGAGCTTCAGGCCGTTCGCACCGACCGTGCTGGTCGACCACGCGGACGAGTATTTCGAGATCGACAGGCCGAGCCCCTACATGCTGCTCGTTGCGAACGTCCGCGAGGACATCCGTCGCGAGATGACCGATGAGGAGAAGAACTGGTTCGGTCTCAAGAAGCTCAACGTCGTCCGCTCGAGCATCCCCGCAGTGACGCACGTCGACTACTCGGCGAGGCTGCAGTCGGTGGCCCGAGAGGACAACCAGCGCTACTACGACGTCATCGACGCGTTCCGCAAGAAGAACGGCTGCGCGGTGATCATCAACACGTCGTTCAACGTGAGAGGCGAGCCGATCGTCTGCTCGCCGCACGACGCCTACATGTGCTTCATGCGGACCGAGATGGACTATCTCATCATGGGGAACTACCTCGTCGACAAGACGCAGCAGCAGCCGCTCGCCGACGACATCAACTGGCGAGACGAGTTCGAACTCGACTAGGAGGGGTTAGTCTTGGCAAAGAACCCGAGTTGGTTTGCGGTCATAGCCGAGGAGGTGCGGTCGGTCAGGAGCGACCGGCGGTCACTCCGCAAGTTCGGTCTGACAATGGGCATAGCGCTCGCGCTGTTCGGCCTGCTGTTCCTGTGGCGCCACCCGGCGGGAGCGCCGTGGTTCTTCGGATTCGCGGCCGGCTTCCTGATCTTCGCGGCGGTGCTTCCGGTTGCACTGAGGCCCGTGCAGAAGCTCTGGATGACGCTGGCCTACGTGCTGGGCTGGGTGATGACGCGTCTCCTTCTGACCATCATCTTCTACATCGGCATCACGCCTGTAGCGCTCATCGCCAGGCTGGTCGGCAAGAAGTTCCTCGACCTCGAGTTCGAGCCCGACCGCGAGAGCTACTGGGAGAAGCGGCAGCCGCACGACCGCGGCATGGAAAGATACGAGAGCCAGTTCTAGACGCCCGGAAGGGCACGGCCGCTAGTCGGGTGTAGCGCTTAGGGACACCACCGGGCGGCTGAACGGAGGGAAGAGATGGGCAAGGGTTCGACCATCAAGGAGATCTGGAGCTTCCTGCGCGTGAGGAAGAAGTGGTGGTTGGTGCCGGTCGTCGTGCTGCTCGGCCTGATCGGAGCGCTGCTCGTTCTCACCGAGGGCTCGGCGCTTGCGCCGTTCATCTACGCGCTCTTCTAGGCGAAGGAAGCCCGATGAACAGGCACGCGCCCGCGGCGTAACCCGCGGGCGCTCGTGCGTACTGCTTCAGTGTATGAGGGCCTAGCGGGCGTCGGAGGGAGCGTTTGCTCGTGCCGTCCGCCCCTCGACGTGCGCCGCCTCGGCAGCTACGGCGCCTGGGACTCGCTCTCGGCCGCGTCAAGCTCGCGGACCACGTCGGCGAGTTCGCGACCGATTATCGCGTGGGCGCCGCTGCCCCAGATGTGCCCCTCCGGCGAAGGCGGGGGCGGCTCGGGCCCGAACCACTCCTGCACCTCGCAGTAGCGAAGCAGACCCCGCGACTCGAGTTCCAGGACCTTCTCATGGATGTGGGGGAAGCTCCTGAGCTGCCCATCCACGGCGATGAGCACCAGCGCGACGCCTCTCTCCTGCAGGTCTCTGGCGAAGAGGTCGAGCAAGTCGTTGTGGAACTGCTCCCCCACGGGAACCTCTCGCTCGGCGTCCCCCTCGGCCCGTTCCATCGCCTCTCCGACCTTGGGAAGCGCGACGCGTCTGTAGAGCGGATTCCGAATGAGATTGTAAAGCTGACTCTTCTGAATGACCGAGTCCGACAGGAATCGCTTCAGGGAGTTGGCGCCGAATGCCGAGTCGTGGAAGACGAAACGACCGTCCTCTATCGTCGTCACCCTGTTCCGGAAGTTGTCTGTCGGGTCGTTGTTGCAGAACTGCAGCACGACGAGGGAGGGGTCGTAGAGCCGGCCGAACTCGTAGAAACGCCGGATGTGCTGTGTGAGACCCCATCCCCCCACCGCCAGGTTGATCGTGTCGTAGCCGTCGCCCAACTCGTCCGACAGGACTGCCGCGTACACCTCTGTGTCCGAGACGCCGGTCCCGAACGAGTAAGAGTCGCCGAGGATGACCACGTTGGCGCGCACGTAGTCGTTCGACATCGGGATCAGCTCTCCCCTGCACCGGTTGGCGTTGGTCGTGTACTCGAAGCGCCAGCGTCCCGGCTGCTCGTGCACCATTGTGCGGTCCGGAAAGAGCACGGCCCCATACTGAGTGGAGAACTGCCAGCGCGGGTACATCATCGGCTGCGGCTTGATGAACCTGACCATCAGCTCGCCCACGACGAACACGATGACGAGGACCATCAGCGTGCCGATCAGTCCCGCCAGGAACCGTTTGCCCCTCGAGAGGGTCACTTCGTTGGTCTTCGTCACGTCCGGGTCCCCGCTCTGTCGACCTGAAGCGCCGGCGCCGTCCGTTCTGCCCGTAGCTCTTCGCCCTCGCGCTCCATCAGTCCGAGTATCGAGTCGCCCACCGCCACTCCGGCCATCATGTGAGAGAAGGGCGTCCAGTGACCGTCGCCGTGAACGACTCGCAGCGGTATGAGGTCGCTGTAACTGCCCAGGATCGGAGCCATGTCCACGTAGCTGTCACTGATGTACCCCAGGTCCGCGCCGTCGTGCCAGGGGAACGCCCGCTCCAGCTCCCTGCTGGGTATATCCATCAGCACGAAGTAGGCGCCGTTCTCGCGGCAGACCTCATAGACGCGCCGGACGAGAGCTCGACCGAGTTCGTCCCTGTAGCCCTTTATGGATTCCCTCGCCTCCACCTGCGTCTCCCCCGTCGCCCCCAGTTCCTGTCTTCGTTCGCTCAGCAGGCGTCTCTTGAAGAAGATCGTCGCGGTGTTGTTGAGGTAGTTGTGCAGGTAGGAGTGCTCGCTGAGCCACCGGT
>Ga0180435_10000976_pt1 | contig 30170 bp, 35 predicted proteins | sample SS_ome_3_FD_132467 | JGI IMG/M metagenome (GOLD analysis project Ga0180435, IMG submission 132467) | Hypersaline lake sediment archaeal communities from the Salton Sea, California, USA - SS_3_S_1 metaG | ecosystem: Environmental > Aquatic > Non-marine Saline and Alkaline > Hypersaline >... | reverse complement strand
GCGGCCGCCCTGGTAGCATCGACCAGGGACCGCTTTTCCTTCTCGAGCTCCCGGATCCGCTCCTCGAGCCGTTCGATTTTCTGGTCCCGATGAGCGATCATGTTTTTCGCCCTGGCCGGCGCAAGGTCGTGGAGGTGGTAGTCGTACCACTTCTCGACCGATCGCCGGGTCAATCTCGAGACCACTATCAACGCGACGATAAACAGGACGACGAGCGCGATCGCGAACCCGTACTCGCGGACCGCGAAGTCGACTATATGATATCCGTTCACTCCGCCTCCGTTTCGATCCACCTTTTACCGACCCCGTCGAGTTTCGCGCAGTAATAGAAATGCTCCTCGCATAATGCGGTGCCGGCCTTTGTAACCCCGCGTTGACCGATCGCCGGCTTTCCACATTCGCCCATCATGCCGCGGCTCGCCTCGTCGTCCGGATCCGCCGGCCGCCACACCTCGAAACCGCAAGTTTCCTTTCCCTCTTTCGCGTACAAAACATACGTCGCCACTACCTACCCCCTCCGGATCCGGATCCGCTCGTTTTTGAATATCACACCGGGAGGAGCTCCTTTCCCCTCGGTCTCCTTTGCGAGCTTGTTTAGTTTGACCAGGTCCGGAGAGCAATACTCCCGCGGGACCAGGTCGGGAGTCAAGACGACCGCTTTCCAATTGTCCCGGTAGTCCATCCCTCGAGGGACCAGGTCCTCCGGCGGCGGGCCCCCGAACTCGACCGGCGGCGGGACATAGGTCTCGAGCTCCTCGGCCTCGTCGACCAGGCCCTCCGCGATCGTCTCCTCACCGCGGGTCTCGAGATCGGCCGCCTCCTCGAGGAGTCGCTCCTGTTCTTTTCGGATAGCCTCCTCCTCCGCTCTCCGCTCCGCCTCGGCCGCCCGGTCCTTTTCCTCCTGGATCCGCCGCTGTTCCCGGTCGTATGCGTCGAGTTTATCCTTTACGATTTTCTCGGCCTTGAGCCCTGGAGCCCGGAGCTCGGTCCGGAGCGTCGTCGCGGCTTTGTGGGCCTTGTTGGTTGCGTCGCATATCGGCGACACCTTCTCGAGGATCTTTTTGTCGATCGCCTTGATATCGTCCAGGAGCTCGAGCCCGAACGCATACTCCGCCGCGCTCTCGACTCCGAACTCCTCGGCCAGGTCGACGACCTCGGTCCCCTCTTTCTCGAGGATCTTTTTCACGTCCTCCGCCAATACGACCGCTTTCGCTGTTTCTGTCTTTTGCATATTCTCTCCTTTGCAAAATTGATTTTCAATCGTCGTCCGAATACGGGAGCCTCGGCTCGTTCGCTCCGCCGGCGCTCTCGTTTTTCTTTTTCTGTTTCGCCCTGGTCCATCCGCAAGAGGGACATTTTCGATCGTTGACCGAGGTCCCCGGATCCGCTACTCGATGCCAGGAATTACCGCACACCGGACACCGCGGAAAACATCGACAAGCCGGCGAATAGTAGACATAGTCCGCGTAATGATGTTTGACCTCGATCTCCTCCCAGGGAGTCCCGCATGATTCGCAAGGTCCGCCGCGGGCCTCTTGCCGGATCCGCGCCGCGATCCGGTCCGCGCCGATCCGTTTCGCCTCCTCATAGTCCCGACGCAGAAAGCCCTTGATTGTCTCCTGGTCGATTTTCTTGAATACCGCCGGGAGTAATTCCGCCGCCCGGATCCCCGCTTTCGAGCTCTCGTTTTCTTTTTTCATTTTCTGCTATCTCCCCGTTTTCCCTTTCCTCGTATCTCATAGCGACGACGTACTCGTCAAACTTACTTTTCCGGAGGAGCGTCGACGGTTGCAAGTAGGGCTCCCACTCGGTCCCGATCCAATGATCACACTTGTATTTGAATACCTTCGCAATATCCCGAGCGGTAAACCCGTCCGCGGCTCTCCCCCGGATCCCGGTCAATAGTGCCGATGAGTCCGGTCGGTGATCCCTCCCGGTCCGGCCGTTCAGATATCCGATGAGCTCTTTCGCCGCCTCCTCGATCTCGACCTTTGAGGGATTATCCATCCCCGTTGATATATATACTTTCTTTTTAGAGTCTTTATTTCTTTTGACAGTTGGATTTTCCAACCGCTCATGGTTGGATTTTCCAACCGCCGGTGGTTGGATTATCCTACCACCTCCCGTGTCGTATGCGGGATTTTCCCCCATAACGAGATCGATGATCGACCCGGATTTTCTCCGATCGACCGAGATCCATCCCCGGCGCTCGAGGGCCTTGACCGCGTCGGAGATCGTTTTTCGATCCTTGATCCCCGCCAGGTCCGAGATCCTCGAGATCGCGAGCCGGTCGCTTGTCTTATGCCAGCCGATAGTCGATCGAAAAATCACGATCATGACTTTCGCCTCGGCCCCGGAGAGCTCCGGTAGTGCGTCAATAAATGTGTTTGAGACTTGCGTCCAGGATAGAGAGTCGAGCATTATCCGGCGACCGCCTCCGCGACTATCCAAAGGACCAGGGCTCCCCATAAGAACGCCGCGACCAGGATCGCCAGGACGAGGGCTCCGATTAGGAAATCTTTCACACTTCCTCCCAAAATAAAAAAGGGACCAGGTCCTCCCGTTGACCGAGTACCGCGCCGCACACCATAGCGCGAATACTCCCAGGAGGGCCCCGTCCCTATTTTCGGTGTGCATCGAAGTGAGTCGGCGGTCAAACCGACATACCGATTATAGTTCCCCTCTTTCGATACCGTCAAGGTCCAGGTCGACACATAATTTCTTGACGGCCCCCGTGATAGTTTCTCGATAAAAATCGACTCCCGAAAAAATCGCGCCCCTCGAGATCGCGTCCGCATTTCTCGCGATCCGCTCGACCTCGGCGCGGAGCTTCCGGAGCCGCCGGCGATAGGTCTCGGCCATATCGTCAACGACGCCGCGGAGCTCGTCGGCGCTCATCCCCGCGAGAGACTTCCCTCGGTAGGTGAGCACCTGGAAATCAGTCGATCGAGTAGACAATCTCCCGCCTCTTTTCCGAGTACTCGACCTTGAGCTTGTCGCCGGGATTGATATCGAGCTCCCCGGCGATCTCTTTCGGAATCGTTACTTGTAACGAGTACCCTTGTTTGAGGACCTTTACGAGGCCCCATAGTTTCAGCTTCGCCATTGATTTATCCCTAGTGATTTATTGAGATCGTATATCGCCCTGGAGTGTCGGAACCGCTCGAGGTGTAGCTGGAGCTTTTCCTTTGCCATGACCGGATGGAGAAACTCCTCATCCTCGGCCCGCGGGATATTGAGGATCGAGACCTCGTCGACCTCGAGCCCGTTGTCGAGCATAATCCCCCAGTAGGCGGCGACCTGGGTCCATTGATCCGGATAGATTGTCTTGCTCGTCTTGAGATCCGTTAATCGCTTTTTGCCGTTGTACTCCCAGTAGATATCAATCGTCCCGCCACACCGGAGGTGTTTGCTTACAAGCTGAATCTCGAGCCCGATCAATTTATACTCGACGCCTTTCATCGATTCGTGAAACGAGAGGAGCGACGACTCCGCCGACTCGATCTCGACCTTTGAGAACTCGTCGAGGTAGGGCTCTTTCCCCAGGAGGAAAGCCTCGACCATATCGTGAGCACAGGTCCCCATGTTGGCCCGCGAGTCGACGTATGAGCGAGTATCGATCCCGTCGAGTCCCATTTTGTTGGCCCATCCGATGAGCGCCGGCTTTGCGTTGATCCCGCAGATAGTAGTCACCCCAGGGACCCGGATCTTTTTCCCGTTCTCCTCGATGTAATACCGTTGATGAGTCCGGTCCTTTTTGAGCATCTTTTCTGGTTTCGCTGTCATTCGTTCAGACATTCCTTTTTCACCTCTCCTCTAAAAAATATCGAGCTCGTCGTTGTAGGCGTCGTCCGGCGGCGCGGACTCGTCCACGGGAGGAGACTCGTCTCCCTGGTAGCGCGGATCCCCGGATCGGGGATCTCCTGGAGGGCCCCCGCTCGGACCCTCCGCCGTCGGCGCGGCCCCGGTTTTTCTCGCGACCGCCGCCTTTCTATCTTCCTCCTTTTTCTCCTGTAGTTTCCAGAATCCCTCGATCGACGGTTTACCGACCCATCCAAACCAGGCCGGTTGATTGTTTCTCGCTTTTGCCTGGAGGTTGACGTAATACCCGCCGTCGTTCGGAGGGTAGCCGTCGTGTATCTGTTGGCCGAATACCCCGACCTCTTTCACCTTGTAGAGCTCGTGCCCTATTCCCCATAGAACGCAAGCCCGCTTGAAAGCGTCGGAGATCCCTCCCTTGAATCCCTCATAGTCGGTGTACCCGGCCCCGTCGGTCCGAGGGATCCAGGTATCGCCGACGTTGATCCATATCGTCGAGACGACTCCGCCCTCATGGATGAGGACCTCGTTTTTCCAATTCTCCGGGCCAAGTATCCCGTCGAGCCGGCGATCGATCACCTCGATCCGGTTCAAGTAGGGGACCAGGAAAGCGTACTTTCCTTTTTGTCCGGTCCCGCACCTCGAGGCCCGCCAGTCGACCTCGGCGTCAACCAATGGGGCCCGCAATAGTTCGAGCTCTTTTTTTGTTACCATGATTTTCTCTCCTTTGAAAAATGGTCTCTCACTATACCACGCCATACCGGAGCGGTCAAGTCTACAGAGTGTATCTAAAAACCCGGTCAATCGGTAGACTCAATATCGAGTGTTCTTTGTACGGATACTCGAACTCGACGACTACTTTCCCTTGATCCTCCATTGACGACCGGACGAAACCGTCTCGAGCTTCCGTGGCCCCGAGGTTGTACGCTCCGGAGACCGCCCAGGGTAGAGCCCGGACCCGGTCGTTGACCCGAAAACCTCGAATGTCAAATTGCCCGTACTGTTTAAGATAGTGCGGCGTAAACCCGAGCCGCTTGTATACGTCCCCCAGGTACTCGGCGAAACACCCGCCGGAGAAAGGGATCGTCCGCCCCTCGGCGACCAGTATCCATGAGTGGATCCCGTTTACGATATAGCAGTCGCCGGCGTCCGCCTTGATATCAAAAGCCTTTGAGTAGCCGTTGAGATACGCGACCCGGTCGGCCGCCTCCCCGATACTCGAGTGATCGCTCTCCGGATGAAACTGGCCGCCGGAGTCCTCCGCTCCGACGGTCCATAATCCGCGCTCGGTCTCTTTGAAAAAGTACATACTACCTCCCCCGCGGCCGGCGATAATCGAGGACCTCGATCTCGATCCACTCTCCCGTTGGCCCGTCGTACCGCTCGACGAGGAGCTCCTCCTTTCCTTTCCCGAGTCCCAGGTTGTCGATCTGAGTGATCCGGATCCTGGGATAATCGGAGGGCCCGAACACGACCGTTTTTTTCGTGTTGACCAGGGCTCCGAGGAACCCGCTCGGCTCGAATGATTTGATCTGCATAGTCTCTCCTTGTACTCGATGTATCGAGTTGAGCGTCGCGAGCTCCCCGGAGGGAGCCCGGTCCCGGCTTTCACGGGACCGGACCTTGCCTCGATTATTTCTTGAACCGCTCGAACGCTCGGATCGCCTCGTCCTGAGTGATCTCCCCGTCCCGGACCCGGCGGCGTAGGCCCGCCTTTAGTCCGGAGTTGAAACCTCCCCGAGTGATACAAGCGGCCTCCCTTTTCTGAGCGGCCCGCCGGCGTCGTTGATAATAGGTCCCCGCTTTCATTTGCTCCTCCCCTCCGCCTCGCGGAGACACTCGAGACAATACTCATCATCGGCGGAGGTCCGAAACTCCCCGACGATCACAACATTATTCGGGCCCTCATTGCCGGCGACGAGCTCGATCCCGTCCGGGTCAATATCCCCGTGTTTCTCGAGCGCCGGTTTCGGGTCGAGCGAAGTATCGCCCATGTAAAGGACGAGAGAGATCGCCCGAGAGAGCTCGATCGCCGGGATCACCTGGTCGGTCACAAAGTAGCGGCCCCCGATCTTGTATAGTTTCGGCATCACTCCCCCCTCCGGCCGACCACCTCGGCGTAGAGCTCATCGACTATCCAGGAATAGGACCCGGTCGTTTTCTTGACGTAGAGGTCCTCGAGGTGATCGGTCACTTTCTCGTCGCCGATGAAAACCTCGAGGTCCTCGAGCTCCTCGCTCTCCCGGTTGAAATTGGCCTCGACCCGATACTCGACGCCGCGGATCTCGACGGTCTCGCAGATCGGAAAAGTATCCTCGAGGATCCGGAGGGCCCGCGCCGGCTTGAGGATCCGGATCCGGGTTGCGTGTATCGTGTTGACCCGGTGAACCTCGTCGGTCAACGTATCGAACGCCATAGACGAAAGGGATCCCCGGACCAGGACCAGGTCGCCGATCCGGAGCCCGAGCTCCTTGACCAGGTAGGTAGTCGCCGAGAACTCGATCCCATTATCGAGGACGACGGTCGTCACCGCGGAGTCGCCGCGGTCGCCGTCGATCACCGAGGTCGAGTCCAGGATCTCGATCTTTCCCGAGATCGTCACCACATTGAACCGCGGCGGTCGGTCGATTGTGTTTCTCTTGATCTGAGCCTTTGTCGTTTCGTGTTTCATATTCTCCCCTTTACTTTCCGGACCGGGCCCGGTTGATTGCGTTTCTATTTCCGATCTCTTTCCATAGGTCCGAGAAATCCTCCCAAAGGTCGAGACCCTGGGAGTCGACCATTTTCGACACATACGCCTGGATAAACTCGGCGACGTCCTCGAGGATCTCGTCCGCGGACCTGGTCCCGGCCTCGAGCTTTCTCTCGGCCCGGAACCTGGCAAGCGCCGACTCGACCGACCCGCGGCCCTCGGCCGCCTCGCGGACCTCCCATATCGTCCGAGGTGATACGCCGAACTCCCGGAGATAATCCGCGAGGAGCTTTTCCTCGTTCCCGTCGTTCGCGTACAGAAACGCGGTCCCGGCGACCTCGACCTCCCGCTTTCTATCCGCGGCCGCTTTCTCGAGGGCCTCGACCGCTCTCTCCTCGGTCTCGCCGGCGACGACCCCGATCACATACGAGAGGCGAAAGTATCCGCCCTCCTTTCGGCGATCGTCGCTTTTCCATGTAGCGATCACGGTCACGTCGTCGACCGTCTCGGAGTAGCCTTTCCGGGACCTGGTCGCGGATCCGATCGCTTGATTTTTCAAGGTCGCCATTTGTCTTTCGCTTTCCATAATCTCTCCTTGTTTCTCGATCTCTATACACCATACCGGATATCGGCCCTAAAATCCAGCCGGTATAGTGCGGATTGACGAGAAAAAGAAAATATTTTCAGAAAACTACTATACGGATGTTTTTCAGCTGAGAGCCGCGAGGATTGCCTGAGAGCGATTTACGGCCTTTGTCGTATGATTCTACAGATAGGGCCCTAAAATCGCCCTGGCGACCCCTTGATCGTTGAGTTTGCCCTGGTTTTTCTGGATTGTCGGAGGAAAGAAAAGGACGCGGGCCGGTAGTCGGTAGGTAAAGGAGAGTAAACCTTGCCGGCGTCGACCCGTGTCCTAGGTTATATTCTGGAGCTTGTCGATCTGAAAATGGACCTCGAGGTTGACATACCGTGTGACATTGGCACCAAACGAGAGAAACGAGACAAATAAAAATGCGAGTATGATCCCCGCTCTTTTCATCTATGCGCTGAACTCGGCGGTTGCGATCAGTGCGTCGATAATCGCTTTCAACGCCACGAATTCCGTTTGCAATTTGGCCTTTTCATCCTTCGCCAAAGTTTCGAATGCACCGTCCGGCGCGAAACCGTTGATCGTTGCGATCACGTCCGAATATTTGGTCGGGATATTTCCCAACGCGTCGCTCCCGGCTTGAATACTCGCCTTCGCATCCGCGAACCGTTTTTGAACCGCGCGAATACTCGCGGCGATTTCGTCGAGCCCTTGCTTTACTTCGCTAATTGTTGCCATTGTGTAACCTCCGTTTGGTTATTATTTCAAAACTGCGATCAAATATCCAGCCGCTCCGCCGGCGAGGATCCCGAGCCCGATCTCGAGGATCCGCTCCCAGGTCTCCGCCTGGACCCACTCCTCGAGGACCTCGACCCGAGCCTCGAGTCCGGCGATCTCAACCAGGAGCGGACGGGCCGCCGTCGCCGCCGCCTCCTCCGCTGTCTCCTGGAGCTCCTCCGTCGTCGCGTCGATCATCTCGTACAGAAACGCCCGAACGGCCGAGCCGGGATAGAGCTCCTCGGAGTCGATCGCCGAGTCGACTTCCTCCCGCGTGAGCGGATCCGCGAACGTCGTCGGGATTATCAAGAGAGTCGACGATATCACTATGAGACATAGCCTCGAGCTTTTTCCGAGCTTCATCCTTTTTACCCTCCACATATTCGGCCAGGTCCTCCGGGATCCCGGTCCGCCGGCGGGCCCCGAGGACCAGGACCAGGATCCCCGCGAGGATCCATCCGGCGAGCCCGATCCACACAAGGGCCTTTTTCATCCCTGGCCGTCCGGTTTCGCGCCTTTCGTCTGGATCCATTTTTGCCACACATTACCGCCGATGTACGCAAACCAGGTCGTCAAGGTGAACCCGCCGAACGCGATCGTAACCGAGGCGGTCACCGCGGCCGGGTTGAAAAATAGTGTTACAAAGTAGATCGCCGCGAAAATGATCGTCGCGAGTACACACCCGAGAAACTTCCTCCCGAACGTGATTTTATTCCCGTTGTCCATAAATCCTCCTTTAGTATCCCGTTGCCGCTTGAAAATGCATCGGATCCGAGGTCCATTGCGGCGGCCAATCTCCGCCCCATTCCCAACCGCGGGCCTTGAAAGCCCGGACGATCGCTCCGAGTTGAGTCGCCGGCGACTTGCCCCATCCGGCCCGGTGCGGATTGAGATCGATCGCGATCCCCCAGGAATGAGTCGAGAGCGCGTTATAAGCGACCATTTTCCGATAGTGGAAAACCCCGCCGAGGTAGTTCCATTTTTCCCGGTCCAGGGCCTCGGCCCCTACTACGCCGAGGATCTCCTCCAGGGCGTCGACCATAGACTCGGCGACCTTATTGTGTACCCGGATCCGCTCGAGCCGCTTCTCGGGCCTCCAGGAGAGCCTGAGAGGAAAAGGGAGGTCGACGACGGTCGTCCTTTCGGTGAGAAAGTCCCCGTCGAGCTCCCCGGTCTCCGGATCCTCCGGGTCCCCGTAGTATGCTTTGATCTCCGAGATCCCCGCGGGGACCTTCGCGAGCTTGATCCTGGCCGGGACCCCGCCGCCGATCGCGTTTCCCTGGTCCGATTCGCTGATTTTCGATTTGTTCATTTCTGTATCTCCTTTTCCCTCCAGGACCGGCGATCGTGCCCGAGCTCGTTCCGGAGCTCCCGGTCCCGGAGTTGTGATCTCTCAAAAAAACCGTGTAGCCGGCATTGAAAGCGACCATCGACTTTAGTCAAAAACCGCCGGCAGATAGGACATTTCTTTTTCACTACATACCCCCCAACAAACGCTCGAAAGTCGCGATTGACGATATCCCGACCAGGGCCGCGAAGTAAGCCCGCCGGCGGAAATTGGCCCGCCGGCCGGGAGCCGTCCCCTCGAGCTCGGCCCGTACCATTGCAACGATCGCGGCGGCGCCGCCCACTACGAGAGACTGCCACCGCGGAATGATGAGCTCGACCTCGGCGATCCCTCCGGATAGATCCGGAGTGAATACCCGGAAAAACCCGCCGGCAATACAAACCAGGTAAACGCCGAAATCAAGCGCGACATTTTTCCAGAAAACCCGCCGCGCCTCGAGTTTCTCTTTCGGCGTTTTCTTTTTCATTCGCTCGACCCTTGCCGGAGAAACTCCTCGAGTTGACGGACGACCGCCGGCGGGAGGACCTGGTCCCTTGCTTTTATGTTGTCGTAAATGAGATCCCCGACGACCGCCAGGACCGCGATCCCCAGGGCCCCTACTACGCCGAGGAGTATTTTCTGGATCCGGGAGACTTTGTCGTCGACGATCTCTATCTCTCGAGCGAATCCGTTAAAAACCTTTTTCTTGATATCGGAGATATCCGCGGCCATTTGCTCCCGTTTCCCCTGGGCCCTTTCTGATACCTGGTTGACCGCCTCGAGGATAGCCGCTCGCTCCTTGCGGCCCGTCTCGAAACGTTTCTCACAATGCGAGAGATAAAACTCCTCCGGCGTAGTCGATGCTTTGTCGCTCATTAAGCCCTCCTGTTTTTTAATATGCCCCGCGCCGCCTTTCGGCGGTCAAGTATAGTCTGATCGATATATGCTTTCCCGTCGAGTAGTTTCTCGAGCGCCTCGAGGACCTGGGAGTCGGTCTCCTCGAGGACGGTCCGGGCCTCGCGGATCCGCTCCGCGGCCTCGTCCGCGGCGAGCTCGGCGTCGAGGTCCGCTTGCGTTTTGCCGGCCGGTTTCGTCCAGTTTATTTTATCCACTTGATCCGCTCCTCCTCGCCATAGTCGACGACCGTCTCCTCTTTCATTTTACCGAAACAAGGGAGCTCCAGGTGAAGGATCCCGCCCTCCCTCCATGCCTTGTGTATGAGCTCCTTGACTTTGTCGTCCAGGTCAAACTCGACGATCGATGTATCGGAGAAGTCGACCGCGACTTTCCGACCATTCCAGGAGACTATAATTTTATCCTTTGCCGGTTGCTCCCAGGTCGCGAGCCGGTGATCATAGCAGGGTATCCAGTGTATTATCATTTCCAGGTTCCTATACCGATAAGGTAGAACTTCCGAGACGCGGACGCGGAGGAGTTTCCTCTCCAAAGGAGGACCGACCAGGTCGTCGTGTTTGTCCCCGACTGCATCGTTACGCCCGGAGAGCCCGTCTCGTAACTTCCGCCGATCGCGAAAAAGTAGTTATGGAAAGCCGCCGGCCAGGATCTCGAGACTGTCCCTCCGGAGTTTCGATACCAGCCGGAGCTCGAGGTCGTGAGCGCCGCGGTATAAGTCGATTCGACAAAGCATATCTGCAAACCGCTCGAAAAGCGGATAAACCCGGTAAAATCAGAGGCGGCGGTATCCAGTACCGACTCGATTATACCGGACCCGGCCATGAGATTGTCGCCCAGGTTGACAAGCCCGCTCTCCCCGACCGCGACGAATCGCTTGTGATCCGGGACATAGGCGATTTTGTCCATATAGAAAGCGGTTAACGAGATAACCTCGTCGTCGTCTCCGAACCGTCCCCAGGTCAAGCCCAGGTCGAGAGATCGACAAGCCTCGTTGGAACTATCAGCCGCGATGAAAACCCCGTCCCCATAAGCGCATCCGTAGACATTGCCGGTCAAGGGATGATCTGATATCAACGTAAACGAGGCGCCGTCGTCCGTAGACCTGGCAATCTTCCCGTTTGAACAGGTGAGAATAAAAACCCCGTCGCCCCAGGCCGAGCCCCTGATCGCGTCGCTCCCAAAAGGAGAAGTAACCGAGGACCAGGAGACGCCGCCGTTAGTGCTCCGCCTTATAACCCCGGAGTTTCCTCCCGTGATATAGGTCTCTGTCTCCTCGCTTACCGCGACCGTGTAGAGTATGGTTGCGACGCCGCTCGTCCTGGCCGTCCAGGAGCTCCCGCCGTTTGAACTCGAGGAGATTTTCCCGGACGCCCCGACCGCGACCGCGGACCCGGACGAGCTATAAATCGCGACACCATAAATCGTGCTTGTCCCGAACCCGGAAGTTCTGAGCGAGCCCCAGGAGGAGCCGCTGTTGGTCGATCTTGATATTTGCCCGGAAGTCCCGACCGCAAGGAACACGGCCCCGTCGCTCGCGAGATCATAAATTGACGCGGTATGACTATTTGATACATTCGCCCAGGTAAGCCCGCCGTCGGTCGATCGGTTGATATAAGTCCCGCCGCCGATACATACATAGTCCCCGTTGACCGCGACGCCTCGAAACTGGACCGCGGTCGCCGTCGACGCCTCGGCCCATATAAGGCCGAGCCCGTTGTATACGATTTGCTGTCCGTCGATCCATCCGTTTACAAACATATCGAGGAGGTTGCCGCCGGATCTCATGGCGGCCCGGAGGCGGTCTCTCCATCCGCTGTTTTCGTATTCCTTGATCTCAAGAGAGACCGGATCGGTCGTCCCCTGGGAGCCCTCCGGATCCTTTCCCAGGTAAGCCCGAACGTCTCCAGCCGCCGGCGTCTCCCGGTTTTCTGATCCGACCGCTTTCGTAAAAAAGAAATTCTCCGCATTCATTTTTGCGGCCGTGACCGCATTCGCGGCGATCTCGTCGGCCGTAACCGCGCCGGCGGCGATCTTTGCCGTTATGACCGCATTCGCGAGGATCGAGTCGGATACGACCTTGTCCGTTTTGACCGTACCGTCGACGTTGATCCCGGCCAGGGCCCGGATCGTTTGCTCAAAGGTGAATTGCCGGAGCTCGCGCCGGTATCCGATCGCGGGATATTCGTCGGAGCTCGAGTCGTTTGTCCGAGCGTAGAAATTGCCGTCTCCGAGGAGTAACCAGGGAGTCGCGCTCGAGGCGAGCGGAGTCCCGTTGCCGGCCGAGTCTCCCTCGGAGATATGGACCGGATTTTCCCTCGACGCCGCGGTCAAGTCCTCCTCTTGATAAAGAGTCCAGGAGCTCCCGCCCCAGTAATAAACCCGGACCGTACAGGGCTCGATCGCGACGAGCTCATACCCGGTGATCGCATGAGGGAAACAATAGGTATCGCCGAGACAATCCGGGGAGAGCCCTTGCTCCGAGTCGGTCCCGGCCCCGTCCCCGGCCGAGGTCCCCATGATCAAGTCGTTTGAAAATTGATAATAGGTCCGGTTGACGATCTCGGCGTCGTCCCAGGAGTGCTCCTTATCGTTGCGCCACATTACAAACTCTTTACTCGGCGGCATGAGTTGACAAGTATCGCCGACGTCTCCCTTGACCGTGACCACTATCGGCGCGTCGCTCTTTATCTGGATATCGTGAGGCGCGTCGACCGCGTCGGTAAAGAGCGCCTGAGAGACGACCGTCCCTCGAGCGACCGAGACATTGGAATAGGATCCTCCGTCCACATTCCACTGGACATAAGCGGACGAATACGGAGCGTATATGTACGCGGTAAGCGGATCATGACACCGGTCCGGCGTATAGATAAACTTCCGGGCCGCGAGTAGTAAATGGCCGAGCTTGTAGTGTTCCGCGATCGCGACAATTGCGACCGCCCCGTCCATTGTTACAATATCGCCGGCCGTGACCGCAAAGGTCCCGGTATCTCCCTCCTCGAGCCCCTCCTCCTCTATAGCCTCGTTGATATAGATATTCGCGTCCTCGAGCGCCGCATATGTCCAGGTGTCGGCCGCCATTGCGACTTTACCTCCGAGCATCGCCATACAAGCGTTACTCGAGGGCTTGCTCGATATCCCCGGATTTGTCATATCGAGCTCGCGGATATGTCGATCGAGAATCGCGTCGACCGGGATCGAATACTCCGAGACCATCGGCGGATTATACGCGCTCGGGTTGTAGTAGTAAGCCTCGATCTCCGAGATATCCAGGGCCCGGTCAAATATCATAAAATGGCCGGCTTTCCCGTCCATTTCATAGGTCGACGCTCCTCCGAGGTTGAAACTCGACGCGCCGGTGATATTCTGATCGTAGTCGATAACGTCCTCTTGCTGTACCGCGTTGACGTACATATAAGCCCGACCGTCTCTCCGGATACAAGCGACGTGATAAAGGACCCCGGTCTCGAGGACCTGGTCCGCCCAAACGTAGACCAGGCCGCCGCCGTCTCTGACCTGCCAAAGGAGCTTGTCGTAAACGTTGTGGAAATAAAGGTTCCCGAGATAGGTACTCGTCGCGTTGATCAAATACATTGTGCCGGCGACCGACGGAAGCGTGTCGAGAGTAAACCAGGCAAGGAGAGAAAAGTCCCCGGTCCCGAAATCGAAGTCCGAGCTCCCGGTGATCGCGAGGAGGGAGCTCCCGGCAAAGTCGATCCATTTCCCGAAAGGACCGTCCGCCGCGGAGTATCCGCTTTCTATGATCCCGTTATGACCATTTCCCGAGTTGTCCCGGATCACACTTGTAAACACGTCCGCGCCGACATCGTTCCCGGACCAGAAAGCGACCAGGTTGTCGCGAGTAGTCCGCGGCCGAGCGACCGCCGGCGTCGAGCCGGCCGGGTTGTCCCGGAGATACTCGAGCTCGCCCTGGTCGAGGACCCGATTCGCGAAAAGCCGGACGTGAGCGATCAAGCCGTCAAAAAAGGAGCCCGAGTCCGTTGACCCGATATAGCTCTCGTCGATCGCGCTCCAGGAGAACCCGCTCCCATACTCGACGTCGGCCTGGAGAACCGCGTCGACGTAGAGCTTGATACTTTCCCCGTCGTATGTGCCGGCGACGTGATACCACTTGCCGGCCTCGATCGCCTGGTTTGCCGTTGCCGTTTTCCCCGAGGAGTCGATCATGTAGGCGACCGGCTTGTCGCTCGAGTCGAGAGTGAGCTCAAAGCGGCCGCCGCCGGACTCCTGGAAATATGCGATCCGCCGATAACTCGCGGCGGTTGCGTCCATGTAAATATATGCCGAGATCGTCCAGGTCGATATCGTCCCGAACCCGTCCGCCGGGAGCGTGACTCTCGTCGTCGATCCGTCAAAATGTAGAGCTTGCCCCGCGATCCCGAGCTCGAAATACCCCGACCCGAGAGTGAGGGACCCGTTAAGTCCGCGGCCGCTTACGTCCGCCGGGGATCCCGTCAAGGGCCAATATCCCCGGAGGAGCCGAGTCCCCGGATCCTTTTTGAGGATAGACGGAGGGAGGTTTCCGGCCGGATATAAATACAAGTAGGTGAGCTCCTCGAGGGAGAGAGCCTCGCCATAAATGCGGACCTGGCATATCGGGCCGCTCCAGGACGACGCCGCCCCCGCTCCCCCAATATGGTTATCGTCCGGAGTAAAGGACGCGCCGGATACCGAGCCCGAGGATGCCTCGAGTATCGCGTTGACATAGAGCTTGAGCGTTGTCCCGTCATATGTAAGAGAGACGAAATACCAGGTATCGGCGACCATTGCATTATTAGCCACTATCGACGCTCCGCTCGCGCCGTCGTTTATATAGCCGACAATCTTGTCCGTATTATCCAGGTCGGCATAGATCCGTATCTCGGCCCCGTCCGATGATTGTCTAAATCGGAGTATTATCCCGTTTACGTCGGTCGGCGAGAGCGTGTCCGTATTCGCCCACCCCGTAACCGTCCAGGACGATAGAGCGGACGAGAGATCCGGGAGGTCAACGTCCTCGTCGTCGTCGGCGAAGTGATACCCTTTTCCGACTATCGCCTCGTCATATTTCCCCGAGGTCCCGTTTAGTACCCCATGCCGGCCGCGGCCCGAGTAGTCGAGCGGATCCCCGTTTAGCGGCCAGTACCCGAGGAGGTTGACATTCGAGGGAGGCGTCGGCGTGATCGTCGCTCGACCAGGGACCGGCGCCGGCGGAGAGACGCTCTCCCCGTCCGTAGTCGTCGACCGTCCGGAGTATGCAGAGATCCCCTCGCAAAAATACTTGTAACGACCGTTTCTCTCGTCCACTGTCCGCCGGACGACGACCGCCGTCGTCGATACTCCGAGCGTCTCGGTCTCGTCCAGGGAGACGATCGTCCCGACCGGAGCGTCGGTCTCCGACTCGAACTCGTATGTAAAATCCCGATACTCGTAATATCGAGCGACTCCGTCGGATAGTTTCTCCGCCTCCGCGATCGTTACCAGGTAGTGAGCCTCGAGCTCGAGGATCTTATCGGTCCCGGCGACGTTGAGCCGTTTCGTAAAGTTGAGGTCTCCTTTGACCTTTGCGTCTCCGACGATATCGAATCTATAGATATATTGCTCGACCGCTCCGCCATTCGAGAAAGAGATCGCCGCTTTTTTGTAGTAGTCGTTAAAGGTATCATTCGAGATTGAGGGATCCCCGGACCAATCGAGGACCGCATTCTCGACGGATACGAGCTCCCGGCCCTCGATCTCATAGTTTGCGTAGAAGGTCCGCGAGTCCGAATCCGGAGGATAGTATTCGCCGGCCGCGATCGGGATCCTGGCCTTATGCCCGCCCTCGCCGCCGCCGGTCGTGTCGGAGAAAACTATCGCTCCCTCGAGCGTCTCGATAGGGCTCCACTTTACGCGAACGCCCTCGTAAGTCTCCCGCTGTTTCTGGAGCCGGATCCGGTCGAGGAGATTCGTATTGTCGAACGTCTCCGCCGGCGTGACCGAGGTCGGGAGGTAATTATACATTTTGAATACGCCGGACTCGTCGTGATAGAAAACAAAACCAAACTCGAAAAGGAGACCCGCGAGCTTGTCGAAATAGGTCGTATCCTCGCGGGAGTTGATGAAAAAGTCGAGTTGCGTCGTGATATCGGTCGCGTCGATATCCCCGTCCGCGACGCCGGCGTCGTAGAGTAATTGGTGAACGATCGAGCTCGCTTTTACCGCGGTATTACACACATAGTAGTCCGTCCATAGTTCCGGAGGGCTCGTCGTGTTCTTTTTCCTTTTGAGAAGGATCCCCGGATCCGCGGCCTCGATTTTCATCCGTTCGGCTTTCGCCGCGGCGGTCGCGTCAAAGTTGGTATAAACGATCCCCGAGAAATAAGGGCTCCCGTCCTTTGTCATAACCAGGAGAAAGTCGTCCTCCTCGGAAAGGAAAAGATTCCAGATTGTCGCGTCGTGAACGATCGAAAAGGAGACCGTGTCGACCGAGGGCTTGAGCTCGGTCCATAGCCGGCGCTTTCTTCTTATCGTGTTAACGAGGACCAGGTCCTTTATATCGCGGGCCCCGCCGCCGTCGTTGAAGTCGACCGTTATCGTCCAGGTTGACATTTAGGCGACTACCTCCCCGAGCTCGATCGCGTCTCGGATCTCCTCCGCGACCCACTCCGCGAGCTCGCGCCGATCCCCGAGGAGCACGTCTGTATTGATCTGAAAATTGATCGTCACGTCATGGCCGCCGGTGATCGACGCTCCGGAGCCGGCCTCCATTCCGCCCGTGTAGTCGTTGCCGGCATTCGTGAGCGTGTCGAGTGAAATCTCCTCGATATGGGCCGCGGCCTTTGGATCGACGATCTCCAGGTACTTAGGCTTTTTAATGTTGACGCCGGGGATCTCGTTCAAGAGCGAAACCACTCCCCGGACAATCGCGATAAAACCATTCGCGACGACCTTTATCGCATTAGTCAAAACAGTGAGGATGAAAATCAAGCCCTCGCCGATCGGCTTGAAAATCTTATTATGTAACCAGACAAATATTTCCGCGAGTTTCTCGAGTATCGGCGCCATTTGATTTATGATCGGCGTAAGAATGTTACCGAGGAGACTCCCGATCGTGACAAAAACCCCGATCAAGGGAGCGAGCGCCCGATTGAGCGGGCCCTGGATCGTGTTCGCGAAACCCTGGAGGATAGTCGCGAGCGGGTTCATAATCGCCTGGACCGAGGAAAATACTCCCATGACCGACATGATCTCCGCGCCGAATTGCTCGAAGATAATATCGAGCTCTTTCGATCCCTCTCGGACCCCTTCAAAAATATCCGGGAGCCCGGTCGGGCCGGCCCATTGCTCCGGGAGAGTGACCCCTCCGGGTCCCGTCTCGCCCTCCTTTTGATCGTCGAGCGACTCCTCGAGGGCCAGGATCGGAGACTTGACCTTGTCGTCGAGCTCCCTCGAGAGGATCTCGTCTATCGACTCGGTAAATCCATCGATCAAGCCGTCAAAGTGTCCGCCGATATCCGTCGCCAGGTTCGCGACATTCGTCCAGGTCCTCGAGGCGTAGGCCGGGACTCCCTCGATAACCTTCGCCCATGCGTCCGCGATTTTCTCCGGCTCGTAGTCCGGCTTCTGGAGATCCCGGAACTGAGGAGCCCGGATATTGATCCCGCCGAAATCCGTCGGGACCTGGTTTGCAATAGCCTCCTGGAAAGCCGCCTGCCTCCGCTCCTTCGAGAAGGGATGCTTGAAAAAAGCCGCGAGAGCGGCGCCGGCGTGTTTTGACGCGTTGACAATCGCCTCGAGTCCCTCGATCACCGCATTAATAGGGCCGATCACTATCGTATCGAACACGTTAAAAAGGGCCGTCGCGACCGCCTGGAAAGCCGCCTTTATTCCGTAAGCGATCCACTCGAAACCCGTTTTTAATGGCTCCCATATCGAGATCCCGATCGCCGCGACGACGGTCCCGAGGAAAGCGAATACACTTTTGAATTGATTCGTTATGTATTCAGAAAACGACTTGAACGCATTCGCCGCGAAGTCGAGCGTGAAAGTATCCGCGATCATATCCTTGACCAGGCCGAACGCGGCGCCGGCGATCGACGGAAATTGTATAAAGAAATTGGTGATCTGGTTCGCGTGTTCATTAAACCAATCGATCAAGGTTTGAATGATCGGACGGAGCCGCTCCAGTATCGACTTGAATATCGGCGCGATTGCGGATCCGAGACCCTCCTGCATATCGCCCCAAAGGTTTTTGATTTGCTCCTTTGTCCCGGAGATACCGGCCGCGGCCGCCTCCGCCATTCCTGCATATGCCTCCGAGATCAAGTCGACCGCTCCGCCGGCTTTGAGCTCCTCGGCCGTGAGCTCCCGCAGGGCCGGAATGAGCTCGCCGAGCTCGCCGGTCATGCCGGAGTATGTTTTCGATATGTTGCGGACCGCGCTCTCGAGAGAGACCATCCCGGTTGAGGCGAGGTCGACCGCCGCGTCTAAAACCCCGGTGATCTGGTCCTCGGTCAATTGCAAGGTCGTGAGGATTGCTCCTTGTTGGATAATGAGCTCGTCTCCGAAAACGCCGATATCCTGGAGCCCCGCCGCATAGTCCCGGATCCCGCGGACCGCGTCGCCGTTTATGTAGGGATTGTTTTTTGCCGCGGCGATCAAGCGGAGCTCGGCTTTCTCCTGGTCCCCGAATGCGTCGACGGCCGCGTTGATCCCTTTCGTTATCGCGGCCAGGGAGAACCCGGCAAACGCCGCCTTTAGTAGCTTACCCGTCCGGTCGCCGGCTTTGCCTAATCGCTCGAGCCCCTTCTCCGCGGAGTTGACGTCCCGCTTTGTTTCGTCGTCGGCCGTGATCTTAAATCCAAACTTCGCCGCCATTTTGACCCTACCTTTTGACCGTTTTCCCCAGGTCCTTATTTTTCTCGGATACGATCTCCGCGTATATGGTCGACATTTTCAACCACGCGACCCGAGTCCCCTCGTCCATCTCGAGGAGATTCGGTCCCGGTAAGTGTAGGATTGACCCGTTCTCCCTGTCAACGGACGTGAGGAAAAGGTCAACAATGTAAAGGAGGCGGTTGCATAGGCGATCGCCAAACTCCCGCCGGTATTCACGCCAGGCCGGAGCCTTTACTCGTCCGCCTCGGAAGACATACCGCGAGATCCTTTCAAGCGCGAGGCGGACCTCTCCAGCAAAGGGATATTATTCTGCCATTGCTCGAGCGCCCAATAATACATCGACCCATACTCGCGGATCGCGGCGACCGCGTCGTCGACCGATACGATCTCCCGGTCCGAGTCCCGGAGGTTGTGCTCGAGTATGCAATCCTTGAGCTTTTTCTCGAGGAGCTTGATCTGTTCTTTTTTGTCAACGTCGACGAGCTCCCGGAACTCGTCCCCGGTGAGCTCGCGAAACTTTAGAAAATAGGGCTCCTCGGTCTCGGGATCCTCGAGCTCTTTCCGGATCTCCTCGTCCTCGTAAGCGTCGCGAAGGTAGAGCTTGAACGAAAACAAACTCCCCCGTTTTTTCATTTGGTCAACGTACATAGTATTTGACTCCCCTTTTTATTCGGCCCGCTCTTACGAGTAGGCCGTTGATTGTAAGTCTCTCAAAGTGACCGTGATCGGCTCGTCCGAACCGATCGACGCGGCCCGTAGCGATAGCGGGACCCTCATCCGGTCGGGCCCCGATACCGTCGGTTTCAAGGCCGTAAAGTAGGCATTCGGACATTCAAACGTGAGTTGATACGATTCTCCCTCGGCCGCGGTCTCCCCGGTGAGGATTATCTCGACCTTGACCGCGGTCGCCGTTTGATACTTCCCGGTCCGGAGCGTCTCTATATCGTCGTTATAGAGTGCCTCCAATTCTATCGTCACCTCGCGCCGTTGCCGGTCAACCTCGATCATGTAAGCGGATCCGTCCGCGACGAAAAGGTCGTCCTCGATGTTGTTATTTATCACGACGTTTGCGGACATGACCTCATCGATAACGACGTCGTCTATCTCGACCGTTAAGTCGTTGAAGTTGAAAGCCCGGAGCGTTGAGAGAGAAAGAGACTCGAGCGCGTCGGCTTGCTCTTGCCGGCCGACGGTCGAGACCTGGGCCGATAGATAATCGTTATTCGGGAGATTAAAACTCATTTGCGCGATCTTGTTCGATATGTATCCGCGGACGTCGGCTTTCTTATCGACAACGGCCGTGAAGAAAGGGAGCGTCGACGCGGATCCAGTAATGAGTGTAAAAGCGTGATCGTATACGCTCGAGGTCCCTCCGACGCCGGCCGGCGCCGCCTCGGTCCCGAGAGCGCAAGCGAGGAGGAGCCCGATATTGTCCGGCTTGACGAGCATTGTAAACCCGCCGGGGACCTTATTCCCCATGACGTCGGATCGGCCGGTCGTCGCCTTTCCGACGAGCGTCGGCTCGGTATTGACGATAATCTCCCCGCCGAATTCCTCGTCGATCATATCGAGCTCGACGGTCGGAGCGACCGCGGTCCCCCATGTAGTTTCAAGCCCGATCTGTAATTTTGTATCCTCTCCGGAAAAATTAGGCATAGTTTCCTCCGTTTACCTCTGGATCTCTTTCGTTGCCGTCATTATAACCTCGGCCAGGGCCCGGTCGTCTACCCCTGGGATATGAGCGAAAAACCGGACCTCCGTAATTGATACCCGATCGACTACGCCGCCGGCGGTCCGATCGTTATCCCATAAAGCCCGGAGTCCCGCGACATACCGCAAAAGTCGCCGGACCGCGTTTTCCTTGATCGCCTCGCGGACGACCAGGATCCCATTTATTGATATTGTGATCTCCTCCGACTTTGTAGTCAAGTATGCGTACCCGATATCCTCCGGGAAGTAAAGGAGGGCCGGGAAACTGTTCAAGCCCTCGACCGAATACTCCCCGACCCTATGATCCCGGATATCGACGAGGGAGATCCCGTCGGTTGTCTCCGTCTCGATCTGCGTCAAGTATGTATCGAGATTGTCCTTTACGTGATCCTTTAGTCCGTCGAGGATCGCCTCCTCCGGTCTCTCAATTGCCATTCCGAGCACTCCTCGAGAGCCGGTCGAGCTCGTCCTGGAGCGTAACGTCGACGAGCCGCTCGGCCTCTCCTGATTTTAGATACTCCCCGAGCCCTGGGCCCAACCAGGGTTTAGCCGGGATCGTGACTTGCTTCGCGAATACGGGGTTCCCGCCCTCGTCGAAAAACCGGAGGACCTTCGCGTTTACCGGCCGGATCACTCCTCCGTATTCGTGGATTGCCCCATACTTTACCGACGGAGCAATGAAGATTGACACCGGCCCGATGAAAACATAATGGAGCCCCTGGGCCAAGTGTCCCGATCTCCGGTTTAGCACCTGGCCGCGGAGCTTCTCTCTCTGGACATACGAGATCGCTCGCTCCCCTACTCGAGAGAGGATCCTCCGGCGGATCCGGAGCATATCGGCCTCGAGATCCTCGAGCGCCCGGTATGCGGAGCGGTCGGATATCTTGACCCCGTAAGCTACGCCGCCCATGTTACCAGATTATGCCGGCGCGATCCGTCGCGACATAGAGCTCGAGGACCTCTTTCGCAAACTTTGGGAGAGCCTCGTCGACGTCAAAGGTCGCGCTCCCGCCGGCGATCGTAACCGCCGACGTTTTGAATAGCTTCTCCTTTTCGGTTTTCCAAAGGGCCCCGCATGTCATGAGGGCCGCCTCGCGGAGATCCTCCGGGAGGAGCTCCCCGTCGTCCGACGTGAGCTCATAGCCGGCCGTGTATACGACCTTTACCGATTGCGGGCCCTCGGTGAATACGTCGTCCTCGATCCGGACGACTCCCTCTTTCGAGTAGATTATGATTTTATCCGCGGCGATTTTCGAGCTCGCCGGATACTCCCGATCGATGTCGACATAGACCTCGATCTCCGAGGTCGTCGATATAATCGGGAATTGAGGGAGGAGGATCGTCGAGGATCCATCCCCGTCGAGGTATTCGGTATGCTCCGCCTCGACGAGCGTCCGCTCTGTATAGGTATTGAAAAACCTCCCGACCGCGTCGATTATGCCCTCGAGCTTTGCGTCGTAACTATCGTCGCTTATAAAGTCGTCGGTCTGAGTGTCCGCAAGGAACACCTTCAAAGTATCCAGTGAAACCAGAGCGACCTCGCTGTTAATTGCCATTTATTCGGCCCCCTTTGTATAAAAGAACTTACCGGCCGTACTGACATTATAGTTGCACGATTCGCATAGTCCCGGATAGTCCCCCTGGTTGTGTGCCTCGATCAATTTGATTCGGTCCGGATTCGCGAGGATCTTCCCGATCGGATCCTCGAGAGCGTTCCCCCAGGAGGTTGAAAAATCGAAGTCGTGAGCACACCGGATCACCTGGCAATTAGGAGCGATCGTGATCCCCTCGAGATAATCACACGGGATCCGCTCCTCGTCCTCCATGCCGGGGACCGCGCCGAAATACTCGCCGAATTGATTCTCGCATTTATACCCGATCCGGAGGATCCCCGGAAAGTCTCGCCATAGGTCCAGGAACTCCGACTCGCCGCCGGCGTTCTCTCTCCACACAAGATAGTTGACCTCCCGATATTTCGTCCGCTCCCTGATCTCCTGATACTTGCTCTTGATATTGCGGACCGTCTCCTCGAAGTCGAGGCCGGTCGTATGTTCATAATTGTCTTTATTGCTTCCGTTGAATGAAAAAATCAGAGTATCCACTCGAGGGACGTAATCGAACCCGCGGCCGTTCATTGTGATCGAGACCGGCGGGCCCTGGAGCTTTTCGATTATGTTGAAATACTCCCGCTTGTTCGGGAGGGAGTTTACGTCCCCGGTCGAGTTGATAAAGATTTTTGAGATGCCCGGCCAGGAATTGACGCGGGCCCAAAGTAGCCGGAACGTGTCGACCGACATTGTCTCCTTTTTCTTTTGCCATACCGGGCACGTTTTACACTTCGCGCCGCATTCCGTTGTAATGCTGATTTTTACCGTCATTGCTTCGCTCTCCTTTTCTTGACGTAATTATATATCTCGTAGTCGGCCGGATTCTCCTCCCGGATCCGCTCGAGTAGATTCTGATCGTCGATTCTATAACACGGGATAAAAACCCCGTCCTCCGGATCGAACTCTCCGGCGACCCGCCGGCGCTCGTAGGTCTCCGGGACCCCCAGGAAACGAAAGAGCTCCGGGAGGTCCTGGTCGAGCTCCTCGGTGAGGAGGACGAGCTCGCAATCCTCGAGGACCTCGATCACCGCCTCGACCGTCGCGGGGATTTTCCAATACGTCGAGCACCATATCACCATTCGGCTATATCGGCCGCCGGCCAGGTTCACCCCGTCCCGCTTGCCGGCCTCGTACCACTCGAGAAAGGATCCCGAGTATCCTCGAGCGCAAGCATGATTATATCCGGACGTCAACCAGGCCGCGGGATCCCTCCAGATTGTGATCATCGATCCGGATCCGCCCGGTCTCATATTATGGCCCATTTCAAAAACGAGGGAGCTCCCAGGGGCCGGCTCTCGGTGCATATCGAGATCCCGGAATCCGTCGACGTGTTTTGACAAGTGTCGAGCGATCGTTGATCCGCCGGTTTTGATTATGTGTAGAAAGCGGATCGGATACTCGATCACCTGGTCCTCCCTATTCCGCCGGCGCGGTCCACTCTTGCCCGGACGCCTCGGCCAGGATCTCGCACAATTTGATCGCCGACTTTCTCCAGGTGAAGTTATTCCGGATATGATACGAGCCCTTGTACCCTTTCAAGAGGGCCTCCTCGTACCCGTAGTATATTTGACGCATCCGTTGTGTGATAGACTTCACCGACGCACAAGCGACGGGCCCCTGGTGAGCGAGCTCGAGCTCCTCGCCGTCGACGCTCTTTTTCCGGACCGCCCTCATGGGGATCGTTTTCCATTTCGCCGGATAGGACCATTCCTTTTTCATAAAGTCGACCGGCCCGGACCAGGGAGTATACACACACGGGAGCCCGGTCGCTTGCCCCTCGCATAACGTGAGCCCCCATCCCTCGCCCATCGACGGGAGGAGGAAAGCGTGAGACTTGTTGTAAAGGTTGACGAGCTCGTCGTCCGGGAGCCGGCGTGTATCGATGATCGCGCCGAACATCCATTTCGTAGACTCTGGCTCGCTCTCTTTCGTCGTTTTCATTATGAGCCTGGTATTCTCGATCACCTCTTGCGGCTCGGTCGCGATCCACTCCTCCCAAGCCTGACAAACGAGCTCGAAACCTTTCCGGGGATTCGAGGCCCCGACCCATAAAAAGTTGAAGTGTTTATTACCTGGCATTTTTCGGTAATAGGTCCCGGATCCCGGAGCGATCTCGCAAAGGACGCCGGCGTCGCGAGCGACATACTGATAAACCGCGGGATCCACTCCCTCCGGACATACCGCGATCGGTTTGTCGGTGTAGTTCTGAAATAGCCGGCGGTTGTGTTCGCAAGGAACGATAATGAAATCGGCGAGGTTGATCGGCTCGATCCAGTCTTTCGGGATTGTCCCCATTTCGTACATAGTGAAAAGGACATTGAAACGGCCAGGGACCGGCTTGTATCCGGGAGGGACTACGATATCCAGGACGACCGGAGCCTTGAAAGGATCGTCGACGATCTCGACGTCCGGGAGACCCTCGCTCCACTTTTTCATATTCCCGTTATGGACCGAGTATCCTTTCCCGTTTCCCCATCGATTCCAATCGCTCATCCATGCAATTTTCATTTTGAGATACTCCCCTTTTCAAAACAAAAAAGGACGAGCGCCGGCTCGCTCGTCCTCTCGATATAGCCTCCATGCGCCGGAGGAGTGCAACCGCGGCCGTTTAGCTCGCGGCCGTAACAATCCTTGTGTAGTACTCGTTGAGCCCGTGAGCATAGGCCCACCTCGTAAAGAGTAGGTACTGCGTCGAGTTGGACCTCGACAGCGAGTACGGGTCGACGAATAGGTTCACGTTCGTCATACGCTCCCCGACTATAAACCCGCGAAGGTCCCCGAACACAATAAACCCGGTTGCCGCCGCGCTTGTTTGCGGCGCTTCCTCTGGCAAGAGGAACGGATACCCCCACGCCTGGTGAGGCGCTCCCGCGACCATCGACTCGATGAAATATGGCCGGTTGTTTCCGTCCTGGAGTCCGTAGACATAATCCCAGGTCGGGACCCGGTGAGCGTACCACTTCGCCGCGGCGAGCCGGCGGGTCCTGATATTACGGATCGCGGTCCTCATGTTGGACTCGAGGAGCTCGGAGAAAGCGGTCGAGCCGCTCGAGAATACGACGCTCGTCCCAGCCGAAAGGAAAACACCGGAGACAGGGTCCCCGGTCCCGATGAATACGGTCGAGTCGACTTTCTGGCCGACGGCCTCGAAAAACTGGCCGGCCAGGAGACCCGCGATCCCGCCGGGGACCGAGGAGTCGTCGATGAGCTCGTTAGACACTTTGGTGTATGCGTCCATCCTTTTAGGAGTGAGCGTGATCGACGCAAAGGTCGCGGAGGTCTCGGTCGCGTCGCTCGCCTCGTCGGTGTAATTCACCTGGACCTTGAAATCCTCCCGGCTCATGGTCATAGAGTCCGACTGCATCGGGATTGTAGTCACATTCGGGAGAGCGAGAGAGACCTCCCGGATGTACGAAAGGATCGCCTCGCGCTCCTCGGTCGGAGTTGTGTATCCGCCGAGAGCGTCGGTCCCCTCGACCATTTGCGCTTTCTGTTGAGGCGACATTCCAGGATTGAATTGACTCGCCTTGAGAAGCTGATCGACCATCCATTTGCAAACCAGGTCCGCGGAGTCGGGATCCGCTTTCGCGAGTTTCTGGAGACCCGGATGAATCCGGCCGTCATTAGTCAACGTGCCGCGGGCCCTCTTGAGCGAGTAGCCTTTATACATTCCCGCCTCGACGACTTTCACCTGGCCGGCGTAGGCTCCGGCGTTCGGATCGGGATCCCCGCCCGGTAGAGCGGCCGCTTTCGCGAGGCCGGTTTCGCCTTTCTTTTGCTCGAGGAGTTTCGCCTCGTATTTTTCTTTCGCCTCTTTTTCGGCCTTTTCCCGCGCCTCGTCCTCGATCGCCTCGAGTAGCTGTTTGTTGAGCTCCTCGAGCTCGGCGGGATCCTCGGTTTTGCTGATAAGCTGTTTCAGCAATTCGATTTTGTTCACTGTTTTTCCCCTTGATTGAGATACACATCGGCAAGGGATAGGATCCGCCGCTTTTCCGCGCTCTCGCCTTTAGGCTCCGGCTTACTTCGCTTTGATTCGTTCCGGCCGATGATTGACTCCATGATAGGAAACTCGAGCCCCTTTTGACAAGCCCCCTCGAGGGCCCTCTGGATTGTCGCGTTCGCGTTCGCCGGGACCGACACCGCGGACACCTCCAGGAGCTCGAACTCTGTATAGACCGCGATCCCCTCGTCGGTATATTCCCGCTTTACCGGGATGAATCCGATCGAGAAGCTGTTCATAAATCCGCCCTCATATAGACTCTTGATCTCCTGGGCGAATGGCGTCGGCGCGAACTCGATGTCGAGCTCGAGCGATCGCGGCTTTACCTGGCCGGCGACGGCCTTTCCGATCGGCGGCCTGGTCCAGTGATCGTGCGCGAACAGGATCACCGGATTGTATTTGAGATAAAAATCCAGGTTGTTTACTCCGGAGGGCTCGACGATCTCCTCGTCCCGGTCGACGTCCGAGGTCGACGCGGTGATCCGGAAAATATCCTCCTCTTGTTGCTTGATCTGGATCCCGTTCAACGAGCGGATCTCCATGATCCCGAGCTTTTCGTCAATCCCTCGCTGTATTGCGGCCGCGGCCTGGTCGTTCACTTTTTCGTCTATGGTCCCTTTTTTCGTTTTCACCGTTTACTCCTCATCGTATATCGGCTCGAATGTGCATCGACAATTGATCACTTCCTCCGCCGCCGCGTTCGGATCATGCGGAAAGCGGATCGTGTTTCCCTTCTGAGTAACGAACGACTCACCGATCGGAGTCGTTTTCCCGTCTAGGTCCTGGTGAGTGTCCCGGACCCGATCGTCTCGAGACGAGATCCACCGGATCCCCTTTGCTCCGGTCTCCTCCACCGAGGACCATCGACCTTGAGAGAAAGCGGATCCGATCTCGGTCCTGGCAATAGTCCGGGCCCGCTTCTGGATATCCTTCATTTTCTGGCCCATGCGATCGATAATCCGGGACTCGAGCTCCGCCTCGCCGACTCCCTCCGCGAGCCCCTCGAGGAGCGTTTTCCGGAGAGCCTCGATCACTTCGCGCTTTGCGGTGTCGTTGATCTCGAGGACCTTGATCAATTTCTCGGCGAGCACCTGGGCGGCCGCGGGATTCTCCAGGAGCACCGGCGAGCCGGCGACCGAAAGGACCCCGGCCTCGAGCGCCGCGAGGATATGTTTCTCCAGGGCAGCCTTGAGAGCCTCGTCATCGAACGCGGTGAGGATCTCGTCCTCCGGGATCTCCTCGAACTCTTTCGTCACCGTGGAGACGGCCCCTTTTGCCAGGATCTTGTACAGCTTTTGAGTCACGTTGAAAAAGTATCGTCTCACGTCGGAGGTTGCTCTCCCCATGATCGGGAGTAGCTTTTGCATAAGCTCATTCCACTTTTTCGCCCGGATCCCTTTCGCGAGCTCGTCCTCGTCGATGATCTCCGCGGTTACTTCGCGCATAGGGAGCTCGACCGCTTTCGTCTCCCCGTCCGGTAGTGTCAACATGAGCGAGGGCCCGAATACCGTCGGCTCGTTCCCGTGATCGACTTCCGGAAAGCCCAGGTTGAGCCGCTCGTTCACGACGTTGAGCGGATACCCCATCCGGACATATTTATCCGCGGCCTCCGCTTTCTCCAGGAGCTCCGCGTTGAGAGCGTCGATCGCCATAAAGTCGAACCGGCCCTCGACGTTGAACCCGTACAAAAACTTGCGGTTGACCTCCTCCTGGATTTGCCGGCCGAGAGGGATCAAAGTCTTTTTCCAAAACGAGCGATCGGCCGAGGTCGCGGTCGCGTAGTTCATATCCTCGTAGAGCTCGACCTCCGCTTTCGGGACCTTGTAGATCATCATAATTTCCTCGCGGGAGAACTTCCGGCCCTGGAGGAACTCCATATCCTTTTGACTTATCCCGAGTTGCTTCACGTCCAGGCCTCCCTCGAGGAGTACTCCATGATGAGCGCCGTCCGGTCCTTTCACGTCCTCGATGAGAGTTTTCTCGAGCTCCTTTTTCCGGCGGGCCCCGAGTTTCGTCTCGGAGACGAAAGCGACTTGAGGCGTACCGTCATTTTTGAAAAACGAATAATTGTATCGAACCGAGTCCCACTCAAGGAGATTCGTTGCTTTGGCGACCTCGAGCGGATTCGCGCCGAGTAGGTTATCCTTGAGGTTGTAGTTTTTAATGTGTATGACTTGCTCTTTCTCGAGGAAAAGGTCGTCCTGTCCCTTTCGTTTCAACCACCATCCGACCCACTCGTCGGTCGCTCGAGCCCTGGCCGGCTTGATCTGGTCCGGGTTGAATAGCCACATATTGAGCGGGATCCCGCCGACCTCCTCCGGGTCCGGTACGAGGTAGGCATTCCCTCGAGCATCGATCGAGGTCACGGTCCCCTCCCATAATGAATATCTCGAGTGAAGCGGATTCGGGTTGTTGAACAGGTCGACCAGGCCGCCGGAGGTGATCGCATCCTCGGTCCCTTTTCGGTAGAGCTTGAAAGGGACCTGTCCGATATTGACCGCCCGAGCGCGGACACAAGCATAAACGATCGGTATCTGGTAGAGCGGATCCCGGAGCTCGCCGATCGCGTTATTTCCAGTCCCGTATGTGCCGGCGAATATCCGGGCCAGGATCGGGTCGTTCAACGATATCGACTTGACTTGATCGAGCTCCGCTTTGAGCTCCTGGATCTCCCCGGAGAGCTCGCTCTCCCGGCGCCTCCTTGCCGACGTGATCGAGAATCCTAATATTTCCATGTTTCCCCCGCTTTAGACTCGAGTGATTGAAGGGACCCCGACGACCCCGAACGAAAAAGCACCATATCGGAAAGCGTCGACGTAATGATCCGCCTCCTTGATGATACGGCCGTTTTCGTCTCGTTTGTAATCATATATCTCACCCATAAGCCCCGGACAATTGTCCTCGACTATGTAGAGCTCGCCGGCCTCGATTTTCGTATTCAGATAATCGAGTCCTGGCTCGACAGAGTTGTTGGCCGCGGTCCCGTTTGTTATCTCCTGGATCCGCTCGCCGCCGGCCGGGTCGCAGTATGCCGTATAGTCGAGCTCTCCGAATGTTACGAGCTCGAGCTCCGGCTCTTGACCGGGCTCCCCTGGGTCCTCCGGTTGAAATTGTAACTCTATTTGGCACTCTGTAAAACCCTCATCGAAAGAGGAGGTTGTCAAGTTGTAGCCGCCATAGTCCGCGAGCGCGTAAAGGTTATCCCCGGCCCATCCGATAAGAACCCCGGCCATATTGAGCCCAAAGTCGACGCCGGCAGTAAAATACTCGAGAGGCGGGACCTCCTCGATCGAGATTAAATGCTCCGGGCCGAGCCTGTCAAATACCGCGCCCTCCGGTTTCAACCATTCCCCATCCCTCATCCGGCGCCGGGTCCGGTCGGAGAGATTGTCGAGACGAGCAAGGAAAGAGTCCGAGAGGTTCGCGGCGTTGTCGGCCGGATTCATTGCCAGGTCGATAAACTCCTCCGGATCCGATCGTTTCTCCCCGGTCGTCGGATCGACCTTTTCGATAAAAAGCCGGTGAGCCCAATGTCGAGGGCTCGGCGGATTGCAATCGAAAAAGCCCCGGTTTTTTGCCGGCCGGCCGCGGTCGTCCGTTACTACTTGAGCGAGTCGGGTCATTCCGAGCTCGGCCGCATACCAGGAGATTTGACTCACCTCGCAAAAATAGCCGTCCAGGTACTCGGACCCGAGGACCTTCTCGACTCGCTCCTTGTCGTCGAATCCCATAACCCATAGTTCGGACCCGTTCCAAAACCGGACCACTCCCTCGGCTTTGTTTTCCTGGTATGCGTCGGGAGGTAACATTTCCCGGATCATGGGGAGCATAGTCTGAGACCAGACCGTCGCTTTCGC